>Ga0172375_10002732_pt1 | contig 27260 bp, 22 predicted proteins | sample LakKiv1m_FD_114537 | JGI IMG/M metagenome (GOLD analysis project Ga0172375, IMG submission 114537) | Freshwater microbial communities from Kabuno Bay, South-Kivu, Congo - kab_092012_11.1m | ecosystem: Environmental > Aquatic > Freshwater > Lake | place: Democratic Republic of the Congo...
CTGACTATGCCGGAGCAACCATCATGGGCGGATGGAACAGACCCTGCTGGTGGCGTAATGAAGAACACTACCGCCTGCATCCTGTTTATATCGGCTTCCGCTGCTGCATGGATGGGGAATAAAAGCGGCAGGCCGGAGAAATTTTCCACAAACAGAAAGGGACTCGCGAAACAATCGCAAGTCCCTTTTTTTGAAACTTATGAAATTAAGCTTTGCAGCCTGCCGGGAGTTTACCTCGCCGAGGAAAGAGCAGACTGCGCTTTTTTGTAGCGGTCCATTACATCGTTTTTGTAGGAATTGAATTCCTGAACAACCAACTGGAAATCGTTGGCGTTCTTGAAAAGCTCCTGCTTAATCAGTTCGATGGGGCCCTTCAGGGCTTCGGCGTTCAGTTTGTCGCGGTCTTTTTTGGAGACACGCCCCTTCTCAACCGCCTGGCCGTATTCGCTGAGCTTGAGAATGAAATTTTCGCCCAGAAGAATGTCTTTATTCATTGCGGCTACGACTTTATCTTTGATTTCGTTAGCCTTTGCTTCGCTGTCCAGATTCTTGCCGTACTGATTGATGCAGACTGACATGGCGGCGATGAACTGTTTGCCGTTATCAGGGAAATCAAAGTTGGTGGACTGCAGCCTGGGCTGATTTTTTACATAGCAGTTTACAAGAGGAGCAATGTTTTCCTTCATATGTTTGAATGCAGCCTTCATATGATCCATTTCGGCCTGAGCTTCCTGCTTGCTGACGGCGAAAGCGTTGGCTGAAACCATAAACATGAACAGACATATAAGAATCATCAACTTCTTCGGCATGGCAATATCCTCCTTTGACCGGATTCCGAAAATGACCCCTGAATCGTACTCTTTTGATATTCTTTTACCATTATGGGCCTTGTCGGTCAAGTTATCGATCAATGTAATTGGAATAATAGTCGTGACATTGTATTTAAATTGAACTATAGGAAGATAATCCGGTGAACGTATTTCGAATCAAATGGATATTTTTTCTCGGAGGCATATTTACATGAAACTGGCTCTGATTCCGCACCCTTCCACAGACGATACCTGCCTTGAAAGGAAAGAAAGAGAGCGACTTGTCAGGCAGATAAACGAATTGAAAAAGCTGGTCGGTCTGCCACAGCAAACCCGCGTAGCCTGCAGCCAGAGACGACTGGCACGCGAAATCTCTTACCTGGTTGTCGAAGAATTCGGAGACTGCCCCACCATAATTTATCCCTGGTTGAATGAGGAGAATCTGTCGCGACTGAACCACAAGCATATAGAAGCCATCTGCGAATACATTAAAAGTCAGAACACCGAACTTATGACGCTGGTAACTGCACAGGAGGCCATGCCTGTGTTTATCAGATTTTTCAATGATATTATTGGCTTAAGCAATGATCCCTCGCTGTTCGTTTTTAATAATGGTATCCTTCTGATCGACACCGAATCCGATAAGCATTTCCAGAAAATAAGCTGAAATACCTTAAATTCCATGACGCTGAATAAGCTTGACAAGCTGCTGGGCATAGCTATATTTACAAAAGGAGCATAAGTAGCCGCTTCTACTTGCAATAGTTTAATCTGTTTATTGGCCAAATGAAGTATGAATCCACATAAAATAACAATTGCTCTGGCAGGAAATCCCAATAGCGGAAAAACAACCATTTTCAATGCGCTTACCGGCGCTCACCAGAAAGTAGGCAATTGGAGCGGTGTAACTGTTGAAAAAAAAGAAGGCATTGTCCGTCGCGACGGTCACGACTTTCATATAGTCGATCTGCCGGGTACTTATTCGCTTAGTGCATATTCCATTGAAGAAAAGGCTGCCCGTGATTTCATACTTTCGGGAGAAGCCGACATTACCTGCGTGGTCGTCGATGCCAGCAATCTGGATCGCAACTTGTATCTTGTGGCTCAATTGCTGGAAATGGACACACCGCTGCTTCTTATATTCAACATGATGGATGAAGTTCAGAACAAGGGCGTAATAATCGACATCGAGAAATTATCGCGTCTTTTCGGCGTTCCTGTAATCCCGGCTGTCGCCAGCCGGGGAAAAGGTATCGACGAAATATTTGAAATAGTTTCACATATTGCAGATGGCCATATCACTGTTAAGCCTGCCGGCATTCATTATCCGAAAGAATTTGAAGCTGCGCTTGCAGAACTGCAGGAAAAGATAACTCCGCCGTCCTGCGGACTGAAAAGCTGCCCTTCTCACTGGCTCGCGCTGAAACTGCTGGAAAATGACTCCGAAGTCCGCAGCCGTTTCAAAGGACAAACCGCTTCTCTGGCGCTGGCAGATAAACTACGCATTTCAATCTCTCTGGTCTTTAAAGACGACCCGGAAATGATAATCACCGATTACCGTTACGGGTTCGTTAACGGTGCACTTAAAGAGACTGTGGTATACCCGAAAGCCACAAAACGCGATCTTACCGACCGGATTGACGGAATCATTCTGCACCGTATCTTCGGACTACCTATTCTGTTTCTTTTCCTCTGGCTTATGTTCCAAAGCACTTTTACTATCGGTGCTTATCCAATGGACTGGATCGACACAGGCATCGGCATGCTGGCGGAACTGCTCTCAAACGCCATCGCTGGAGAGGGAATGTTCGAGCAGCTTTTAGTCGACGGCATTCTGGCTGGTGTTGGCGGCGTGGCCGTATTCTTACCGAACATCCTTATCCTTTTCCTGTTTATAGCTCTTATGGAAGACAGTGGCTATATGGCGCGGGCAGCTTTTGTAATGGACAGAGTCATGCACGCTATTGGTCTGCATGGCAAGTCGTTTATTCCGCTGTTGATGGGCTTCGGATGCAACGTCCCGGCAATAATGGGCTCGCGCATTCTGGAATCCAGACGAGACCGCCTGCTGACGATATTCATAAATCCATTCATGTCATGTTCGGCCAGATTGCCGATATATGTGCTCTTCTCGGCGGCTTTCTTCCCGGGCTACGCAGGCAGCGTCATCTTTATTCTTTATCTGACCGGAATATTCGTTGCAGTTTTTACCGGCCTGCTGATGTCTAAAACCGTTCTTAAAGGTCAGGGTGAACCTTTCGTTATGGAGCTTCCACCATATCGCTTCCCGACTGCACGCAGCCTTGTTATTCATATGTGGGACAGAACCGTAATTTTTCTGAAAAAAATGAGCGGCGTGATTTTAATAGGCTCAATATTGGTTTGGGGGTTATCATCTTTCCCGCAGAGCAAAGAAATAAACTCTGATTTCGAAAGCAGAATTGAAGCCGTCAAAACACAGAACACACCGAATGCAAATAAAGAGATAACAGATTTACAGAACCAGAAATCAGCAGCTCAGCAGGAATACAGCCTCATAGCCCGCATTGGCAAACTGGTAGAACCAGTACTTGAGCCGTTAGGCTTCGACTGGCGTGATGGCGTGGCCCTGGCCAGCGGTCTGGTAGCCAAAGAAATTGTAATATCGACTCTCGGTGTTCTCTATGGTGCAGGCCAGGAAGAAGAAGCCGCCGGACTTACCGACCGCATAAAGGCCGGAGGAAAAACACCGCTCTGGGCGCTGGGCATTATGGTCTTTGCCCTGCTATACACTCCCTGCCTGTCTACAATAGCAGCAATAAGACGCGAGACAGGTTCAATTCGATGGACATTGTTTTCGTTTTCATACAGCTTGGGGCTGGCATATCTCGCCGCACTGTTGATTCATCAGATCGGCTCGCTGTTCATATCCTGAAAACATATCAACAAACACAATCGCTTTGAAATGCAATAAGCATCTGTTAAAAAAGGATTGTCTAATCTGATTATCTGTTGCCGGGGTGTTTAAATGAAAAATTGCTCCTCATTGTCTTTTCTCATCGTATTTATATACATATGTTTTTTGAGCGCCTGTGGAGAAGATTCATCCGATGGCTATAATGCCGATGGCGACATCGATATGGAATTCATGCATGAATACGATGAAGAGTCCGCATCCGAAAGTGACACTGCGGAAGAAGATAACGCTGAGAATGAATATACATTGCCGACTTCTGAAAAGACCCTGCTGACGCGCAGCGGAGCGCACTCTTATCTGTGGTTTCAGGCCGAAAATGAACTTCCGAGACCTGGACTGTATTTCAGGCAGTATTCAGATATGTATTCGCATTTCGGAATGTTTCGACCGCTGCTGAACCCAATTATCGAATTTTCCGCTTCTGCTGCCTGTATATTGAAATCACATGAGTGGCATGGCAGCGATATAACAAGGCTCTATACCTGCGGAGATTTTGAGATTAAAGAAATCTCCGCCTATTCTGGTACAGAAAACATAAGCATAAGTTTCGAGATAGAGAATTCAGGTGAGGCTCAAGAGATAAGTCTGAGCGGAACAGCCTCCAGCGATCTTGAATACGCTATCAGTGAAAATGCCAGCAAAATTGAAATCACTCTCGACGGACAATATGCTCAACTGTGGAGTGAGGCCCTGCCAGCGCAATGGAAAATTAAGGTTGTGCCGATTACCAGACCGGATGATATCGAAATCAAGCAGAAAGACGATCGATGGATCATGCGCTATGCAATAGAGAAGCATAGCTGTCTCGATCTGCATTTTGAAATTACACTCAACGAAACAACACCAACACTGGTAACAGAAATGGCAAAATCAACTCAGGAAGAAAGCATATCCGATTACTCATCACAGATTTCTTCCTGGCTGTCTCAAGCTCCAGATAAAGAATTGCTTGCCGAACCTTTTTACGCTAACGCCTGGTACCTTTTTCTCGAAAACACTGCCACACCGGTCGGCAAATGGATAGAAACAGCCATTACCCCCAGCAAGCGACATTATTTCAGGGGCATCTGGCTATGGGATTCCGCATTTCATGCACTTGCACTTTCTGCAGGCGGACCGGATGCACAGGCGCTGGCGCGTAAACAGATTTATAATTTTGTTAAGCAACCGTTCGAAGACGGGCACATCTCGCGTGAAATATGGGCCACCGACAAAAACCCTGGCACACAGCCGCCAGGACTGCTAACCTGGGCCTCGCTGGTGCTGGCCGGCTTGAAAGATGATGCAACTGCTTCACTCGATACCGAACAAATGGAACAGATTGCTTTTGATTACAATGCATACAAGGTCAACCATGCATGGTTCGTCAACACGCGCGATTCAGACAGCGATGGGCTGTGCGAATGGGAAAGAACCGACAGCGGCTGGGATACTTCACCGCGCTGGGACAACGGTGCAGTAGAAGCGCTTGATCTGGCATGCTGGATGCAGCTTGATGCCATGCTGCTGGCGCGCATGGCGCGAATCATTGGAGAGGATGCGGAAGCCCAGGTCTACGAAGAAGAAGCACAGAATCTTGCTCAAAGAATAAGAAACGAGTTTTGGGATGAAAAAGATGGATTCTTCTATGACATGGAAATTGAAAATGGCGAGTTCGTTCGCGTTAAGACTCCAGCTACTTTCGTTCCTCTTTTCACCGGCGTGGCCTCACAAGCGCAGGCCGAACGAGTAGCTTCACATCTCAACAATCCTGATATTTTCGCCACACCATATGGATTACCCAGCGCAGCTCCTGAATTTTCAGAATACGATCCTGAAGATTACTGGCGCGGTCCGGTATGGATAGTCACCAACGCATTCGCAATCTGGGGGCTGGAACGATATGGATTTGACGAAGAAGCGCAGAAATTGAAGGCAAAAACACTTACCATGATGGAACAATTCGACTCTACCTATGAATACTACAATTCACAGACCGGCGAAGGCATTGGCGCACCCGACTTCATGTGGTCGGCAGCTTTCTACATAATGCTGCGCGGAGAAAATCCGACTATCTGGTGAAAATAATGGTCTTAACTATCTGGCAGAAAAACGCGACCTGACAAACATCAGAGCGGTCAGCAACAGTATGAATACGGACACCGCCGGGAAAGTTCCCGCCGAATTACAGTTAGGAGAACCGCCTTCGACATAAGGATAACCGTTCTCGCCCGGAGTGGTCAGGCAGACACCCTTGTCGCAGAATTCATTCTGCTGACAATCGCGGTCATATACACATGTTTCCGGAGCGCATACTTTGTCCTCACGGCAGTAAAAACCAACCACCTTACAGTCGACGTCTTTGTTACAATCGAGAGGGACACAGATCCCGATATCCCGGCATATCCAGCCAGCTTCGCAATCATCGTCGCGCAGACATTGAATCTCAAGCTCTGATTCGGCAGACTCAGAGCTTTCGGCATCACCATCCTCAGTAAGCTCTTCGTCTTCAGCCGCACAGACAGCGTCTGCACTGGCGAACATTACGAAAATGGCCATGACTGAAAGCATCAAATATAGCGGGATATGGAACTTCAACTTTTTCAAGCCTCGTCTCCAGAATGGTAATAAAATACTTCCCCAAGGCTAATGAATCGCCTTCACAATGTCAAGTGATGCGACAGGATGAACCCGTCAGCCAGGGGAAAACCCGCGAGCGTACAGATTTGAGCTGATTGCGCTTATACTCAGTGTGACTGGCTCTGCCCCTGCGGCTTTCGACGTAATTCTGCCGGTCAAGAATCTGCACTTCGAAGGGGAAAAAGAAACGATACTCCACCAGACCGTTTTCATCCGCCGCCAGACTGGGAGTGAGAGCCGGACCTTTTATACGGATTAGCTGTCGACAGGTGAACTGAATCGAATGAAACTCTGTCGAAGAGAACGGATTAACTTCACCGCCAATGTTCACTTTTGATTCTTCCGGAGGCTCGCACTCTTTACTCTGGGCAATTTCCTCGGAAATGTCGCGCATGTCTTCGCGTGTAATTTCACCACGGTTGTATCGCGCCATGACCTCCTGGAATTTTGCATGGAAAACATCGAGATTGATAAGGGTATTGCGAGAACGCCCCATTTTCACGTTGGGGTAAGGAATAACATAGTGCTCTTCGAGATACTTCAGAACCATCAATGCTTCGAGTCTGGTGTATGCCACAAAACGGAATCCGATGCGGTCGAATATATCAGCTCCAACGTTTTCCGGCTTGTGCAGCAGTTTCAACAGCATCGAATGATAGCTTTTGCGTGATTTGATATCCAGCAGATACAGGGCAAGCTGCTTTTCTCCGTGACCTAAAAATACATCTCCGGCGGCGTCGTGGCTGATATGCGACATAAGCTTATCGATGATCTGTTTCTGAATCTGCGGAAAGAAATTTACCGAAAGGTCGTTGTTCAGATGTGTAATGGTGTGCATTACCCTCAGAACCGAACAGGACCAGTGTGCCAACTCGTCTTGCCCTGACGCAGCCCATATAAAAAGTTTGCGTATATCAAGCTCATTTACGATTTCGGGAGGAATAATCATTACATCCGCCGAATCGTCCGGGTTGACCAGCAGATTTTTTTCGATGAAATTGATAGCTTCGTCGCGGAGTTTATGCAGATCCATAACCTGATCTACATTTTCGATATCGTAGCCATAACTTTTAAGGAAAGTCTGTGCTTTTTCTAGCGTATCAGTGCAAATACGAGGAAGATCGACGGCGCTTACTTTGCCCATAAACACATCTGCGGCCAGCCAGTCAACCGAGAAATTTCTGATGTTGTTTTCCAGACTCATTTCTTCCCCTTATAAGGCTGGCTTTTTAATGCCACATGCGGCATGGACATGCAATCATTTTTTACAAATAATACTGATTTCTCTGAAATATTATGCACTCGTGAACAGCAGCCGTTCAAAAACATTAATTTCGTCCGGTTTTTGTTGACATTGTCTTAAAACATGGTCAATATTCATACACTAAACCCGTATCCATTCTGGAGAATAAAATGGACAAAAGCATAAACTGGAAAGAAGAACTGAGCGCAGATAAACCACTGTTTCATCAACTGAAATCTCCTCTGCGTCTTTTTATGCTTTCACTTTTCGCCGGCGAACCTGACCGCGTCTTCGACACTTCAACGCTTTCTCAGGAATCATCTGCCATACACAAAGATGTTCAAGCCTGTGTAGCCCCCATGATTGATTGGAAGATCCTGGAGGAGCTTAAAATTCCGTCCGGCGAAGGCTTCAGGCTGGCTGGAGGCGGCAGAGACGGACTTCTTGAAGCCGTTGAAAGTGTGCTTAAGGAAAACGACATAACCGTTGACCGTTATCGCAGAGCCAGAGATCTTTTCTACGGACTTATCGGCGAAGATGAAAAGATGAAAATTGCCTTCGAGATGATCCGTACTGCGGCCCGTTCCGAAATGCCGGTACTAGTTGAAGGTGAGTTCGGTACAGGCAAACGGCTGGTAGCCCGTGCAATTCATCGTTTTTCCCGGCGTTCAAACAAGCCTTTTGTAATATTCGACTGCGGCGAGCACAGTGAGCAGTCTTTTGAAAAAGAGCTGTTGGGCTCAATAAGACAATCCGATAAAGAACGCCCGGACCCGGGCATGCTGGCTGCAAACAACGGTGGAACAATTCTGTTTTTCGACATAGATCGCCTTTCGATGAGCAATCAGGAAGCTTTGGCTGAAATTCTCAAAAGCGGACGATTCAGCCCCAAAGGCGCGAATGGGCTCATACTTCCACTGGATATTCATACTATTTTCAGCTCACGCAAATCGATTCAGGAAAAAGTTGAACGCGGCCTCTTCCAGGAAGCTCTCTTCCATCAGATTAATACTATCCTTATCCGCCTTCCCAGCTTAAGGGAGCGTCGCGGAGACATTCCCATGATGGCGACGGAATTGCTGGGGCATTATTGTCTGGAAAAATATGGCGATCCTCATGCCAGAATATTCAAACCGGAAACATTACGTAAACTGGCGCTATACTCCTGGCCGGAAAACGCCAAGCAGCTTAAAAACGTTGTAGAGAAGGCATCATCTAGTAAAAAAGCTCAAATCGGCCCTGAAGATATCGAAGCGCTGCCTGAGCCGGACCGCGTCAAATCCGATTTGCATAATGAAAATGAAAGCATTAAATTAATCGAGAAACAGCATATAGAGAATGTGCTCAAGCTCAACAACTGGAACATCAAACGTTCAAGCGAAAGACTTGGAATTACCAGAGCAACTCTGTATAAAAAGATCGACCAGTACGGAATGAAGAAACCCGTGAAATAAAATTCGCTCCTTGCGTGTTTATTCATATCAGAACCACCGAAAGGGCGATTTAATATGTCGGCAGAAAAAAAGCGTAGAACAAAGGCCGAGAAAGTCTCTGGAAAGACTGCGAAACCGGAGTCCGAAGCCGTCGATCATAATGCAATGCCCGAAGAAGAGAACGAAAAGAGCTTCGAAGTCGTAGAAGCTGATGCCGAGGAAGAAATAGAAGATCTGAACGGCGAAGAGGACTTGAACACCTTCGAGGAAATTCCTGAAGACGACATTGAGACGGTTACATCATCGGCACTCGTTTCCATTGCAGATACCCTTCCTGCGCCATACGATCCTCTGCGCATATATCTTCAGGAAGCCGGAAAATATCCCCTTTTAAGTCGAGAAGAAGAAAAAGATCTGGCCAGACGATACCAGGAAGACGGCGACCTGAAAGCCGCCGAAAAGATGGTAACTTCAAACCTGAGGCTGGTTGTCAAAATTTCCATGGACTATCGACGCTACTGGACCAACCTGCTGGACCTCATCCAGGAAGGCAATATAGGTTTGATGCAGGCGGTCAAGAACTACGACCCCACCAAGAACGTCAAGCTTTCTTATTATGCTTCTTTCTGGATCAAGGCTTACATCCTTAAATTCATCATCGACAACTGGTCTCTGGTCAAAGTCGGAACAACACAGGCGCAACGCAAGTTGTTTTTCCACCTGAAAAAGCAGAAGGAACACTATTCGGCCCTCCTTGGCTATGAACCTACCAATGAAATGCTGGCCGAAGACCTGAATGTAAAGCCCGAAGAAGTGGCAGAAATGAATCAACGCCTGGCCGCCGGAGATCTTTCATTGAATCAACCGGTAGCCACCGATTCGGATGAAACTCACCTGGATTTCCTGGCTGACAAAAGCGAAGCGGTTGACGATAAGCTTGCCGATGATGAAATCCGCATGCTCTTCCACAACAAGCTGGAAGACTTTGAAGCCACTCTTGCAGAAAAGGAGTTGTACATTCTGAAGAACAGGCTTCTATCCGAAGACCCGACGACGCTGCGCGAAATTGGCGACAAATTCGGGGTTTCGCGGGAAAGAGTGCGCCAGATGGAAGAACGACTCATAAGCAAGATGAAAACTTTCTTCCAGGAGAATGTCCCAGGATTCAGCGACATCAGCATTGCGACGGAACTTGACTGAAACGGCCCCGCATATATGGGCTTACAGATAATTGCCGATGAAACATCTTCGCCTTTTTAATGCCGTCCTGCTTGTCGTCGTTCTCATTTGCTGGACGGCTGCGGCAATCGCACAGACAGGTAACTTTCAGGCATCTGAGCGCGGGAACTTGCCCGGAAAAGAAGTGCAGCTTGCTCCGCGCATCGAAAAAATTGATGAGCTGCCCTGTGGGTTCAGACTGGAATCCATAATCATCGAACGACGAGGATTCCTTGCAGAAATATCAGAGAATAATCGCAGCAATTTCCTGTACATCATTCCCGATAAAGACGGCAAACTTGTAGTCCATCCTGATTCCTGGCTGCCCTGCAATGCGGCGGTCGAAGAAATCTTCAAGCTTATTTCTCCTCCAGAATCACCCTGGCAATGGGACAGTCTGCCCGATAAATTGAAAGATAATGAAGCCGAGAAAAATCCCTGTAAAGATTCCGTCTGGGCAGCTTTCGATAAAACGGAAGACTGGCCTGACGTCTGGAAACCGCAGAAAGCTATTTGCGAAGTTGGTGGAGCAACTTTGTTTTTCACTCTGGAAAACGGAGAAACCTTCAATATTCAGCTTAAACGAAATACCCCCTCACCCTGGATTAAAAGCAGTTCTTTCTCTCTACCCGTACCTCCGGCTCAATTGTCTTCCCGCGACGAGGCCATGCAACTGAAAAAAGCTCTGGAAAATCTCTATTCCTACTCCTCGGCAGACGGTGCCAGACTTGAAGGAGCACTGGCGGACAGTATGCCATTCTCGACTCCATCTGATTGGTTCGGAACGATATTCGACGGTATCAATTATCAGACTTTCGGAGTTCACCCCGGATTTGTCATGTGTGCACTGCTGGTTTTTCTGGCGCTTATAATTGCACTGACACTATTGCATTTACCTAAAGACAGCAGACTTATAACCGGAGGAATGGCGCTTTTCATTCTTGCACTGGGAATCAGGGCGGTATTCGGACTCTTCGGGCCTTGCAATTTCAGATCCGATATCTATGGCGGAGACATGCAGCACCCATTCAACTTCGGCACCGCCTACCCCACTTTTCAGGCGCTGCTTTTTTACATTTTCGGACGCAGTCTGCAAGTGATCTACTGGAGCAACACCGTAATAAACGCTCTGACGGCACTATTGACAGTGTGGTGGCTGCTCTCCATTAAAGTGAAGGAAAGCGTCGCCTGGATCGCAGGAATACTAATAGCAATTGCCCCAGCTTACGTCTGGGCGGGAACCAGCGATGCCCACCAGAACATGACGGCTTTCATGCTGCTGTGGTTGCTTCTGGCCAACGTACAGGTGTGCAGCGGTAAAAATTCAATTTTCTGGTTTGCTCTTATTCCACTGACAAGCTGGCTTATCATTATCTGGAGACCGGAAGCAATAATCTTCCCGGCACTTAGCATGGGTCCGGCATTTGTGGTCGGATTACGCAATGTAAAAGACAGACCATATCTGCGCTGGGCATTCATTTTTCCGACTATAACGGCTTTAAGCATCTGGGGTATATTCAGAAATACGGAATACGTTTCAGCCGGAGCCGACTATATGAGTTTTTCCGGCATGGCACTGTTGTGGCCACGCTATGGCTGGATCGCAATAGCCGCCGGTCTGCCGGTGAGCCTAATGGCGCTTGCAGGCATATTCATGGCAATTAAGCAGGACAAACTAACGGCAGTGCTGTTTATTCTGCTTTGCATCGGCGTACTTCTGCCTTTCTCATCAATGATCTGGTTCCCCGTTACTCCGCGGGACAGGATAGTCTACCGTTATTTCATGGCCGCTATGCCATTTTTCATGTTCTTTGTGGCCTATGGGTTGGAGGCTTTTGCAGAACTCATCGATTGGCTGACGGCTCAGTTTCTGCCGAGACTCGGCAAAAACGTTATTTCTGCTCTGCTGATCGGCGCTTTATTGATTCTATCCGTACCGGATTATCGCTATGACCTGAGCTTCCATGATGAAATCCATGCTCTTGGAAAAACCATTGATGGCCTAGACTCGGCCTGCCCACTTTACTTTATCAGCGTTGATGGCGTATTCGGAGCACTTGCACCTCCATATTATCTCCCCTGGCTGCATAACAGCAGCATCCGTATCAGAACCGAATTGCCGCAGGATGAAAACTCCTGCCTGTACTTCTGGAAACCGCCTCTGTGTGACCTGCCGGAAGGTACTCAGTTGGCCAACGACGAAAAAACCGAATGGATCGCGCCGGTATGGAAACTCTGTGATAAATGGCGCAGCATGAAAGATTTGAAACTGCTGGAAGAATTCAACACTGCTGAAACAGTATCCGGTTTTGTTGGTGAAACGCCGGGATTGAAAGCTGGTCTGTACTTCAGACAAGGCGATAAGAAAACAGTAATAAAATGAATATGCTGAGAAATATCGCTTCTGAATCGCTTTACAGGCTGGCTGCCCAATCGTCGCGCTTTGATGTTTATCATCCTTGGCAGGAGCTGATTGCCAGTCAATGGCTGGATGCGAAAGCATTGAAGGATCTGAGAACAAGCCGACTTCGTAATCTGTTGAAGCATTCCGTCTCGAATGTTCCTTTTTATAAACAGAAAGCCTGTGGAATTGACCCGCAACTGCTGATGCAGGATCCTCTGGCTTTTTTAAACCAGCTTGAAATCACAAGCAGAAGCGCATTGACAGCCGTAGCCGAAAACGTCAGAAGCGCTTGGAGTCCAGGGCTTAAATCAGGAGCAGCGGTCAGAACTTCCGGCACTGGAACGGGCGTCAGATTCGATCTGAAAATTGATAATGCAGCTTTTCTTAGAAAATATGCTCTTCTGCTAAGGAATTATCATACGCTTGGCTGGCGTCCGGGAGATACGATCTACTCCCTCTGGCCATTCAGTCATGAAGCCTATCAATCCGGCGGCAGAGACATCAGACGAGTAATAGCGGATACGCTGTTTCACCCCAAGAGATATTTCCCACCCATGCCGCGTGAAGGCTTATCAGAAGAGCAGGCTCTGTTGATTGCCCGCCGCATTGTCACTGGCGACCCGGTATTGATTGAAGGCGATGGTCACTATATTGGACGACTGGCCGAAGCAATAACCCGTTACGACCTGAAGCCGCCAGGCAGCCTGCGTGCAATAAAACTGGCCACCTGCCCGACACCAGAAGCAGGAAGGAAAAGGATTGCCAAAGCTTTCAACTGTCCGGTTTTCGATAATTACGGACCACATGAGATGGAAGGTGTCGCACTACAGTGCACATACAGTGGTCTGATGCATCTTTCAGCGGAATCTTACATTGCCGAAATTGTAGACGATGACGGACTTCTTTGCAGATCAGGAGAAGTCGGTAATCTATGCCTGACTGATCTTGATAACCGTCTGCAGCCACTAATCCGCTACATCATCGGCGACGTTATTCGAACCAGAAGCGAAGAGCAGCACTGTTCGTGTGGTCGCGGGCTTCCACTTATAGGACATGTTGAAGGCCGCAGGATTGAATGTCTTGAAACCACAAATGGGCTTTTCACACCACTGGCTTTTCTTGACCTTATGGCTGCATTCAATCTCGAAAACCGCTGCCGCATGCTGCGTCTTTCAAAACGACGTATAAGACTTGAAGTGTCACCATACCGGCGCGATATCGAAAAAGAGGAAGAGGCCGCTCACGCCCTTGCATCAGCTCTTAGAAACGAATATCAGATTGAAGTCAGCTTTGTACCGATCATTCCTACCGGAGAATCCGGCAAGATGCGCTATCTGAGCGATGCTCCCGAAAGCTGAGAGAACAATAAGAACAGAAATCATGCTGCCCTCAGATGTATTTTGTTCTTTCTTATGAATATTTTCATTTTCCTTGACCCTCCTGCCGCATGCATTCATATTCAGATAATGATTAAACCTCTGATGGAGTCCGGCAGTGGCTAAAATACTGATAACCGGCGGCGAAGGTTTTCTGGGAGCTTTTCTGGCTCGAAAACATTTCGAACTGGGTGACGAAGTAAGTGTTCTGGACATTCGCAGGCAGGACAAGCTGGATTGCTATAAAGACGAAGCACGCGTGCGACGCATCACTGGCGATGTCAGACTGCCGGAGCATGTCGAGCCTCTTATAGCGGAAAGCGATATGGTTTATCACTTCGCGTCCGTTGTGGGAGTGAACGACTACATTGAAAGACCGCGGGCGGTTCTCGATACAACCATACTGGGTTCACGTAATGTTTTCGAATGTTGTCTGAAACACAATAAGCCTGTGCTTTTCTCATCCACATCCGAAGTGTACGGTGATAACCACAACCCTCTTCATGAAGAAGAATTCAGAGTTCTTGGGCCTACGCATTACGAGCGCTGGACATACAGCAGCAGCAAAGCAGTGGCAGAGCATTATGCCTATGCCATGCAGCGCGAAGGGCTGCGCTTCATAATAGTACGCTATTTCAACGTCTACGGGCCGGAACTTGACTCGCCGGGAAAAGGCCGCATCATTTCCAAATTCATCGGCAACCTGCAGAAAGGCGAAGCTCTGCATTTAGTCGACGGCGGTCAGGCAGTACGCTCGTTCTGCTATGTTGACGATGCCATAGAAGCGACGGTAAAGCTTGCTCAGGCCCGGACGTGGGGCGAGGTGGTAAATATAGGAACCGGGCGTGGCGTTACCATGAAGCAGGTAGCAGAGCTGGTAAACTCGCTGGCTGCCAGGCCGGTGCCGCTGGAAATAATCAGTGGTGAAAAGGAATTTGGCGTGGGGTTTCAGGAAATACATCACCGCGTACCCGTCGTGGACAAACTTCACAAACTCACCGGATACCGCGCCGAAACGAGTCTTGAAAATGGATTGCGCAAAACGCTTGAATATTACGGACTGGCTCGATGATGTACCATTTCCAGAAGGCTGTGCTTAAAATCGACATCGATACTGAACGCGCTATGCACGATTGCGTTCCTCGTATGCTGGAAGAACTTGATAAACGAGGACTGAAGGCGACATTCTGCATCCCCACGGCTGAAGACAGATCCGGGCTGGCGCTGATGAGAGCATTCAAACAGCGCGGATTCATAGGTAAGATGATTCGCAACCGCGCCTGGCGTGTCTTTCACCCGCGCACTTTTGTAGCCGGTACCTTACTGACTGGTCGCAGTCAAATTTCGCATCGCGAAATGCTTTTAAAAATGGCGCAATACGGTCATGAAATCGGCCTGCACGGGTACAGCCATCAGGTCTGGCAGGATGGTTTCGAACATCTTGATTTCAATGCTTTCGAAGATCAGATATGCCTGGGTTTGGATGCATACCGTGCTGTGTTCGAACAGGAAGCTCCATTTTTTGCCGCTCCGGCCTGGAAATTCAATCGTTCGACGTTGAAGGCATTGTGTCTGCATAACATCACAATCAGCTCATCCTGTCGCGGCTATCAGGCCGGATGGATGCAATGCGGTGCAGACAGCATCTTCGAGTTGCCCACTCTTCCTGCTACGTTGGATGAGATTCTACCTTACGGCAGATTCGATGCCGGACGCGAAGTAGATACGGTAATGTCGCACGCAGAAAAAGCCACTCTGCCTGTTTTCGGTTTGCATGCCGAATTTGAAGGCGGGACTTATATCGAATTTTTTAAAACTCTACTTAATCGCCTGGCCGAGACGGGTTATCAAATCATCACGATCTCGGAAGCAGCCCAATTGCTTAAAGGTGAAAATCTGCCGGAACTGGCGTTAATGTGGAAAGACATTACAGGCCGTACCTACCCGGTTGCCTGGGTTGAAGAGGCCGGAGAATGAAGATACTGCTGGCGGCATATGGCTGGGAGAACCTCGGCATAGGCTATCTGGCTGCGCTCGCCAGGCGTGAAGGTCACGCTGTCGGGCTATTGTTTGACGATGGTCTGTTTTCCGATCATATAGCGCTTTCACTTGAGCCGCTGCGCCACTTGCTTGATCCCTGGCCACAGATGAAGGCACAGCTCCTGCTGGAAAAACCTGACCTGATTGGCATAAATATATTTTCTTCCGGCTATCAGTGGGCGCGTGAACTTGCACGCCGCATCCGTTCGGTCTATCCCAATATAGTCATAATCGGCGGTGGACCGCACGCTACTGTTGCACCGTTGAATGTGCTTGAGAAGGAAAACGAATTCGATGCGGTTCTGGTGGGCGAAGGAGAAAAAGCCTGGCTTGAACTGCTGCATCGTTTCGACGGAAAGACTGCGCTGCCACAAGATATAAAAGGTTTGTGGGTCAAAAACACCAGGAGTGAAATAATCGAAAACGGTTGGGGTGAACTGGTCGAAGATCTCGATGATCTGCCCTTCCCCGACAAAAATATCTTCGCACCGTATTATCCCCATGAAAAAACATACGGCATTATAACTTCACGCGGTTGCCCATATGCCTGCAGCTTCTGCCAGAATAATGCATTCAAACGCCAGTATGGGCAAACATGGAGCCGTGTCAGGCATCGTTCTCCGGAAAATGTAATCGAAGAGCTCAGGCAGGCGCGCCGGACATACAACTTCGAGTCGGTTCATTTTATCGACGACTGTTTTTCTTCCGATAAAAAATGGCTTAAGCGTTTTCTCGATATGTATGGCCGCGAAATCGGCCTGCCCTTCCGCTGTATAAATCATCCGGCCAATCTGGATGAAGAGCGCGTCCGCCTCCTTAAAGAAGCCGGCTGCCATTCGGTAGTAATCGGCGTACAGAGCTGGGACAATAATGTTCGCAGCAAATTATACGGACGTCGAGAAAGCGATGAACAGATACGAGCGGCTTTTGAAATGGCTGAGAAAGCCGGGCTGCACACCATCGCCAACCATATCTGCGGCAGTCCGGAAGAGACGCTATCTGATCTTGCACAAGCCTGCTCCGCTTATGCCGATCTGAATATTTCGCGCATTGCCACCTTCCACCTGACGTATTTCCCCGGAGCAGACATTACAAGTAAGGCATATAAACTGGGCTGGATTAACGATAAGCAACTGCAGCGCACATACGAAGGTGAATTCCGCAGCTATCATGATGGCGGTTCGATTGAGTCAGAAGAGCAACTTAAAAATGCTCGCGGTTTCGAATTTCTAATGCACATGTTTCCACTCTTACCAGAATCCATTAAAAACAAACTCGCAGGCGTTGACAGCATCAGACTCTTCTCATATTTTCCATTGATTCTGATGCGCCTGGCCGATCTTGGCGTAACAATGGCTGCTCAGGATTCCGAGGCTATGCTGTATATGTCTTACTATCGCCACAATATAAAAAGACGCATGGTTGAAATGCTTGAACGCCGACTCGGAGGTTGGAAAGCATGATTAGAATATTTTTCTCAATGCTGACGCTTTTAGCAATAATACTTTCAACACATACAGTGTTTGCCGCTGAAAATTTCCGTATTCCTGAAATAAGCTTTGCTCCCAGAGCCGGATATGCTTTTCATCTGGGACACAAGGTCTGGAACACCTCCATCGAAGACCGCCATGCGCTATTAATCATGCCAAGCCTGGAAGTCGGAGGAGGCGGCTGGGTCTGGCAATTTGCGCCGATGTACTCATACATGACCGGAAGCGACACGCTTGGCGACGCACACGCGCTTAGTGCCTACGTGGGACTTGCTTACAAATACGGCATCGGCAGAGTGTTTCCATACATAGGCGGCGGGTTGCGTGGTGGATACTTGTTCGGAACCAAATACGACCTGGCCTGGGAGCTGCACACTCGCGTACCCATGGGCGTTGTCTGGTATTTCGCAGACAAAACGGCCTTCTATTTTGAATTCGGTCTGATGTACGGAATGCTTGGTCTGCGTGGTAACGAAATCAAAGATATGAAGCTCGGCAGCGGATTCTCTCTTGATATGGCTGCCGGATTCCAATTCCCATGATAATGGCTAGATTATAAGCTGTTGCAGCTTCTTGAATTCGGGCGTACCCGAAACCTTTAGAAGCTGGAACATGACGCTTTCGGTGTTGGTAACAATAGCTCCGGCGTCGTGAGCCAGTTCAAGACCGTTGGAATAATTTTCAAGTGTGCGGGAACCTGCCGCGTCCCTTACCAGATGGACATCGTAACCGAGATCAATGAGTCCCAGAGTTGTCTGGTAAACACAGATGTGCGTTTCCATACCGACCAGCACTATTTTACGCCTGCCCAGGCTGGCCATAACATCATGGAAACCGTCGGTTTCGGTAGCAGCAAATTCCAGCTTCTCATGCACGGGGTAACCACTAATCAAATCCAATATCGGTTTTACGGTGCGCCCGATACCTTTGGGATACTGTTCCGTAACAACTACTGGCATTTTCAATTCACGGGCTGTTTTCACAAGAATTGGCACATTCTTCAGCATATTTTTCTGAAGATCCTCGTGAATCAGCGGGAAGAGCCGATCCTGTATATCGATGATAAGGAGCGCGGCGTTTTCAAGATTCAGAAAATGCGGATGAAGGTATTTCATTTCTTTCGAGCCTCCCGTCAATGCACCAGCCGGAAAAATGCCGGAGTTCAGTTTCGTTACCATCAAAATAGCAGCTTGACTTGACAGTCTACACAGCTCCGGCTAACTTGCAATTAAAATATATTCGAAAGCTGAATGATGAAAATGAAAAATGTTAATTCCGCAACGATCCGCTTTTATAGTTTGTTCATGTCAGTATTGATTTTCTGCTTTACTGTTACTGGCGTCAACGCTGCTGATACCGCCATACTTGGAAATTCGGCTCTGCCTGCATGGAGTCAGGCTGATGGTCCTTTGCCTCAGGTTTATTTGCCGAATGGCAAGACCTTAACAAAAAACGAAGTTATTCGTCTTATAAGAGCGGCATTATCCCGTCCCGATATGGGTGGAATAAGCGCCGGTATGAAAGCAGTTGAGCTTGATAGCGGAAAAGTTCTGGCGGAACATCTCGCCGGCGAGCTTTTCACTCCGGCTTCTAACCAGAAGATTCTGACCACTGCCGCTGCTTTCGATTATCTGGGACCGTGGTATACATTCACAACCCCGATAAAATCTGAAACGCCGATTCCATTTGACGGCATACTGAAATCGAACCTTTATGTGTGCGGCAGCGGAGACCCCTGGCTTGTGGACGAACAGCTTTACCGCATGGCGAGCGAACTTAAAAGCAAAGGTCTGACAAAAGTTGAAGGCGATCTGGTTGTTGTGAACAATTTCTTCGATGCACGTCAATATGGCCCTGGATTCGGCAACGGTGCCAGCGGCAGAGCCTATGCTGCTGCCCAGACTGACCTTTCGGCAAATTTTAATGCTGTCTCCATAAAAATAATGCCTGGAACCGAAGGCCAGCCACCAAGAGTAAAGATATCGCCGGAGACAACCTATATTGAAATAAAAAACACATCCGTTACTGGCGGTAAGAGACAGAACATTCGCGTCGACTCACAGCTTTTCGGAACTAAAACCAGAATTGCTGTCTCTGGCCGCATTCCAGCATCTGACGAGGAGCTGGAAGTTTTTCGCAAGGTGCAGGATCCTTCACTGTTTTTCGGCCATCTGCTGCTTGACAAGATGAAACAGTTGGGCATCACGACAACCGGAAAAATCAGAATGCTTAAAAGCGAGCCGCAGGGATTATCAATATTGCATGAATTCGAATCGCTGCCGCTGGCATTTCTGATCGACCTCACCAATAAATATTCCAACAATTTCATGGCAGAAATGATACTGCGCACAATCGGCGCCTGCGTTAAAGGCAAACCCGGAACGTGGGATAAGGGCGCATCAGCGGTTAAAGATTTCCTTGTCAACAAAGTCGGACTGTCTGAACACCATTTCAAGATCGACAATGGTTCGGGCATGGGAGAAAATAATAAGGTTTCAGCTAGTGCGATTGTTGCAGTGCTGGCATACATGTGGAAGAACGAAAAGGCTGGGCCGGAATTTGTTTCTTCACTTTCCATAGGAGGCCGTGACGGCACTATGGAGAAATGGCGCATTGGCAACCAGATGCAGGCGTTGTTAAGGGCCAAGACCGGCACACTCAACAGTACGGTCTCTCTTTCCGGCTATGTAAAAAACCGCAATGGAAAGACTATAGCCTTTGCAATTCTGTTCAATAACTGCAGCGGTAAAAATCTGGATCGATTGAGAGTTATAGAAGAGGAAATCTGCCGCATTCTTGCAGACTACAGAGACTGATCTTAATTATTCTCGTTCTGTACAAGTTGTGAATCATCGTTTCTGCTCATCGAAACATACTGTTCAAAGCGCGATTGCACGGTCTTGACAAACTTCAAGGTGAAATCGCAACGGATATATCCGAAACGAGCCTCACGGGCGTATTTCTGCTGCTTCAACATCAGCGCGGCTTTTTCCACATGGCCAGACCAGCGATCAGGATCAAGCCCGACTTTTGCCGCCAGTTTACGAGCATCTTCAATATGACCATAACCGATATTATATGCAGCCAGCGCCATAAGAATTTTTTCTTTAGGTCTGGCTGTCTTGCCAAATTTATCCATCATGGTACGCAAGTATCTTGCACCGGCATTTATGTTCTGTTCCGCGTTCTCTGGATTTCTCACACCCAGATGAACTGCGGTTCCGGGCATAAGCTGCATTATCCCAATCGCACCGCCTGGTGATCGTGCCTGCGGGTTGAATTGCGATTCCTGATAAGCCAGGGCCGCCAACATGCGCCAGTCAATGCCGTACTTCTTTCCGGCCTCCTTGAAAACTTCGTCATACGGAGAAATGTGGCCGGCCTCAGCAACAAAGCGGAAGGTCTTTTTCTTCTTAACGGCATTTCCCGTTTTCTTGAAATAGTTGCCTTGCAATTGAGAAATAAAGCCGGATTTTTTCTTCTTACTGATGAATGAATTTGCTGCCAGCCACAGCTCACCGTCGTCGTTGCGTAAAGCCCAGGCGTGATACAGCGGTTCGGAAACCTCCATACCAATAAGCAAATTCGGTTTGTATGAAGCTTCGACTTCCGCAACATCGTTATCTACAACCATTGCCTCAACTATATTGGAAGCCACAAGATTGGCGATATCCTCGTCTTCCAGTTCAGATTTAACTTCGAGTATTTTTATGGTGGGAACTTCTGGCAGCAGCGCTTCGTAAACTTTTTCTTTTGTATTTCCAGTTACGATATCGTAGCCGTTATCGTATGCGATATTCTCCAGATGCTTAATATAAATACCGCTTGAACGCATGGCAAAAAGCAGCTCGGTAAGGTCAGCAGGCTCATCGGCTCTGCCGGATTTTTTATTTGTCACAACCACACGAGTGATTTCTGCATAAGAATATGAGAAGCGTACTTTCTCCTGCCTTGCGGGCGTTACTGTAAGACCAGCGCAGATTATGTCGCCACGTCCCTCCTGAAGCCAGGGAATAAGATCGCCGCGAGACGGCGCGACGACCATATGCAGTCTGACTCCCAGGAATTCTGCGAATTCCTTCGCCAGTTCATATTCGAAACCCATCGATTGACCGCGATATAAATAATAGTCGGTTCCGTTGTTGCGTGTAAGAACACGCAGAGCACCGCGTCTGCGGATTTCATCAAGATCACCCCAGTACTGTTCAATGGCATTCTCGGCCATTGACTCTTCCATACTTATCGAAAAATCCAGATCTTCGTATATTTCGTCAGGTGGCATGCAGGCGGCATACTCGGAATAATTGCGGGAATTGTCTAACCCGTAATGATCCTCGCCACACTCAATGACAGACAACGCCAACACAATAGGCGTCAGCAGTGCAGCGATCACACTGAGTCTGAATCTTCTCAAAAGAGTATAATTCCTTGAAAATCTAAGTTTTGTCTTGAAATACTGGAGAGCCTTTAAATTTTGAACAGCTTTTCCAGTTTCGCTTTGGCGTCTTCAACAAGGTGCAGATCTGTATTGGGTCCAAAAATAAAGTAATCGCAGAAATTGGCTCTTTCCTTATCCCCAACAAATTCCGCCTGCGGTTCACGGCAATCGTTGTTGTGGCCGGGGGCAAAGAACTTACACTGTATGCATGCGTGGAGATCGGCACCGCAGTGCGGGCATTCCTCTCTTCTGAATACTCTATCAATTATGTCGACTTCCCTGTGGCAAATCGCGCATTCAGGCATCTCCACACCTCCCGCGCGCAAGTATCCTAAATATTGCTTCAGATGTCAAGTGCTTGATTTTGCGGAGTATAGTAGCGTTTCAAGAAATGCATTCAGAATCGCCGGAGACTCACTCCCGCTGTGCTTTTCCTCAACATAACACCGCGCCAGATTACCGCGCTCAACATCATCATTGTATATGTCGCCTAAAGCCGTTTTTATTCCGTCGTCGTTAATTTTTTTACAGCAATCCGAAATTGCGGCTTCTGGAACTGTCCAGACCGGAATTCCACAGGCCATTGCTTCCAGCACAGCGCGGCAGGACGCATCGTTGCCAACTGCCATCTGAATATATGCATCCATTGCCATATATGCCTGCGGAAGCTTATCATCAATGAATCCGGTGAAAATGATTCGATTGGATACACCTTGATCCAGAGCAAGCTTTTTCAAATCAGCCAGACTTTCGCCATCACCGATAACCAACAGTCGCATTCGCGGCAACGTGTCACGACAGGCAGCAAAGGCATTAAGAAGCTCAACATGTCGGCGGCCAGGCTTTATTCTGGCGACATATCCGAGCACAAAGTCTTCCTGCAGAAAGCCGAAGCTGCTTCGACAGGCAGCTTTCTCTTCAGCCGTTGGCGGTTTGAATCTTTCAATATCAACTTCAGCAGGCAGATACAGAATACGCTCAGCAGGATATGAAAAACGCTCGGACAAGGCAAGCGCGAGACTTTGCGAATGCGTTATTACAGCGTCAGAATGCCTCCATAAAAGCTTTTGTAACGGTCTTATAATCAGCGATCTTTCGGAGTGCAGACAACGCACAATTGGCAGCTTGCGCCCGCATATTGAACGAGCCAGCGCCGACAGCGCATGATCGTGTGAAAGGTGGCAGAGGATAAGATCATACTTGCCGTCTCTGATAATGCGCTTGAGATTGAGGAGATCTGCAATGTTTTTCTGCGGTGGAGCAATAGTCGAGAGATAAAGCCCTTCGCATGGAGTAAGACCTTCGGCGCTAAGAATTCCATGCAGATTGTGCGGACGATACTGATCGATGTAAATATCCAGTTCGCATCCGGCTTGCTTTAAACGCCGCGAAAGGTTCAGCATCGGCGCAGCCGCGCCTGTCAGCGTCGGAATTGATATGAGCTCAAGTATTTTCATGGCGCTCAATCTCTTTAATAATTCCAGCGAGTGTTTCAGCAGCTATCACCTGAGATTCAGGCAAGTCGGAAGTGAAAGATACAGCGCAGTTCAAGCCATCGCGATGTCCCCAGCGAGCAACGTTCCCCGCAGTGTGAAGAGACAGCAGCGGTTTACCAAGCGCCCAGGCCAGATGCAACGGCCCGGTATCTGCGCATACAACAGCATCACTGCGTGCTAGTAATGCCCACAAACCACGCAGATCAACATCCGGTGCATAAAGCGCATCGCAGTCCGAAAACATCAAACGCAATGATTCAATTCTTTCGGTATCACCTGATCCGCAGATAAACAGCAATTTCCAGTTTTCAGATTTTTTCATCTGTTGGGATACAAACAGAAAATCCGCCCCAGTCAGCCTGCGGTCAGATTTCCTTGCACCGGTGAACACTGCCAGCAGGCGCTTTTTTTGTTGGTTGTTTTCCGCCAGCCATTCGTCCGCCCATTTATCTGCCATACTTGTATTGCGTCCGAGCCAGGGCTTGCATTCATGCGCTTCGGCGGTCAGTGGCTCCAGCAATCGCAATTTGCGATCAGCCTCCGGCATTTCTTCCGGAGACGCCGGCACAGAATGAGTGTATGCTTCATCAGAGCCTTGACGTTTGTGTCCAATGCGCACGGGACAGCCACTCCATATCGTTACAAGAGCAGAAGTAAATGAAAAAGCATGCTCGTGGCTGGCGTCGATGGCGATGTCATAAGCTGTGCGCCTCAGATTCAACATAAGGCTTAACCATAAAAATGGATGCTTGAACAGATCACGTTTTTCGAAAGGTATAACTCCAATATTGTGCCCGTATTCGGAAAGCAGCGCAGCATAGCGAGATGCGACAAGAACATCTATTTGAGATTCCGGATATATGCGGCGAACCTCAGCCAGCAGAGGTGTAGTTAAAACAACATTCCCCAAGCGTTCATCCGGGCGGATTACAAGAATTCGCCGCGGAGTTTCAGACTCCCGGCGTCGGCAGAAAATAAATACAAGCAGTTTTAACAATACACTTATCATTCGAACACCGAATTGCCTTTAGTATCAACAACGCCTGCAAAAATAATCGATTTATCTAAAAGATGTGCTTGATAATTGCGGCGATGAATGCACAATATCATAAAAACGATTCGAATAAGGACGAGATAATATCGCAATGGCCAGATTAAGCTACATACAGGTTGTCAGAATCTGCAATCAGAGTTGTCTTTTCTGCTCCAACCCCGAAACAGGTGAGTTGCTGCCACTTGCCAAAGCTAAAGCCCTGGTCGACATGTATAAAAGCAACGGGGACGAAGGCGTCATTATTTCAGGCGGTGAGCCAACGCTCTATGATGACCTTGCTGATCTTATTTCATATTGTCGGCTGCGCGACATGCCTGCCCGCATAATCACCAACGGCCAGAAAACCGCCGATCTGCAATACATCAAGTCGCTGGCCGATGCCGGACTGGAACATATCAATTTTTCCATTCACTCGCACAAAGCGGCAGTGCAAGCCGAATTGACGCGCAACAGGGATTCTCTGGCGAATCTCGTCAAATCGATATTTTACGCAGATAAACTTAGAATCAACATCGACATAAACTGCTGCATCAACAGCCTAAATCAAGATCATCTGCACGAAACCGTTATCTGGCTGTGCGAGAAATTCCCGTTTCTGCATCACTTCAGCTACAACAATCTTGATCCCAGCATGAACCGCGTAGAAGAAAATCCGCAGGTCATACCGCAGTTTTCAATTCTTGGACCCAGCCTGCGCAAGGCTTTCAGATATCTTGAAGACAGCGGCAGAAGCTTCCGTATTTCAAAAGTCCCGCTCTGTCACCTGACGGAAGAATTCGCCTACGCTGCAATGGAAACCAGAAAAATCATTCTTGGCGAAAGCCGTACTCTTTATTTTCTGGATGACAGAAAATTTGTCATGCAGAGCGACTGGCAGAACGGAAAAGCTGAAATATGCCGCAGTTGTCCTGCTGACTCGATATGCGCCGGAGTATGGGGTCTTGGACGAGCATACGATCCCGAAGAACTGCACCATATTGAAATTGACGTAGAAAAAGTAAGGAAACGTGTTCTGGAAGGCTGATTACAACTCTTCATCCAGCGACTTCAAAGCCCGTAATTCATCCGCGCCATAAATTTCCTGATAAGCACGCCAGGTAACGGGGCAGGAAGCCGCAGCCGCGCATGAAGCGCAGACTTCCGCATAGGGTCGCCCATGTCGCCGCTGAATTCCGGCATCGGCATGCGAAATGTGCAGGTCAACTATAACATGCCGCGAGAAATTTTCATCGGCGTCCGGTCCGCTTCTGAATTGAGGATTGAGGTGACAGAAAGGAAAAGCCTCCGAACTAACGGCAAGTCCTAGAGAGTCGGCCAGTTTCATGGCCGGTCTGACAACCCTGGAAGCCTCAGACAGACGCGGCAGATTGTCCAGCCACCAGCGTTCTTCGGCATACACCGGACGAGGGAAGTTAAACTGGATATTTCTGACATTCATCGAGGCTAAAAGACGCACCAGCAGGTTAAGCTCACTCAGATTGCTTTTCAGCACGGGAACCACAGTAAGCACATTTACTCCGCACTCAAGCAGGTTTCTGATACCGGCCAGAACCTGAAGTTGCGCACCCGGCACCTGCATGACGGCATCTCCAGTAGCGCTTCGAGCGGCGAAAACGTTGATTTCGGCATGTGTCAGACCGGATTCAGCCATAAATTTTGCGTAGTTACGCTCAGCAAAGACGCGGCCGTTGGTTTGCATTTGAATAAGTTCGTAACCGATTTCTTTGAGCGTCCGGATAAAATCCGGCAGTGAATCCCAAAGGGAAGGCTCGCGCATAATTACGATTTCGCGGCAGCCTTCTGCAAATTTTTCAGTTGCGATATTAACAGCGCCTTCATATGACAGATCTTCCATGGCTGGAATGTCGCGCATGGTGCAGTGATCGCAATTGCAATTGCAGTGCCTGCCGAGTCGTATGTTAAGTCTTTTTGCCGTAATTTCCATAAGTTGAGCCTCTGCTGAAAATCCGCAGTAAAGGAGCGAATACAATTGCCGTATATCACAGGATGGGGTCAATATACTAACAATAATTTCAAGCCATAAAGCTTTGACATATGACCGGTTTGACCGTAGCATATAAGGATGAATTGGAGTGCATGTGAGTATAGGTTTGGCATATGAGATTTAGAAACGAGGGCCAGATGAGGGGTCATCATAACACACAAACGGCAAAGAAAATATTCCTGTTTATTCAGGCATTTGCAGTAGCCGTTGCAATCCTTGTCATTCCAGGGACAGTTTTTGCTGCCAATGCAGTTATCGAATGCTATCGCTGTCCTGGCGATTCGGGTACGTGCAACTGTCCTTCAGCCTGTACTCCGTGCAGCGAAGGTGGCAACGAGGGCGACTGGTTCTGGTTTGACGGACGCAGTTCAACCGGAGACGGCCTGACCTATAGTTGGGATCTGGGGGATGGCGGTGAACGTAACTACAGTTTCTTCACTTATCAGTATAAAAAGCCATCAGGCGCCAACCCCTACGAAGTCACCCTGACAGTTCAGGATTACTATGGCAATCCGCCGGATGACGCCACGACAACAATAACCATCGCCAACGTCGCACCGACGGCCTATTTCAAAATTCAGTGCTCCGACGGCGAATGGTACGACGCAGAATCAGCAGAGATGTCGGGCTGTTACCTCTATGTGAACAGTTATCCAAACTTTGATGCTTCAGAATCTAC
>Ga0172375_10002733_pt1 | contig 27252 bp, 26 predicted proteins | sample LakKiv1m_FD_114537 | JGI IMG/M metagenome (GOLD analysis project Ga0172375, IMG submission 114537) | Freshwater microbial communities from Kabuno Bay, South-Kivu, Congo - kab_092012_11.1m | ecosystem: Environmental > Aquatic > Freshwater > Lake | place: Democratic Republic of the Congo...
GCTTCGAGAGCCATTTTCTCCGCCTCGACGTTTCTTTGCAGCGTGCCGAATTTCGTGGGTGTGCCGTCGGGCATTTTGTCCACATCAAAGCGGGGGGACGCGGGGTCGTTGAGAATGTATAGCAGTACGTGGATTTGCCCGTTCATGGTATCGGCGAGATGCGCGTAAAGGATGGGATCGGGGAAATCCGCCTCGTGATATAGACTCATTTCAATATCGCTGGAGCCTTCCGCAAAACGGAATTGGAGAAGGTTATGCCCGGATGCGGATGTGAGCGGGGGAATCTTGAATTTTTCCAGCAATTCCGCGGGGATATAGCGGGCGTATAACGCCCGTTTTTCAGGTTCCGACAGGCGGTTGATTCCGCCGATGGTTGAGGGAGGCATATGGATTCCCTTCTTTTCATTCTTCATTCGTCTTTCACGAGAAGGAAGAATGAATTATCGCTGACCGATTATCTTATCCGCGTTTCACGTTCTGCATTGCGCGCTTCGTCCCGTTTGGCGATGGTGGCGCGCTTGTCGTAGGCTTTTTTGCCCCTGGCAAGGGCAATCTCGATTTTCGCGCGGCCCTCTTTGAGGTAGACGCGCGTCGGGACGACCGTCATGCCTTTGATGCGGACGTTGTTCCAAAGTTCGGTGATTTCCTTTTTATGCAGGAGCAGTTTGCGCTTGCGTTTTGGGTCGTGGTTGTTGCGGTTGCCCTGCTCGTAGGGCGCGATGTGCGATTCGACAAGCCAGGCTTCCTTTCCATCCTGGACATCCACGTAGGCCTCCTGGATGCTCATTTGCCCGGCCCGGATGGATTTGATTTCCGTTCCCGTTAAAGCAAGTCCCGCCTCGAATTTTTCCATGAGAAAATATTCGAAGCTGGCTTTTCGGTTGTTGGCTACGATTTTGATGTTTTCGGCCATGGTGTGATGTTACCATGAAAGGATGAAGTCGAAGGTTGAATGAGGCGTATTCCGTTTGGATGCGCGCTCATCCCCAACGTAGAATTCCGAGGCCCGCGAGGAGGCGCAGGAAGGCAATCAGGATGAGCGCGGGGGCGAGGCTGATCTGGTCTGCCGCCAGCGGGCCGAGGATGGAACTTGTGAGGATGGCGAAGTTCAGGATGATTGTGTACCATGCGAGATGCGCAGGGCGGTCATTGGGCGGGATGTGTTCCAGCATGTAGTTGGCGTACGCGCCGTTGACCAGGGCCCAGATAAACCCGCCAATCAACGAGATCGCATAGAACTGCCAGAGTCGATGGGAGAATGCCAGCAGGAATGGATAGAGCGCCATGCCTGCCACGCCAGCCCCGGTCATTTTTTTGTTGCCGAAGCGATGTGCAATGTTCCTGAATTGAAATGAGCCGACCAGCATGGTGAGGTAAAACAGGGCGGTGCCTGTTCCAATGTGGTCGTCGCTGAGATTCAGTACGTGGACATTGAATTGCGGCAGGATCGGCACGGCTATGTACTGTGCGAAATGAAAGGCAAACAGCCCAAGCAGGACATTCCGAAAGGACGTTGACCAGATGTCAAGGCGGAGGGCGGCGAAAATGTTTCGGGGGGAGGATGTTTGGGTAATGGGATCAGTTTGAGGGGCGGAGGGGGACGCCGGGAATTCCGCCTTCAAGGGGCTGACAAAATAGAGGTGGAAACTGCTCATCGCCGCGCCAAGCGCCCCAATCCCAAAAACGATCTGGTAACCGGATGGGAAGGCGACATTTTCCAGGATGTACCCACTGAAGAAGGAAGTGGTCATGAATGCAATGGCGAAGGTGATATTGCGCAGGCTTGCAACGTGGGCGCGGTATCGTTCGGGGACGGCTTCTGCGAACAGGGCGCTGAAGCCGACGCCAAAAGGCGTGAGCGGGATTGCCATGAGGAAGGTGAGGACGATGAACGCCCAGATTTGCCCCTGCGCGTCGAAGAGCCAGGGGATGGGAATCCAGAGCAGGTAACCGAAACGGAAGACGATCGATGCCCAAAAGACGGCGCGGCCTGTGTGTCGTTTTTCGATCCAGTGGCCTGCAGGGATGGCGAGGAAAAGGTTGACGATGGCGGACATGGCGGCGATCAGGCCGATTTGTGCGCCGCTTGCGCCGAGTCGTGTGGCGTACACGTTCAGGAAGTTGATGGCGGAACCGCTTAGTACGCCGAACCAGGCGATATCGAAATAAAGATGTATGAAGTTCGAGCGATATTTTTTGGGTATATCGTTTTGCTGAAAGATTTTTGTCAACATGTCGGAATGATTATAAACGATTCGTGAATTGTGTTTCCTCGGTATGCCGCGCTCTATGGGATAGTCAGGGCATCGGCTTGCCCGGGCATGGACCATGAACTTATGTTTATTCCTCCCCTTTTTCCTGGGAGCGGATTATGTTCAATATGTCACATTATTTTTTGGAAGTGTCACAGGAATTGAGGAACTTGGAAGTTAAATCCTTGCACAAAAAACAAGAACTTTTGCACCGCGAAGACCGCAAAGAGCGAGAAGTTTTTAAAGGTTTTTCTTGGCGACCTTAGCGTACTTAGCGGTAAAACTCTTTCGGCTTGTCCGAGTTAGGATATAATCAGAGTGTTTCTGGTGGAATTACAGTCTGTTGTCATGTTTATTGGAGCGAGGAGGTAGTATGGGAATGTATGAACGTGAAGCGCTCTCCGTGGATGTGGGCGGGCGTTTGCGGGACCTGCGTGAGGCGCGCAGAATTTCGATGCGAACGCTTGCCACTCAAAGCAACCTTTCGGCGAACGCCCTTTCCATGATCGAACGGGGCAAAACATCCCCTTCTGTTAGTACTCTCTACAAACTGGCTGGCGCGCTTGGGGTGGCAATCACTGCCTTTTTCGGGCCGGAAGCGGAGAAAAGCCAGGTTGTTTTTCTGAAGGCAGATGAGCGCACGCATGTACCGTTTTCGCGCGGCGTGTTTGAAGGATTGGGTGGAGAGCAGTTTGCCGGGCATGTTGCGCCGTTTGTGCTGACGCTTGAAAGCGGGGCATCCGGCGGCCCCCATGATATCGTCCACACGGGACATGAATTTGTTTTTTGTCTGCGCGGTCAGTTGGAGTATAAGGTCGAGCGGGATGTTTTTCTCCTATCCCCGGGCGACAGCCTCCTGTTTGCTTCACAATTGAAGCACCGTTGGAAGAACCCGGGGAATACTGTAACCAATGCGCTGATCATGATTTCAGGGTTTGCTGAAGGCGAACAGCCTCACGCCATGCACTGGAAAAAAGGGGAATGAGAGGGAAAGGATGAAGGATGAATTACCCAGCGCTTGTAGTTCTAGGCAAGTGTGCAGGATGATAAAGAAGAAGAAGAAAGATGAAAGAAAAAGACGCCCATCCAAAATGGACGGCGTCTTTTTCTTTGACTACCAGACTATACGGCTAGCGACTATAAGATTAATTGGCTTACGCGTACATTCCCCAGTCCAGCGCCGAGGGGTCTTCCATCATTGAAAAATCCCACATTTCCATGCCCATTTCAACGGTCACCGGCATATTTAGTCCCTCCACCGCTTTTGCCTTGGTCATTTCGATCATGGCGGGCGCGTAGGGGCAGAACGGGGTGGTGAGGATCATCCTCACGTGCCCCGTGCTGTTCTCGATTTCAATATTGCGAATCAGGCCAAGTTGGATAACGTTCATGCCAATTTCAGGGTCAACCACTTCTGAAAGGCGGGCGCGAACTTGCTCGACCATTTCGGGGTGCGTTTCGTGGATGGTCCATTTGATTTGGTTGTTTTTTTCGTCGGTCATTTTCTCTCCAATATCGGAATCGAAGTCCTGCCTTGTGGGCGGGAAATCGTTAATTTTTACTTCCGGTTTGTACCACATAAGTGCAATGCGCCGCGCCGTCCAAAATACACTGGACCTTGTTCACGGGCAGTGCAAGCATCTTGGAGATTAGTATTTGATCCACGGCACAGATCTCAGGGTGCGCCATGCCGATCTGATGGTACGGGCACGAAATCTCGTGGATTTGATATTGCCCGTCCCTCTTTTCCCACTCAACAATAAAGCCTTCCCGGGCAAGCATCTCCTTCGCGAAATCCAGGCGTTCCTCCATGCTCATGCCTTTGACCTGCTCGGTGTATTCGCTGGCGAGACCCTCCGCCATCTGGTTGAACAATTTGTTGACCATTGGCGCGGGCATGGTTTCTTTCATTTGGGCGAGCAGGCGCGTGGTGAGCCGCAGGTAGCGCGTCGGGAATTTCTCCATTCCGTCTTCGGTCAGTGAATAAACCAGGCGCGGACGGCCAACGCCATGGCGTTCCTCATTTGCCATCACAAGTCCTTCCATCTGTAGATTCGTCAGGTGGTGGCGCACGGAAATTGGATTAATGCCGACAGACTCAGCCAGTTCGTTAATGGTGATTTTGGGTTGGCGAAGCAGCGTATGCAGGATTTTGTCCTTGGTGCTTTTCATTGCAATCAGTATAATCGCCTGCAATTAGTTTGTCAATATACTAGAAAAATATCATAAATATTGACTTTTTACTTCCATTTTGCTATAATCGAAAAAGTTAAAAAAATCCGCCTTTAGGCGATCTTTTGGAGAAGTACATGTCGCAACTTGAAATCAAGAACCTCCACGTCAGCATCGAAGACAAGGAAATTTTGAAAGGCCTCGACTTGACCGTGGAGCAGGGCAAGGTTCATGCCATCATGGGGCCAAACGGGACGGGTAAGTCGACACTGGCCTACACTTTGATGGGACATCCCAATTACACTGTCACCGAGGGCGAGGTCTGGTTCAAGGGTCAAAACGTGCTGGAAATGGAACCCGACGAGCGCTCCCGCCTTGGCCTGTTTTTGGCCTTCCAGTACCCCGTTGCCATTCCCGGCGTGACCGTGGCGAACTTCCTGCGCACGGCGATGAATGCCCGCCGCCGCGCCGTCAACCCCGAGGACAAGGGCATGCCCATCCCCGAGTTTCGAAAATTCCTCAAGGAAAAGATGGACCTGCTTAAGATGGATCATGCTTTTGCGGGCCGCTATCTCAATGAAGGCTTCTCCGGCGGCGAGAAGAAGCGCGCCGAGATCTTGCAGATGGCCGCCCTCAAGCCCGAGGTCGCCATTTTGGACGAGACCGATTCAGGTCTCGATATCGACGCCCTGCGTATTGTCGCCGAGGGTGTCAACGCCCTGAGCGGATCTGAGTTGGGCGTGCTGGTGATCACCCACTATCAGCGTCTGCTGAACTACATCAAGCCTGATTATGTCCACATTATGCTGGATGGACGCATTGTCGAATCAGGCGGTCCCGACCTGGCCCTTCACCTCGAAGAGCAGGGATATGACTGGGTGCGCGAGAAATACGAGGAAATTGCCTAGCGTGTAGGTAAATGGAGAGTGGCACCCGCCTTTATCGGTTTCGCTGCTTTCCATTCCCTGCCCGCTATGCTCTGGAGTTACCATGAGCGAAGATACCAAACTTAGCGAAGATGCCAAGATCCTGGATGAGATTGGTGATTATAAGTACGGCTTTCATGACCGCGACGACAATTATGTGTTCAAATCGCAAAGGGGTTTGAATAAGGAAGTTGTCGAGAATATTTCGCGCATGAAGGATGAACCGCAGTGGATGCTCGACTTCCGCCTCAAGGCGCTGGAGCATTACCTGGCGCGTCCCATGCCGGCCTGGGGTCCCGACATTTCGAACCTTGACCTTGACAATATCTTTTACTACGTCAAGCCAACTGAAAAGAGCGAAAAATCCTGGGACGATGTCCCCGATGACATTAAGAACACCTTCCAAAAACTGGGCATCCCCGAAGCCGAGCAAAAGTTTTTGGCGGGCGTGGGCGCGCAGTATGAATGTTTGAGCGGCGACACGCGTGTTTATACGGCGCGCGGCGTTGTGCAGATCTGTGATGTTATCCCTGGCGATGTTGTTTTTTCGTTGGACGAAGAAACAAACCAGATCATTTCCGCGCCTGTGAAGAATTTTATGCCGAAAGGTGAACGTCCCGTTTTTGAAGTTAAGGTTGGGACGCGAACCATTCGTGCGACGGAAAATCATCCCTTCCTTGCGTTGGAACTTCATCGCAAGGAAGGCAATCAGCGCGGACGTTATGTGCGCGCCTGGAAATACCTGCGTGATTTGAAAAAAGGCGACTTGGTCGCGGTGGCAAAGTCCCTGCCTGATGTTGGGCAGGATTACGTGTTGGAACAGCCTGCCATCGAAACCAATTGGCGGCACAATCATGTTGAGTTGCCAAAGCAGACCTCGAAAGATTTGATGTGGTGGCTCGGATTATATATGGGAGATGGATTTATCCACAGCGAAAATGAAAAGGCGCGTGTGGAAGTTGCCATCCCCGCTACTGACCAACCCTTGCGAAACGAATTCAAACAAGTCACTTCGCGCCTGTTTGACATTGCCGCGCAGAATGGTGATCCTTATCGTTTGACGGTTGGCTCGACAATTGTTGCGCGCTATTTGGAAGCAAACGGATTCTCCGGCGGCGCGCTGAAAAAGCGCGTGCCTGATTGGGTCGCGTCGCTTCCCCAGGAGCAGATCCTTGCTTTTATCGGCGGTTATGTCGATGCGGATGGATACGTTCGCGACCATGCCAAAAACAAGGATGTGATGTTGACCAGCGCAAACCCTGAATTGTTGCAGGATGTCCGCAACCTGGCGGCTGTTTGTGGAGTTGATACTTCGAATATCCACCGCTTTGAGGGAAAGCATCCTAACGATAAAGATCGCACGATGGTTGGCTATCGCATGCTGTTCAGTGGGGATTTTGAGCGGCTTGGCTGCCGCTCGGAACAGCGTCTCGTGCGCATGGATAAACGCAAATTCCATCACAGTCATTCCATGGCCGAAGGGACAAGTTTCCGAGACCACGTCAATGAATTTTTTGGTTACGCCCGCATTGAATCCATTACACCCGCTGGCGTGGAAATGGTCTACGACATCGAAGTGGATGGCCCGCACAACTTCGTCGCCGAAGGATTGATTGTTCACAATTCCGAGATGGTGTACCACTCCATCCTCGAACATCTCGAAAAGCAGGGCGTGATCTTCCTCTCCATCGAAGACGGCCTGAAACAATACCCCGAGTTGTTCCGCGAATATTTTGGCACGGTCATTCCGATTGAAGATAATAAGTTTGCCGCGCTCAACTCCGCGGTTTGGTCGGGCGGATCGTTCGTCTACGTGCCGAAGGGCGTCAAAGTGGATTTGCCCCTGCAGGCCTACTTCCGCCTGAACACGGCCAACGTCGGCCAGTTCGAGCGCACGCTGATCATCGTGGATGAAGGCGCGTCGGTTCACTATGTGGAAGGTTGCTTTCTCGAAGGCGCGCAAGTCCGCACTCGAGACGGTGAAAAATCCATCGAACAGATCGAAGTCGGTGACGAGGTGATGACGCATCAAGGCCGTTATCGCCGCGTGTACCACACGCAGAAACGCCCCTATCACGGCAATGTACACAACATTCGTTTTTATGGCGACAGCGGACGCGAGTTGAATGTGACCGCGGAACATCCGTTGTTGATCGTTCGCCGCGAGAAGCGCAATGAACGCAACAATGAATTCCAGTTAACCTGGGCGTGCGCAGACAGTGTCAAGGAAGGCGATTATCTTGTCGTGCCCGTGCCGCAGCCAGTCATGGAGCCTGCCTTTGCCCATAGTGTCACTGTCCCGTTGGGGCGTGGCCGCCATGCTCCTGTAGACCGCGAAGTCAATTTGCCTTACGAACCAGATTTCTTCCGCCTGCTTGGTTATTTCTATGCAGAAGGTCATGTGGATAATGAGCACTATTTAACGCTGTCCTTCAATGCAGATGAGAAAGATTATCTTGCCGACGCTACGGCCTTGATTGAACGTTATTTTGGCAAGTCTCCAATTGCGAACGCCCCGCGCCAAAATGGACAAACCCTTGTTCTTTCGTCCACCGAGATCGCGCGGACCTTCGCACGTGAATTTGGTTCGAATGTGTATGAAAAGCATGTTCCCGAGTGGGTGTCCGGTGCCGAACCCGCCTTGCTTGCTGAGTTAGTCAAGGGCATGTGGTGTGGTGATGGCAGTTATGACCCAATGAAAAACATGTTCCGCTACAACACGGTGTCTGTGGATTTAGCTTATGCCTTTCGTGATGCCTGTCTGCGGCTGGGAGTTGCTGCTTCTGTGAATAAACAGGGGCGCAATTTGCCTCGTAAGGATATTTATGCGGTCGTCATTGCATCACCCTTTAATTCAAAATTTGGCGACATCGTTGGCGTGGATGCGCCCGCAGGTGACCTCGGCGGCTCTCCCTTTGCACTCGATGAAAACTTCCTGTACGTCCCGATCAAGGAAATTTCCGTGCATGAGCTGGAAACCGAGGTTTACAACTTCTCGGTCGAGGAAGACGAATCCTACGTTGCGGAAGGAGTCGTCTCTCACAATTGCACCGCTCCCCAGTACACCACCAACTCCTTCCACTCGGGTGTGATCGAGATCATCGTCAAGAAGGGCGCGCGTTCGCGCTATTCGACCATCCAAAACTGGTCCACCAACGTGTTCAATCTTGTCACCCAGCGCGCAAAGGTTTTTGCGAACGGTTCCCACGAATGGGTGGACGCAAACCTCGGCTCGAAACTTACGATGAAGTATCCATCCTGCTATTTGATGGAACCCGGTGCGCGCGGCGAAATGCTTTCGATGGCATTTGCCGGCGTTGGCCAGATTCAGGATGCCGGCTCGAAAATGGTGCATTTCGCGCCGAACACCACCAGCAAGATCACATCCAAGTCCATCAGCAAGAGCGGCGGGCGCGCCTCCTATCGCGGCCTTGTCAAGGTGTACAAGGGCGCGAAGGGCGTCAAATCCAACGTGGTTTGCGACGCGCTCCTGCTCGATCCGCAGTCCCGCTCGGACACGTATCCATCCATTGAGATCGACGAGGACGATGTCACCATCGGCCACGAGGCTTCGGTCTCGAAGGTCGGCGAGGAACAACTCTTCTATCTCATGTCGCGCGGCCTCAGCGAAGAGGAAGCCACCAGCATGGTCGTCTCCGGCTTCATCGAGCCGCTCGTCAAGGAACTTCCAATGGAATACGCCGTCGAAATGAACCGCCTGATCCAGTTGCAGATGGAAGGCAGCATCGGTTAGCAAGTTATCATGTTTGCAGGTTTGAACGTTCCAACCTTCCAACCTGCAAACTTTCAAACGGACAAATCATGCAGGAAAAACCAAAAGTAACCGTTTCAAGAACCCGGCGGACAGAATCCGCCGCAAGGGATTTTGTCTTCACCCAGGCGGATATCCGCGCCGCAAACAGCGACCTCGCCTCCTATCGCGCCCGGGCCTGGGACTCGTTTAAAAAGCATTCCCTGCCCGACACCACTCTCGAAGCCTGGCGCCGCACAGACATTCGCAGCCTGCCCGCGGACAAGTTCGAACTTGCCCGGACCGGCGTCTTCGATGATTTGCCGCCGGTCCGAGAAGATTTACTCAAGCCGCTGGTCGCCGACCAGCATGGCGGACAGATCATTCTCCTGCCCGGAGGATCGAAGATCGACCTCGACGAAAAACTCGCGCAGAAGGGCGTCATCTTTACCGACCTGAAGACTGCCGAACAGAAGCATCCCGAATTGCTGGCGCGGATGATGGGAAAAACCGTCAACGTGGAGGAAGGAAAATTTTCCGCGTTGGCTGGTGCATTCGCGCAAAATGGAATTGTGTTGTACGTCCCTAAAGGTGTCATGGTTGAGGAACCGCTTCACTCTGTGCTATGGGGGCCGGGCGCGGACTATGCTCACATTTCGCATATCCTTGTTCTCGTAGATGAGGGCGCATCCGTGACGTATGTCCACGAATCGGCGTCGCCCGATGAAATGGGGGCAAATTCGATGCACGCGGGACTCGTCGAGATTCAGGTCATGCAAAACGCGGCGCTGAAATTTGTCGAACTGCAATCCTGGGGACGCCACGTCTGGAATTTCAGCCATGAACGCGCCCGCGTCGAGCGCGGCGGCAGCATTGACTGGATCTTCGGCGCGATTGGCTCGCGTCTCACCAAAAACTTTACCGAGTTGGACCTGGCGGGCGAAGGCTCGACAGGCCGCATGTCGGGATTCTATTTTACCGACGGCAGCCAGCATCTCGACCACGACACCCAGCAGAATCACTTCGCCCCGCACACCACCAGCGACCTGCTTTTCAAGGGTGCATTGAAAGGGAAGAGTCGTTCGGTCTGGCAGGGTATGATCTATGTGGCCCCCGGCGCGCAAAAAACCGACGGCTACCAGGCCAACCGCAACCTCATCCTGAGCGACCAGGCGCGCGCAGATTCGATCCCAGGCCTGGAAATCCTGGCGGACGATGTACGCTGTACGCACGGCGCGACTGTCGGTAAACTCGAGGCGGAGCCGCTCTTCTATTTGAAGTCGCGCGGCATCCCGCAGGCCGAAGCCGAGAAGATCGTTGTCGAAGGTTTCTTTGACCCAATTTTCCAGCGCATCCCATTTGAGGGCGTGCGCGAACGCTTCCAGCAGTATATTGCTGATAAAATGAGTGTTTGATTTGTCCGCGCGAAGCGGATCGAGTAATTTGTTCCAAAAAGAGTTTGCCTTGCACCCAAATAAACAACTCGTCAAAAAATTCTACGAAGCCTTTCATGCCCGCGACGCCGCAGGCATGAACGCTTGCTATGACCCGGCCATTGAATTTGACGATCCGGCCTTTGGGTTTCTCGAAGGCGAAAAGGTATTCGCCATGTGGCAAATGCTGTGCGCGCGGGCGAGGGAATTGGACGTGGTTGCAAGGGACATCCAGGCGGATGACGGGACTGGTTTCGCCCGGTGGGAGGCGAAGTATCTCTTTGGCCCCAACCGGCGCCCGGTACATAACACGGTCGACGCAAGGTTTGTCTTTCGAAATGGAAAGATCGTTAAGCATGCCGACTCATTCAGCATGTGGAAGTGGTCAGGCATGGCGGTGGGTACAATGGGCGTTCTCCTCGGATGGACGCCGTTCATGAAAGCCGCCATTCAAAAAAGTATACGCCGTCAACTGGAAGAATTCATGCAGAACAAACCTGCGTGATTGAATAAATCTTGTAAGGACATCCAATGGCAAACCCTCGAGTTAATCGTGTTCCAATCAAAGTGACGCCCAAACCCGCAACGCGTGCCGTGCGCGGCGCGCGATCCAATCAATACGCCTATATGAAGGCTCCCGGGGTGGAGCATGCTTTCGAGGTCGGCGGCACGGTCGAAGTTTTTTGCGACCACGAAAAGGGCGGCGAACGAATTCGGGGCTGGATCAAAGGCATTGTTGTGCAAGTCGACAACAAAATGGTTGCGGTCCAATTCCGCTCGAACGTTTTTCTTACCGACGGCTGGATGGTTCCCGACCGCATTCTCTGGTATCCGCTCAACTCCGAGCACATCCGTCCCGTTGCGGGCAAAAAACCCGGCAAAAGGGATAAATCCATTCCTGACTTTTAATTTTGCAACCTGCCAAACACTTTTAACATGTCCCTCGATATTAATAAAATCCGCTCTCAATTTCCCATTCTCCAGCGCGAGATCGCAGGCGGCGTTCCGCTGGTTTATCTCGATTCCGCAGCCACATCACAAAAACCCCTCGCGGTCATCGATGTAATGGATGCTTTTTATCGCAACTCCAATGCAAATATTCACCGCGGGATTCATGCACTGGCAGAGGAAGCGACCACATTGTATGAGGGTGCGCGGAAAAAGGTTGCAGGATTTATAAATGCTCCCGATGCCCGCCAGGTCATCTTCACGCGCAACACCACCGAGTCCGTCAACCTTGTTGCATATGCCTGGGCGCGCGCGAACCTTAAGCCGGGGGAACTTGTAATTCTGACTGAAATGGAGCATCACTCCAATCTTGTTCCCTGGCACATCCTGCAGGACGAGCGCGGCATTCGGCTTGAATTCATTCCTGTCACGGATGATTTCACTCTTGATATCGATGCTTATAAATCCCTTCTTGACCAGGGCCCGAGGCTGGTCTCGTTCTTGCACATGTCCAACGTCCTTGGAACGATCAACCCTGCGGAGGAGATTGTGCGCCTCGCTCACGACGCCGGGGCGGTCACCGTTGTGGACGGGGCGCAGTCCGTTCCACATTTTGGCGTGGATGTGCAGGCCCTTGATGCTGATTTCCTTGCCTTCTCTGCGCACAAGATGTGCGGCCCGACAGGTGTCGGCGCTCTCTACGGCAGGCGGGAATTGCTCGAGAAGATGCCTCCCTTCCTGGGTGGGGGCGATATGATTAGGGAAGTCAAGTTTCGCTCGTTTCGCGCCAACTCACTTCCGCATAAATTTGAAGCGGGCACACCCGCGATTGCGGAGGCGGTGGGATTCGGCGCGGCCGTGGATTTTCTGCTCTCGGTCGGAATGGACGCGATTGCAGAACACGAGCACAACATTACGCAGTACGCACTGGAACGGCTGGATGAGATTCCCGGCGTGAAGGTGTTTGGTCCCACTGCTGATAAAAAAGGCGGTGTCGCGGCATTTACCCTGGATGGTGTCCATCCGCACGATGTGGCTCAAATCCTGGATCGTGATGGCGTCGCAGTGCGCGCGGGACATCATTGCGCGCAGCCTTTGCATGAGAAATTTGGAATTCCTGCAACATCGCGGGCAAGTTTTTATTTGTACAACACCCGGGAAGAAGTGGACAAACTTATCGGCGGCATTTATAAGGTGAAGGAATATTTTGCCTGATCCGGGACGGAAATGAACCGAATCAACTATCTTGACCGTGTGCGTGCCATCGGAATGTTCCTGGTATATTATGGGCATTTCGTCCAAAAATTGATTGCGGGGTCTGGAAATTCCGCGTTTGACCAGTGGAAATTGGTTTACTCATTCCACATGCCCCTTTTCTTTTTTCTGGCGGGAATATTCTGGAAACCCACCCCGGCCTTCATCGAAGTATTCAGGGAAAAATTAAGAACCCGTATCCTGCCCTGGATCACGTTTACGGTCGTGCTGATTCCGCTCTGGCTCTGGCTCGACCCCGCAAAATTCTGGGAGAGGCTGTTGTCCGCCTCGTATTTGGTGGGGAATCCAAAACTCAATATTGTGACATGGTTCCTGATCTGCCTGTTCTCGGTCGAATTGCTTGCCGCGCTCCTCGCGAAGTATTTCAGGCTGGGACTGTTTCGGATCATCCTATATTCCGCCGCATTCTTTGTGGTTGGATATTATGGATTTGTCCGGAACAACGCTACGGTAACCGGGTTGATAGGTTTTCGCCCGGATATTTGGTATATTGACGACGCGTTTATAGCAATCGTGTTTTACTTTGCGGGTTATTTACTCAAGGATGTTTTATTCCGCGCGGATGGCCGGGCCGGCTGGTTTGCAAGCATCCTTGTTATGGCAATTGCAGGTTACATTGTTCTCCAGACCTACGACTTGAACGTGGACGAGAAATTCTGGGGGGTGATGATGATTTCGTCAAAATATGGAAAGCCGCTCTATTTTCTTCTGACCGCCTTCGCGGGGATTTTCTTCTCTTTGGCCCTTGGCCGTGCACTGGGATTCGACCTCCCGCCCTTGAATTTTGTTGGGCGAAATACGATCATTTTCCTCGGCTTGAACGGACTGTGCCAGCATTTTATCGACCGCATGGTGATTGATGCATTGAACCTGGGTGTCAAAACCCACCTTGAAATATTTCTTTATTCTTCCTCCTATGTGATCGTGATGATGCTCCTGTTCACTCCCGTGGTGATCGGCCTGCGGAAATGGTTTCCCCAACTTGTTGGTGTGGCGTGGACACCCTCGTCCCTGCTCCCGCCAATCGAGGAATGGCCTGAACGCGGCGTCGGGCTGGCCATTAGGAAAACCCTGAAAAAATATGTCATCAATTAGCGGTCTGTTTATCGAACCTTCACAGGGGCAAACGGATTGATGCAAAGGATCTCCTATCTCGACCGCGCAAAGGCCATCGGGATATTCCTGGTTTTCTACAGCCATTTTGTGGAAAAATTGACGTTTGGGGTGATGGACTCCGCGGCCGCCCTGCAATGGAAGTTGCTGTATTCCTTCCATATGCCGTTGTTTTTCTTTTTGTCCGGTATTTTTTGGAGGCCTGATCCGGGCTACAACTGGCGCGTGGCTGCCAATAAATTCAAACTACGGATTATTCCGGTGATTGTTTTTGAAATCATTTCCATTTCATTGTGGTTATGGCTCGACCCCCGTTTTGTTGTCCCTCGTAAAATATCGGCCTACCTGACAGGGTATCCTTTTGCAAATACGGTTACATGGTTTCTGGTATGCCTGTTTGTCCTGGAGATCATGGCTGGGATTCTTGGCAGGTTTGTGACCCTGGACAAGTGGAAGTCCATCGCGTTTTCCATCCTTTCATTCTTCGGCGGACTCCTGATCCTGGTCCGCTACAGGGATTTCATCAAGCACCTGACTGGAATCAACGTTTATTTCTGGTTCTTCAATGTTGCCGTAGTCGCTTTATCCTTCTATCTTATGGGCTTTGCCTTTCGTTCCTTTTTTACATCGCTTGAAAAGCGCGGCATGTGGAAGGCCGCCCTTGTACTTTTTGTGACGACATCTGTCGTGTTGTTTGGAACCTATGACTTAAACCAGGGCCCATTTGTTGAGGGCGAACTGCCGGGCGTTTTGATGGTGGCATCCTCTTTTGGGAATCCCTTTTGGTTTGGCGTTACTGCTTATGCAGGCTTGCTGTCTGTCCTTGCCCTGGCGCGGATGATCGATATCAAGTGGCCGCCCCTTGATTTTGTCGGGCGGAACACGATCATTTATCTTGGGATCAGCGGAATTTGCCTGAATTTTATTGACAGCAGCGTGATTTCCATGCTAAATATTAGACCCGCCACGACGATGGAGTTGGTTTCGTACTCGACAATTTATTGCGTGGTCGTCATGTCCTTGTTCGCGCCGGTCGTATTTGGACTTCGGAGATGGTTTCCTGAGTTTTTCGGTGGCCGCTGGACGGACACTTCTTTGTTGCCACCCATGAGCAAGTGGCCTGGTATTTTAGCCGGGCACAAATCAGAGCCAACCTCCGGTCAGTGATTTGAAAGGAAAACGAAAATGGACGATCTTTACCGTGAAGTCATCATCGAGCATTATAAAAACCCATCCCATCGCGGTCATCTTGATCCGCATGATATCCAGTTCGAGGATGACAACCCGCTTTGCGGTGACCATATTGAAATCACCCTGCAACTCAGCGCGGAAGGAGTGGTGACCGATGCGCGCTTTGACGGTCACGGCTGCGCCATTTCGCAGGCCTCCGCAGACCTGTTGATCGAGTCTGTCATTGGAATGCCGCTCGATGAAGTCAAAGCGCTAAAAAAAGACCATATCCTTGACTTGCTCGGCATTGAACTTGGTCCCGTGCGTTTGAAATGCGCGTTGCTGTCGCTTAAAGTGTTGAAAGCAGGCGTATATGGATTAGGGGAGGCGGGCGATGAATTGGTGGAATAAAAAATACCTCTGGCTGGTCTTTGGGGTGCTTTTGTTGTTGGCTGGTGGGATCGTTGTCCTGATGATGCTGGGTCCTCTTGTTGGAGGCCAAATGTGCACCCTGGTCGGTTGTGTTGGAGGATTGAATGTTGAACTGGCAGGTCTGCCGGCATTCACCCCCTATCAAATCGAACTTGCGTTTCCCTCAGGTGAAACACAGACTGTGACCTGCGATCCAGGCGCAGCCGATGAATCAGAGCCTTTTGTCAAAAGTTGCTCGGCGGGCGGCGCCTTTTTCAGCCTCGAGCAGGATGTAAAACCGCCGCAGGAAATTACCATAACTGTAAGCATAAATGGAGATCAAATTACACAGGTTTTTCAGCCCAAATATGAAGCCTTTCAACCCAATGGCAGCAACTGTCCGCCTGTCTGTTATAACGCCACTGTTGAATTGAATGTCTCCCGGTGATACCCATGTTCAACTACACTTCTTTTGATGAAACCAAAGCCGAATTTATCGAGATTGCCCCTGCCTCCGAACTTCCAAATGGAGGACGGTTGTTTGTTGAAGCGGCGGATAAACCGATTGTCGTTTTCAATATTGCGGGGCAGTTTTTTGCGATTGGCGATGTCTGTACGCACGATGACGGCCCGCTGGGCGACGGCGACCTGGAGGGCCATCGTATCGTCTGTCCGCGACATGGGGCCGAATTCGACGTGAGGACGGGGCAGGCAGTGCAAATGCCGGCCGTGGTTGACATCCCTGCATACCCGGTTAAGGTCAGGGATGGGATTCTCTTTGTTGGGTTGCCAAAAGAGTAGGCGGCAGGGAAACTCGAAAATTTATTGCCAGTCGCCAGCGTAGATAACCGCGCACGGTTTTGTGATCTGTTCTATCCTTGCCCGCCGCAATTCCACAAGTTGACGGATGTGCAGGTTGTCGTGCGCGATCCAGGATGCAAGCATGTCCCCGGCGCTTAGGGAGCCGAATTGCGACGCGTATGTTGTTTCCCAATCCGCATCGGCGAGGCCTCCCAGCCAGTCGATGGATTTCCTCCGCTCTGCAAAGAACTTTTCCTGCATACCGCCGAAATTCTGATCGTTGTATTTTCTGGCTGTCACCCAGCCTTTCGGGTCAATGGGATGCCATTCCTGCCCCTGGCGATGCAGAATGAAATCCAAATGCTCGCGGAAATCCTCGCGTTCCTCGTCGTAAAGATGGCAGATCACTTCCAAAATGGACCAGGTTTCAGGCTTCGGCTTGAAGCGGGCTTCCTCTTCCGTGAGTCCGTTCAAAAGGGAACGAATGACGCTGGTGCTGGATTCAAGTTCCTGAAGGAGAGTCTGAAAATTCATTGCTTCCTCCGCTTCAACTGCAAGTTTCGAACCTTCCGACAATCCTCAAAATATCGAACCCTTCCGCAAAGGGGACTTCTGCCAGCGCTCCGTGCCGCACCATGATGGAGCGGGTCAGTTCACTGTTGAAATAATAGCGGTCCCGATAGGTTGTATATTCGGCGAGGGCTTCAACTTTCTTGTTTACGTCTTCTTCAGTGACTTCGACGATAAAATGAGGGAAAAAATCATACGAGGAACGGACGACATCGAAGCCCAAAACAGTAATTCCGCGGAATGCACGGAGGGCTTCCTCGGTCATGGTGTTGTGGTCCTGGTGTATATCCTGTTTGCTATGGACGAAGGTGATGTCCGGCTTGAATTCCCTGCGGAGTTTGAGGAAGTATTCGAGGATTTCCTGCCGCGCATCGGGAAATATGCGCGTGGTGAATGGCCCAAGCACGATGCTTTCCTTTTGGACGCCCAGGATGGCCATGCTCCTGTAGTGTTCATCCGCAAGCCGCAGCAGGTCGGGATTCTTCTGGTTGTCGGAAAGAGTGACGCAGAGCAGTTGGCAGATGGGCGCGATGTGATGGATGAGTGCGCCGCATCCCAGTTCGATGTCATCCGGGTGCGCGCCAAGAAACAGGACTCGTTTTCCGTAGAATATCATGGGTGCCTTTTGCGAAGTGCGGGTTGCATATCACGCAACCTGCGCGATTCGCCGGTTATTTCGTTGCCAGAATCCCGCCGACGACCTTTGTCATCACGAGTTTGCCGTCACGCTCGAACCAGCGCTTTGCAACTGCCTCGATTTTTCCGATCAGGGCTTCGTACTCATCCCTGCCGTTGAACATGGATGTCCACAACTTTCGGTCTTCGCTGAGCGATGCGCGGACATAATCGATGAACGGCGCGACCTCCGGGAAGGTGAGGTGGTTTTCGAACTTGTGCAATTCGGTCTTTGCGAAGAGGCGATTGATCGTATTGAAAATATCGCCTTTGAATCGCGATGAACCCGGCATGGGCGGGATCGTCGCGCTGGTGGCTTCCTTGATGATGTCGTAGAACATCTGCTTGTTTTCGGGCAGCGGGCCGGAGACAAAAAGCCGTCCGCCTGATTTCAATACCCGGTGCGCCTCGCCAAATGTAAAGTCCAGGCTGGATGCGTAATAGATGGCAAACGCGCTGGTGCATAAATCGAAGGTGTTATCTGCAAAATTAAAGGGCTTGTTGAAATCCAGAAATTGAAAATCGATATTCGCACCGGCTTCCCTGTTTTTCGCACGTGCCTTGTCGAGCAACTCCTCCGAAAAATCGCCGCCCGTGATTTTTGCCCCACCTTTAGTATAATCGTTGAACAGGAAACTCAACTTCCCTGCGCCGCAACCGACATCGAGGATATTCATGCCGGCCTGGGGCCGAAGCAGGTCGTTCGTCCATTGGTCGATGTTCGCAGAGCCGTACGTTTCGTGAATGTCGATGCGTTTGAGCAGGTCTTTGCTGGTTTCCTGATAATTGATTTCCATTTTTTGCTCCTTGTAAATAATCCTTGTGATTATACCAAATCAACGCTAAAATTCAATCGCTGAATTTTGGATGAAGAACGGGAGCCGTTCTCGAAATCCAACACACCGGAGAAACCATGCCTTCAAAAATCAAACCCGTAAAAGGCACGCGCGAGTTCTACCCCGAAGAGATGGCGCTGCGTAATTACCTCTATTCCAAAGTGCGCGCCGCGTCGCAGGCTTTTGGCTACCAGGAATGGGATGGGCCGTACATAGAGTCGATAGACCTGTATGCTGCGAAATCGGGCGAGGAACTTGTCAGGAAACAATCCTTCACCTTTGAAGACCGCGGGGGCGACCTCGTCACGCTTCGACCTGAACTGACGCCAAGCCTGGCGCGCATGGTCGCGGCCAGGCAGGGCTCGCTGACGTTTCCAGTGCGCTGGTGGTCGTTCGGTCCATTTTGGCGATACGAACAGCCGCAAAAGGGGCGCAGCCGGGAATTCTTTCAATGGAATATTGACATGCTCGGCGTGGATTCACCCGAGGCTGACGCGGAACTGATCGCGGTGGCGGCGACGTTCCTGCGCTCGATCGGGCTGGACCCGACGCGGGCTTCCATTTTTGTGAGTAATCGGCGTCTGATGGAATCCGAATTCGACGCGCTTGGAATTGCAGTGGAAAAACGAGTGGATGTTTCCAACCTGGTTGACCGCCGCTCGAAGATGGAACCAGCCAGATGGGATGCGTGGGCGCTCGAACTGGGTCTCACGCAAAAGCAACTGGATGGATTAAAGGATGTTCTCGGAAATTTCGAATTATGGAGGAAGAGCGGCGAACTGGTGCGTCTCTTTGCCTCGCTCGAAGCGCTGGGTGTGAAGGAATATGTCAAATTTGACCCGAACATCATGCGCGGATTACTTTACTACACCAGCACGGTTTTCGAAGCGTTTGACTTGAGCGGCTCCCTGCGGCGTGCGATTCTGGGCGGCGGGCGTTATGATAATTTGCTTTCAGATGTCGGCGGCGACCCATTATCCGCGACCGGTTTCGCGATGGGCGATGTGGTCATCGGCATCATCCTTCAGGAAAACGGACTTATCCCTGAATTCAAGCCCTCACCCGCGTCTGTGTTGGTGACCGTTTTCGATGAATCGTTAATGGTCAAATCCTATGCCTTGGCGGGTGAATTGCGGGAGGCCGGCATCAATACCATGACCTACCCGGAACCCGCAAAACTGCCGAAGCAGTTCAAATACGCGGACAAGATGAAGATAAGCGTGGCAGTCACGATCGGGCCGGATGAAGCGGAAAAAAGCCAGGTGGCGGTAAAAAACCTGCGAAACGGCCAGCAGGCCATCGTCCCGCGTGATGCGCTGGTTGAAACCGTCAAAAAGATTTTGGAGTCGATTGCCTGAAATGACCGCCAAAAATCATGGATCACCGCCCTTGAATTTTTCTGATTTGTGGTAAAATTTTTCCGCTTCAAGCATGGAGCCTGTAGCTCAACGGCAGAGCATCTGACTGTGGATCAGAAGGCTGTGGGTTCGAGACCCATCAGGCTCCCAACTATTGCAGGTCAGAAACGGTCTCTCGAGGCCGTTTCTGATTCACCGACGGAATTGAGGTAGTGATGAAAGCATGTACGAAGTGCGGTGCTAAAAAAGAAGAGTCGGAATTTTCCTGGAGCATTAGAGGGGTAAAAAGACATTCTGCATGTAATCAATGTAGAGCTGAAGAACGGATGGATTATTACCAGAGGAATAAAGAGAAAGAATTGAAGTATAAGGCTGAAAGACAGGTAAACAAGCGTGAGGAGGCTAGACACTTTGTATTTACATACCTGGGTAGCCACCCTTGCGTCGATTGCGGCGAGGCTGATCCCTATGTTTTAACCTTTGACCATGTAACAGGTGCCAAGAAGATGAATATATCACAAATGGTCAATCAAGGTTACAGTATAGACGCCATCCAAAGAGAAGTTTCTTTGTGCGTTGTCAGATGTGCCAATTGCCATATGCGGATTGAGAAACAAAGACGGGGAACAATATATTTTTAGAAAAGAGCGCTTTTTTATCATCATGAGGAGGTTGACATGCGACGCTATCTGGTTGAACCGGGAAGGAAAATCGCCCTGGACAAATGCAATCCAAACGACACCGCGGCTTTTGACGGCGGCAAGGAAAAGGGGCTGAGGGCTGTGCAGGAATTAAACGTTGAACTGCAGGGATTGCAGGAACTATTGTACGCGCAACAGAAGCACAAGATCCTTGTGGTGTTGCAGGCCATGGATACCGGCGGCAAGGATGGCGCCATCCGCCGCGTATTCGAGGGGGTCAATCCTCAGGGTGTGCGCGTGCAGAATTTCAAAGTGCCGACGCCCGAGGAACTTGCACACGATTATTTATGGAGAGTCCACAAGGTTGTGCCGGGCAGGGGCGAAATCACCGTTTTCAACCGCAGTCATTATGAGGATGTGCTGGTGGTTCGGGTGCATGACCTTGTTCCAAAAGCGGTCTGGAGGAAACGATTCGACCAGATCAATGAATTCGAGAAATTACTGGCTGAAAATGGGACGACGATCCTCAAGTTCTTCCTGCACATTGACAGGGATGAACAGAAGGAAAGATTGCAGGCCCGCCTCGACGACCCGTCCAAACAATGGAAGTTTCGCCTGGGCGATCTTGATGAGCGCAAATTGTGGGACAAGTATACGGCGGCCTATGAGGATGTCCTGAACAGGACAAGCGCCGAGTATGCACCCTGGTATATCGTCCCGGCCAATAAAAAATGGTATCGCGACCTTGTTATTTCGACGGTTCTTGTTGAAACTCTTAAAGGATTGAATATGAGTTACCCGCCGTCGGAGGAAAACCTGGAAAACGTGGTGATTGTGTAACGTCTTATGCAGGACGTCCCGCAGGACTGCAAAATATATCCCCGCTGATTGGCGGGGAGTTTTGATGTAAAATTGCCCCCATGCCCCACACTATCAACGTATTATTCCTTGCCGCGGAAGCCGAACCTTTTGTAAAGGTGGGAGGCCTTGGCGATGTGGCTGGGTCGCTGCCGCGCTCCATACGCGCGCTTTCCACCGACGATTTGAAAATCGATGTGCGCCTTGTCCTGCCCCACCATTCCGCGGTGCGGGCGGACGGTTTGAAGCCGCTGGGAATGTTTTCGATTCCGCGCGGCGGTTCCGAGGTCCAGGTTGAGACGTTTGAGACCTTGCTCGATGGAATGCCGGTCTATTTCATTTCCGGTGAGCCTGTCCGCGCCAGCGGCTCCGTCTATTCCCTCGATTCGAAACTGGATGCAGAGAAATACACATTTTTCTCGCTGGCCGCGCTGGAATTGCCGCGTCAGATCAACTGGACGCCGGACATTGTGCATGCCAACGACTGGCATACCGCACTCTCTGTCTACGGCTTGTTGACGAAACGCTGGGAGGAGGGTGCGCGCAGGATCGTCTCGATCATCACCCTGCATAATCTTCCGTTCCTCGGCCCGGATGTCGGCGCGATTTTGGAAAGTTACGGCGTGAAACTGGCGCAAACAGATTTGCCTGAATGGGCGCGCGTGATGCCGCTGCCGCTTGGTCTTTGGGCTTCGGATGCAATTGTGCCTGTCTCGCCGACCTACGCCGAGGAGATTCTCACCACTGACTATAGCAGTGGTTTGCACGATTTCCTGCACTCACGCCGCGAAACCATACATGGGATTTTGAATGGGATTGACGCTGTCTCGTTTGATCCTGCCGAAGACCCCGCCCTCGGCGTGAATTTTAACGCCGAATCCCTCGAGAAGCGCGTCGCGAACAAGCGCCTGTTGCAGGAGCGCCTCGGTTTACCGGTTGATCCTGAAATCCCTCTGCTTGCCATGGTCTCACGCATGGACCCCCAAAAGGGCGTGGATCTCGTATTCGGCGCGCTGAAGAGCATGTCGCGAACAAAATGGCAGGCCGTTATTTTGGGAACCGGCGACCTGAAACTGGAGGAGGCCGCGCGCAAACTCCAGACCGCGCGCCCGAACCAGGTTCGCGTGGAGACCCGGTACGATGCCGGGCTTGCCCGCCAGATTTACGCAGGCTCCGACCTTTTTCTCATGCCTTCGCGTTACGAACCCTGCGGCCTCTCACAGATGATTGCCATGCGCTATGGTTGTGTCCCGGTGGTGCGCGCCGCGGGCGGCTTGAACGATACGGTGAAGCATGGTGAAACGGGGTTTGTGTTCAGGGAGCCGGAAGTCAAAGCCTTTAGCGCCGCCATCCGCGCCGCGTTGAAGGTTTATCCCGACCGCAATGTCTGGCAAAAAATCCAGCGCGCGGGGATGTCCCAGGATTTTTCCTGGAAGGCTTCCGCGCAAAAATATCTTGAGTTGTATCAATCCCAGTTGAAAAATCCATGACGTTCAAACGCTCCTCCGGCATCATCCTGCACCCCACCAGCCTGCCGGGCCCGTACGGAATCGGCGACCTCGGGCCGCAGGCATATCGTTTTCTCGATTGGCTCGCATCCACAGGGTGCGAACTCTGGCAGGTGTTACCGCTTGGCCCAACCGGCTATGGCGATTCGCCTTATCAATGTTTTTCCGCGTTCGCGGGGAATCCATACTTGATCAGCCCGGATGAACTGCTCTCGGACGGGATTTTGACTCAGGACGACCTGGCCGATAAACCGGACTTTCCCGCCTCGCGCGTGGACTTTGGCCTGCTCATTCCATGGAAACTGAATCTCCTGCAAAAGGCATTTGACCGTTATAGATCCAACCCCGGGCATTTGCGCGAAGCCTTCGATTACTTCTGTGCCGAAAGCGCCGCATGGCTGGACGACTACACCCTCTTCATGGCCTTGAAGGAGGCCAACGGCGGCGGCTCCTGGAACGGCTGGACGGAGCCGTTGCGGTTGCGGCGAAAAACTGCTTTGAGCAGGGCGCGTAAGGAACTTTCTGAAAGCGTTTTGCGCTATTCGTTCTACCAGTTTTTGTTTTTCAGGCAGTGGAATAAGATCCGCGCGTATGCGAAGGAAAAGGGCATCCATATCATTGGCGATATTCCCATTTTTGTGGCATATGACTCTGCGGATGTCTGGTCTCATCCCGAATTGTTTTATCTCGATAAAAAAGGAAATCCAACCGTCGTGGCTGGCGTTCCGCCTGATAGTTTTTCCGCCACCGGGCAGTTATGGGGCAATCCGCTTTATGATTGGGAAGTGCACAGGCAAAGCGGCTATGAATGGTGGCTGGCCCGCGTGCGTGTGGCATTGCAATCGGTCGATATTTTGCGCTTTGATCATTTCCGCGGGTTTGCCGGTTATTATGAAATCCCTGCGGCTGATTCCACCGCCGAATTTGGCCGCTGGGTGACCGGCCCCGGCCAGGATTTTTTCCGCGCGATCGACAGGCATCTTGGGGATGGCCTGATAACACCCGGCACAGGCCTGCCGGTCATCGCGGAGGATTTGGGCGTGATCACGCCCGATGTAATCGAACTGCTGGAGGCGTTCAATTTGCCCGGCATGCGGGTCTTGCAGTTTGGCTTCTCCGGGCCGGATAATCCGTTTTTGCCGCACAACTATGTCACGAATTGTGTGGCATACACCGGCACGCATGATAACGACACTGCACGCGGCTGGTTTGAAACTGCGCCGAGGGAGGAGCGTGAGTTTGCATTACGCTACCTGCGCGTGGACGGCCGCGACTTTGCCTGGGACCTGATCCGCGCCGTCTGGGAATCTGTCGCTGTCATGGCGATTACGCCCATGCAGGATTTGTTGAATTGCGGCGGCGAGGCGCGCATGAACTTCCCGTCCAGGTTGGGGGGAAATTGGGAATGGCGGATGGGGGAGGATGATATGAACGATGAACTTGCAGGCAAACTGCGGGACTTGAATTACTTATATTTACGATAGACAAAAGACGCCTCGAAAGAGGCGTCTTTTGTCCGAGAGGACTTGTGTTTACGGGATTTCAGCGAGATACTTTGCCGGTTGTTATTTTTGATTTATCTGAATTTCCTTTGCAATCTGTTTCCTTAAAGACGACGGTTGAATGGAGTTTAAATCAATTGCCTCGGCGGAGAGGAACCTGGCGAAACTGGAAAGCCCGCGCGCGAGGGCGGATGCAAAGGCGGCGTTTTTTGCGGTCGCTTTTTCTTCGAGCCAGAAGCCCTTGATTTCCAGCGTCATGGTCTCGCGGTTGAGCCTGGGGTCGAGGCGGGCGGCAAGTTGATCGCCAAAAAGGATGGGCAGGGTGTAATATCCCCAGCGGCGTTGGTGCGCGGGTTTGTAGACCTCCCACAAGTATTCGAAATCAAACAGCCAGTTGGCGCGGCTGCGGGCGCTGACAATATCGAGCGGCGCCAGGAATACACACTCCTCGTCGGTGGTGGAATTCAGAGGCGTCCATGCTTTGGGTACGGAACCAGCCTCGAGGGCGGCCAGAAGCGGCAGGTCCTCGTAAAGAATGTAAAGCGGTTCCTTTGCCGATTCGACTTGAATCTGCGCGACCTTTTTTTCATCCATTAATTTTGCAAGCCAGCAACGCGCTTCGGGCAGGTCGACGGGACGGCGGATGTCGTCGGCGAAATTGCCGCGCCAGCCTCGTTCGGTCAGTGCGCCGTAAAATGAGAGGCCTTTGCGGGTGAAATAATTTTCCGCTTCGCGGGCGGGCGCGATGTGTTGATATTCCGCCGGCGCAATGTTTTCGGTGAAATCGTAAATGCGCTCGAAGCGGTTGCGATGATGTACCATCACTTCGCCGGTGAGCCAGAGATAAAAAAGCGCGATCGCCGAATCCTTTCGGCCGCGATAACTGTTGACGCGGGCGCGCCGGGTGAAATCGCGGTTGCCAAGCGGGCCGCGGGCGCGCAGTTCCGCGCGGACTTCCTCGACGAGCGGGTGATGCGGCGTGGCAAAATCGTACCAGCGTTCATCCTGCGCGCGGCGTCCCATGTGCGTGCGCCAATATGGAAGTTCGTGCATGGGATAAATAAAGAGACAGCCGCCGTAATCGAAAAATTTTCGGTCATGATAAAGAAGCTGGTCGAGATGTTCTGTTTTGAAATCCGCGACGCGGCTCCATAGCGCGATCTCGTGACTGCGCGCCACAACCACCAGCGGATCCATCTGCACAGCCTGGATTTCATTCAACGCTTTGGCCGTGCCGGACCTGCCTTTCCAGCGGCGGCCGGGCCATAGTCCCTGCTTCCCGAGGATGAAGCGACGGAAGGCTTTTTTGGAGAATGTATTCATGTTTGTTTTGTCTGCCGCGATGCCAGGTAGATCCCAGCCAGAATGCAGATGCCGCCGATGATGGTTGCGTGGTTCGGGGTTTCACTCAAAATGAAAAATGCGAGAATTGCGGAGCCAATGGGTTCGCCCAGGGTTGTCACTGCCACGAATGCGGCAGGCATGTATTTCAATGCCCAATTGTAGGTTGAATGCCCGATCAATTGTGGAATGGCGGCCAGCAGAAAAATCCAGCCGTAAGTATTGGGGGCGAGTCCGAGCGGCGAATTTCCCGCGGCAAACATCAAAACGATCAACGCGAGCGCGGCCATGCCGTAGACAATGAAAATGTATGGAACCAGCGATATCTTCACCCGAAGTTTACGCCCGAGGATGAGATACCCTGTGACGCTCCATGCGCCAGCCAGGGCAAGGAAATTTCCCCACATGGCCCTTCCGTGAAGGACATCTGGAAGCGCCGGGCATTTGATCCCATTATTGATGAGACACACATCGGATAAACCGATAATCGTTCCTCCCAAAAGCGCCAGGACCAGCCCGAGGATCGCCGCGCGCGACAGGTTCTCCTTCAAGAGCAGGGGCGACAATAGCGCCACCCACAGCGGCCCGGTGCTGACAAAAACGACGGAACTCGCCACGCTGGTGTACTCGAGCGATGAAATCCACGTGGCAAAATGGACTGCCAGAAAGATGCCTGAGAGCGCGCCGTGAAGGATTTCGCGGGAGGATAATTTGCGCAACTCGGCATAATGACGCGTTAGTGCAATCGGCGCGAGAAGGATGGTTGCAAATGTCAACCTCAGCGCGGCGATGACGAGCGAGGGCGCTCCGTCGGATTGCGCGAAACGGATAAAGATCGAGGCTGTGGAGACTGCCAAAATGGCGACAAGCAGGTTGACGCCTATCCTGATCGGGGATGCGGAGGGGTGTTCGCTGTTGGTGATTCGGTCAGTCATAATGCGGGCAAGTATAAATGATTTTGTGGCCGTTCCTTGAATTACTTCGCAGGGCAAATGGGCGAGAATTGGGGACTGTAAGCGATTTGTTAGAAGTTTCGTATTTTTGCTTGACAGCGTGTCCTTATAAGTTTACAATTTATATGATAATTCTCATAAATATCTGCAACCTAAAAACAACTCATTCATAAGGAGAGACAAATGGCTTTTGAACTTCCGAAACTTGCATACGCGTATGACGCCCTGGAACCGCACATCGACGCGCGCACAATGGAGATCCATCACACCAAGCATCACAATACGTACATCACGAATTTGAATGGCGCAGTGGAAAAGGCGCCCGAACTTGCCGGTAAATCGCTGGAGGCGATGCTGGGCGATTTGAATTCCGTGCCTGAAGGTGTGCGGATGGTTGTCCGCAATCATGGCGGCGGGACGTTGAATCACAACATTTTTTGGGAAATTATGGGACCCAAAGCCGGTGGGATGCCAAAAGGCGATCTGGCAAAGGCGATTGACGCGGGCTTTGGCTCCTTCGACGTCTTCAAGGATGAATTCACCAAATCTGCCAATGGACGCTTCGGTTCGGGCTGGGCGTGGCTGGTGAAAAAGGGAGGCGGCCTGGCGGTTGTTTCCACGGCAAACCAGGACAATCCGCTTTCCGAGGGGATGACCCCGATTATGGGCATTGACGTTTGGGAACATGCGTATTATCTCAATTACCAGAACCGCCGCGCGGATTACGTGACCGCCTGGTGGAATGTGGTCAACTGGGA
>Ga0172375_10002735_pt1 | contig 27232 bp, 24 predicted proteins | sample LakKiv1m_FD_114537 | JGI IMG/M metagenome (GOLD analysis project Ga0172375, IMG submission 114537) | Freshwater microbial communities from Kabuno Bay, South-Kivu, Congo - kab_092012_11.1m | ecosystem: Environmental > Aquatic > Freshwater > Lake | place: Democratic Republic of the Congo...
CCTAAATTAATATTGCGCAGGAACACCACGCCCGGGATGAATCCCTGGTAGCCCTTATCTTCACCGTCAACGCCCATCTTCTTGCTCTCGTGCGCGCCCACACCTAAGAAGAGCGCTTTAAAACCCTGCTCCCTGAGCTGCTGCAGGGTGATATCTTTTCCCACGACCGTGTCATAGATGATGGAAACGCCGCAGCTCCTAACAACATCAATTTCGTAGTTCAAAAAATCACGCGGCAGCCGGTAGTCGGGTATCCCGACAGCTGCCATGCCGCCGCCCTCCGGCAGCGCTTCGAAGATGGTTACCGGATAACCCCGGCGGCCGAGGTAAAATGCCGCGGCAATACCGGCCGGCCCGGCGCCGACAATCGCAACCTTCTCCTCCCGCGCCGAAGCCTCGCTTTTAATCTCCCGGGGTTGTCCATGAACAAATTCATACTCAATGATATGGCGCTTTATGGCCTTGATATGGATGGACTCATCAAGCAGGGCCCTGCGGCAGTTGAATTCACAGGGCCGCACGCACACCTTGCCGCACACGCCGGGAAGCGCGTTGCGCTCGCGCAAAAGAGCGGCCGCCTCTTTGAGCTTGCGCTCCTTTACCAGTTCGACATAGGACGGTATATCAAGATGTACCGGGCAGGCGTCACTACAGGGGGCCGTGAGAAGGGAGAGATACTCCTGTTGTGCGCTTCTCATTTTATTCTTAATAGCGCTTAAAAAATCATCCCTGAAATAGTTTATGCCGGCAATAAGCGGTATGGGGCCAGTCTGCCCGATCTGGCATTTGGAGCTTTTCCGGATATCGCGGGCAAGCTGCTCCAGGCGGGTAAGGTCGTTTTCCGTGCCGTTTCCCTCTTCTATGCGCAGGAGCGTGTCGTGGATTATTTTTATTCCCACGCGGCAGGGGTAACACTTGCCGCAGGAGTAGCTCTGGAGGGCTTCAGCATAGGCGCGCGACAGGTCAATAATGCTCGCGCGCTCATCAAAAAGCGCAAAGCCCGCCCACCCCATAAAGGCGGAAAGCTGTTTTTGCTGTTCAAAAACTGCCGGGAGAATAAAATCAGAGGGTGCTGTCTGATCTGCAGAACGCTTTCCCCGGTTGTCGATAACGCGATCTGCCCAGACGCTGAATACAAGCCGTGTCATAGTATCCACAGATTTGTTATGGCGCAACTATGCGCCGCTGGTTACTGGCACCGGAACTCGGCAGGTGCGGACGAGGGGTGCGTCCCGGCTGGCTCAGGAGGAAGCGTACGAATAAGACTGCTTGTGAAGTTCTTGCGCTGAACAGGATGAAGATGCAGTGCCCCGGCTCAAGTATTGACAACCCCGATAAAAAACAGGCTGATTATAGTAAATTATTCTCAGACTGCAAGGGATTTTAACGGGCGGCGCTCATTTCATGCTGAGCAAGGCGGAGACAATATCATAGGCTGCGCGGGGGCGGGCAATACGGCGGATATTCTTTTTCATGCCGGCCATGCGCGCCGGGTCATCAAGCAGCCGGTCGATCTTGCAGGCAATGGTCGGCAAATTATTGCACCGCAGCGCCGCACCTTCCTCAAGCAGGTGATCAGCATTGCGCTCCTCCTGCCCGGGAATAGGATTCACCACCACCATGATAAGGTCCCGCGCCAGCGCTTCGGACGTGGTAAGCCCCCCGGTCTTCCCCACCATGATATCCGCTCCCGCCATATATTCATCCATGGCCGTGGTATACCCGGTCACCTGCACGGTTACCCGGCTGCCGGCAGGTATGCGGCCGGCAATCTGCTCAAGTTTCTGTCTTAATTCTTCGCTTTTTCCGCAGACAGCGATTATCTGCGCTTCGTGTTTCAGATCCAAAAGCGCGGTGATGAGGTGCTCGACCGGTCCCACGCCAAAGCCGCCTGCTGATACCAGTATGGTTGTTCTGTCCTGTCTGAGATTATGTTTCAGGCGCATTGCTGCTTTGTTTCGGCGCTCTGCAAATACCGGATCAACGGGAATGCCCGAGACTGTTATCCCCTCAGCGGGAATGCCGAGTTTTTCCATATGCACCCTGGTCTCATCCAGCGCCACAAAATACCGGTCACAATAACGGCACAGCCAGTTGGCATGAATATCAAAGTCCGTCACCACAATGGCAAGGGGACAGGTGAGCGTCTTTTTCTCCTTGAGCCAGGAGATCATATCTGCGGGCGTAAAGTGGGTGCAGACCGCGAGGTCCGGCTGGTATTTATTTATCAGTCGCACCAGCGGCTGCGTATTGAGCATGTCGATTGCCTGCATGAGGCGCTCATTCTTCCACGGCTTGTCCATGACGTCGTAGAACCAGCCGAGCATATGCGGTGCTTTGTTGACCAGATCAATGTACGCTTTTGAGGCGATGGTTTTAAATATCCTGGTCGTATATTCGAGCGCATCTACGTGCCTGACTTCTTCAGCCGCGCGCATTTCCATAAATGCCCGCTCAAGAGCCTGGGCCGCGCGGGTATGACCGGCACCGGCAGATGCAGACAAGATAAGTACTTTTTTAAACATATTAGATTCTTACATATTAAAATCTGAGAATTTTGCTCTCACCTTTTGTATCGTTAGGCTTCTGGTGAAAGCAGTTGCGGGCGGTGCGAGCAAAGGTTCTGGCAAAAACTAGCAGCATTTGTTGCGAGCATTTAGCCCGAACAAATGAACCAGAAGCCTAACAACAAATTTCAAATATCTTTGGTTAGTTTTGAGCCACAGGGAAGAAGCGGGGATTACCCGCTGCGGTAATACTTGAGCGCTTCCGGTATATACACTTTCAGATTATTGATCCTGGTTACATCCGATGGATGCGTGCTGAGGAATTCCGACGGAGCCTGTCCCTGCTTTGAAGCAGCCATCCGCTGCCAGAACACAAGGGCTCCGCGCGGGTCATACCCCGCCATGGCCATAAAAATGAGGCCCAAGCGGTCAGCTTCTGATTCGTGAATGCGGCTGTAAGGAAGCATCAGGCCCACCTGCGACCCCACGCCGAAGAGATTGAGAAACAGGTTCTGCGTCTGCTGCGGGCTCTTGGCCATCGCGGTAGAGAGCGCCGCGCCCCCCATTTGCACCAGCAGCTGCTGACTCATGCGCTCACTGGAATGGTTGGCCACGGCGTGAGCAATTTCATGTCCCATAACCACTGCCAGGCCGTTTTCATCCCGCGTCACGGGCAGGATGCCGGTATAGACACATACCTTGCCGCCGGGCATGCACCAGGCGTTTTTCTGCTTATCCTGCACCAGGTTAAATTCCCAGGCATAACCGCTGAGACGGGAAGACATCTGCTGCCGGGCAAAAAAAAGGCTCACCGCTCGCTGGATATTTCCCCCAACCCGCTGCACCATAAAGGCTGCCGGCGTATTCCGCACCACCTGGTGTTTGGAGATAAAATCACGGTAGGCCTCGAATCCCATGGTGTTGAGCTCCTGGGATGACACCAGGCTGAGCTGGCTCCGGCCAGTGATCGGAACGGTCTCGCAGGAAACAATGAAAAAAAGCGAGAACATCAATAAGAGCAGACTTCTTTTCATATTTATAGTCCCTCAAATAGAGAAGGCAGAGCGTCTTATGGCTCTGCCTTCATACCACTCATACTCTTTTTAATCCTGCCTGTTATTAACCCTGCGGCTGAGCCTGGCCCGCCTGCGGTGTGGGTTCAATGATTATGGAAACACGCCGGTTAAGCTGTCGTCCGCCTTCGGTCGCGTTGTCTGCAATCGGGTTCGACTCGCCCATGCCCATAGAAGTGATGCGGGCGGCCTGTACGTTTTTTATCGCCAGGGCGTTCTTTACCGCATTGGCCCGCTGCTCTGACAGCTGCAGATTATAGGATTCCGATCCCGTGCTGTCAGTATACCCTACTACCTTTATGGTGGTGTCAGGGTATCTATTCAGAATTTGTGCCACGCGGTCAATTTCTCCTGAAGCGTAGGCTGCGGGCTTGATAACGGATGAGTTGGTGTCAAACATCACATCTGATTTAAAAGTGAGGATAATCGCGTCCTTTTCCCGCTGCACTCCCTGCATGATTGCATCCTGCTCCCGTGCCTGCGATTCTGCAAGCGCCTGCTTGAATTCACGCTCCTGTTTGTCCATATAATGTCCGATGACACCGCCGGCCAGACCGCCTACCACTGCCCCTATTGCAGCGCCTTTGCCCCCGCCAATCGCATAGCCGACCCCGGCACCGAGTACCGCACCCGCCCCGGCGCCGATGGTTGTCTTTGGATTCTCCTTCATGGTTGCGCAACCGGGCAGGATAAGCGCCGCAATAAGTAACACTACTAAAACATGTTTCATGATATGCCTCCTCTCGTTCAACTTTTAATGTTCGCTTCTCAATAGTTATAGGTTTACCCTTATTTCACTACGTCAGTCGCACCCTTCATCTTGTCCATTGCCTCCCCCATCTGATCCATCGGGCACTTTGTCATTCTTTTAAAATGGCGCCTCAAGTTCTTAGCTACTAATAAAAAAAGATTAGCCCATAAATTTTTTTTTGTCAATAATACCTTATCTACCTGCGCATTTTTTCCTTAAGCTCCGGCAATACCCCGTTAAGTCCCACGCGCAAACGGTCTTTTAGCTTTACGTTTTCAGTCATCATGTTCATTATAACCGGGCTCAGCGCATAATATGCGGAGATGAGTTTCCTGCCCTCCACGGTTTTGCCCAGCACGCTGTCGCGAAATTCCCGCAGCAGCAGAACTTCCTCTGAATTGTCTCCATACAGCAACTCCGCCGGACACATAGCGGTATCCTCTTCACAAGCATCCCCGGTCCCGTCCTGGTCGCTGTCCTCCTGGCCGGGATTGGACACGGTCGGGCAGTTGTCCCGGTCATCAGTGATGCCATCGTCATCCGTGTCAACACAGGTTACCGTATTCCATTCCCATGCCGACATGCCCCCTTCCATGGAATATACATGCTGAAACCCCATGGAATCTAAAAATTCGGCAGCCATAGCGCTGCGGTGGCCGCTCTGGCAGACCACAAGAATTTCAGCTTCAAGTGCAAGCTCCGCATAATCCTGCTCCAGCACACCTGATATCCAGGGATAATTGAGCGCTCGCGGGATGTGGCCGCTGGCGCCGCAGTATTCATTAACTTCCCTGACATCAACAACGGTCAGCGCGCTATTGGTGTCAATCATCTGCTGTGCCTGCTGCGGCGTGACAACCGTATAGGCCAGGCCCTCAGCAGCCATGCCGGAGGACAACAAAAGAAGAAACACAAACAAGGAATAAAGATGTTTTTTCACGTGAATCCTTTCTGCTCGAGCACCGGGGATGTCAAAAGAGTGCATCACTTAAGGGGGACTCTAAAAATAGATTTTTCAACGCGCTCAGTAAATGCAAGGCATTGTTTTTTCTACCCGCTGTTTAGCGTAAAACTAATTATTAGAGGTACCCTTAATTTATAATTGTTATGGAACAAGCACTGACAGCAGCGGCAGCAATTTACCCCGGCATACATAAGTACCGGCCACGCGCACCGCAGGATTATCCTTATTTCAAGCGTGGAAGATTTCACTGGCAGAAAAGTTCGAAGAATTGAGAAATATAAATCCGTTCCCTTTTCTCGCCTATATTTAAAAAATCCGACACCGGTTGAACGGGAGGGGTGTGCTCAAAAACAGCCTTTGCGGTTGACATAACGCCCCATATCAGCCCGTGCAACCCACCGCAGCCTCTTAATCACATCGCAGATATTCTATCCGGTTAACCCCTGCCCATATCTTGCGGCGGATTTTTTATTGACACACAATCATCACCGGCCTATACTTCCTTCATCTCAAAGCGAGTTCCTATCAATCAATTCAATCAAGCAGAAGGAGATTGTTTATGGGGCGAATAGCATGGCAGGAACGAATAGCTGTTGATCCTGATATTCACCATGGATCACCCTGTATCAAAGGATCTCGAATATCCGTCGCTGTTCTGGTGGGCTCTCTTGCCGATGGCATGACTACAGAGGATATCCTGCAGTCCTATCCACAGCTCTGCTCTGATGATGTAAGAGCAGCGCTGGCATACGCCGCTGAAGTGATGCAGCAGGAACTGGTTGTTCCTCTGCCTGCCTAACACGATATGAGCGTAACTGTCAAGCTTGATGAAGATCTTCCTCCGAATGCTGCACACGTACTCACTGCCAAAGGCTACAGTGCCGCAACTGTTCTTGGGCAAGACATGAGCGGATGGAAGGATGCCGATGTATGGAAAACTGTTCAGAATGAAAAAAGATTCTTTATAACCGCAGATAAGGGTTTTTCAGATATCCGCATGTATCCGCCGGGGACTCACCACGGAATATTATTGCTGAGGCCCGATGAGGACGGCATGCGCCCTCTTGTTGAACTATTAGCTGCAGTGTTAGACTCTCATAACTTGCATGAGCTGTCAGGAACGGTTACTGTAGCAACGCCTCGAAGCATTCGTGTGAGACGCAACCCATTGAACCTTGCCTGAACAAGGGCTGAGTCAATGCGGTATACGAAGCTAAATAACGTAATACAAAAAACGTAAAGCAGATTACGTTTTATACTTCCTTCATCTCAAAGCGAGTTCCTATCAATTCAATTAACGCAAACAGCTTTCAGACCGCCTTTTCTCAGTGATCTGGGGTGCTTTTTTTCATAAAAAAGGCAGGAGCTGTTTTTACCTCGACTCCTGCCTGTATATATACTGTGTCCAGCTCTTATTTACAACGGGTGATTCTGAAGCAGCACTCTTTGTCTCCTGCGGGCAGATGCTTCATCCGCTGCCATTTTGCCACCTTGTACTGTTCTCCCAGGCGGCAGTCCATATCGCAGATGATGGGACAGGGGTCGGGCAGTTTGCGCTTCCTGGTGGCATCAAGATGCGGGCAGCGCTCCAGATGCTCATACCAGACCGGCTCGCCGTTCTCTTCGGTCTTTTCAATCCATATCTTCCAGCCGGTGGCGGGAAACATATCGATCTCATACATCATGATGTTGCCGATGTCTTTGCCCTCAAACATCTTGCTCCGCTTCTTGAAACCCACCTCAAAAATGTCATCATAAACTGCTCTGCCCTTCTCTTCCCCGTAAGCGGCGACAAGATTCTGATAGAGCAGCGGCAGCTTTAATGCATTCATCTCTACGAGCATGTCGCGCTGCTTTTCCAACGGGAACTCTTTTCCGACAACCTTTTCCATGGTATCCTCCGTAAAAATGTTACATATGGTAAAAAATTAACCGCTGAGCACACAGAGAAATTGTTTATTAAGTATCAACTAAAAGCGGTCAGCTATTGATTACTCTTTCCCTCTGGGTACTCTAACTTCTTTCTCTCTTGAGATTGCTGCTCAAGTGCCCTGTAAAGGAGCATACTCAAAAAGATTTACAGCTTAACCCGGGAAACATATACCGGTAAAAAAAATATATCCTGTTGCCGTGATTTAAAATTACAAAGCTTTTCTTGAGAACACAGAGTATTTCTCGGTGCCCTCGGTGGTTCTATTGACCGAAGTCATTTTATTGCAGTATATGTTATTGACAGTCCGGTGTCAATAACTCTGTAAACATCCCGCGGGCGCAGAAAAATAATTTGTACTGTTTCCGGTTCCCTGATAGATTACCATTCAGTAACAGTGCTTACAGGAGTCGCACATGATTGATGCCGCAAGGCCTCCGCGTGAAAATGCCGGAGGGCTTATCATACTCACGGTCTTCATACTCTCACGTTTTGTTTTCTATCTCCAGGGCGGCGCGTTTATCGCCACCCCTCTTGCCTTCGCCATGCAGTACCTTGACCCCGCGCTGCTTAAAACCGATCTCCTGCAAAGCCTGTTTTATCTTCACTCCCAACCGCCTCTGTTTAACCTCATGCTCGGCCTGGTGCTGAAGCTGTCTCAGGTTCCGGCCCTGTCATACTCGATTCTCTTTAAAACCGCCGGGGCGCTTATTCCCCTGGCATGCTACGGAACGCTCACCGCCATCGGGGTGAAGCGCCTTACAGCCCTGCTGATAACTATTGTCTTCATGCTCAATCCAACGCTTATCCTTTATGAGAACCTTTTATATTACTCCTACATTGAAACCTTTTATATTGCCCTGGCGCTGTTTTTCCTGGCCCGCTGGGGACTTGAAAAAAAAACCTCCAGACTCGCCCTGTTCTGGGCATTTCTTCTCTGCCTGGGGCTGACCCGCTCCGTGTTTCACCCGGTCTTCTTTCTCCTGACTGGTGCTGTCATCACCTGGTATCTGTGGCGCAGGGCCGAGGCAAAACCCCTTGCCGAAGCATTTCTTCGCTCCTGTATAGTTGTGGTGATACCGTTAATGCTTCTGTGTTCAAAAAACGCCTCGGTGTTCGGCTTTTTCGGGACCTCATCATGGGAAGGGATGAACCTCTGGACAAAAGTAAACACTTTTGTCCCGGAGCAGCTTGAAGAGCTGCACGCGCGAGGGATAGTAAGCACAACAGCGATCAAGGCTGAATTGAGGGCGTTCCAGCCTATAACGCACTACTTTAATGCTGCCGCGTTGAAGAATATACCCTGCCATTGTCTCGCGGACTGCAGTACGACCAAAAGCACCGGCTATCCCAACTTCAACCACAGCGGTTATATTATTGTCTCGCAGCAGCTCCTGCGGGATGCATTGTCCCTGATACGGCGCGATCCAGCGCGGTTTCTGTTTGACACCCTGGGTTCCTACAGCCTGACCCTCTGGCATTCGTCTGATTCAGTCCACGGGCTTTTCGAGAATAACATGGCGGTGCTGAAAAAGCTTGAGTCCATATACCGTTTTCTGCACTTCGGGTTTGGGGGGGTTGAAAGCAAGCTGGATGAACGGATGTGGGGGAGGACTATCGTCATCAGCATCTTATTTGCAATTGTCTATATCAGCACCATCATTCTTGCCTTTAAAAAAGAGCCGCGGATTACGCCCGCCATAATGACGCTCTGCATCTTCTGCCTTGTCATCCACGCCTACACCATCTCGGTTTCATCAATCATCGAGTTCGGCGAAAACAACCGCTTCCGGTCTCCGGTGGACCTGGCGTTCGTGGTGATGACTGCAGGCAATATTATCATGTGGAGCGGACTTAGAAGCAAGCGTTTTAAAATATAATTTAATATTTTCACGGAGTTCAAAGAAAAGGAACAATGACCAGACCCCGCAAAATCTCACAACTGATTATGTGCCTGTGTGCTGTTTGTTTTCTCAGCGCCTGCGTAAAACACCTTGAGCCCGGCATTATCCTCTATCCCACCCCTCATGATAATTTTGCGAGAATTGATACTGATGTGCAAGACGTGCAGATCCATTACCGCGCATACCCGGGCGAAGGCGGAAATGTTGTCCTGATTCATGGATTTGCATCATCTACCTACACCTGGGAAGAGATGGTGACGGAACTTCAGGGTAAATTTAAAAATAGCGGCAAGCCATGCCCCCGCATATGGTCTGTTGACATGAAGGGTTTCGGGTGGTCTGACAAGCCGAAGAATGCAAAGTACGACCCGTTCACCTTAACGAACGAGGTGTATCAATGGATGAATGCGGTTGGCATTGATAATGCGACACTGGTGGGCAATTCACTGGGCGGCTCAATTGCCTGGATGATGGCGCTTGAGCATCCTGAGAAAGTGGAAAATCTGGTCCTGATTGACGCTGGCGGCTATGCGATGGATCAGAATAATTACGCGGTATTTGCCCATGCTCCTTTTTTACGGACCGGAGCACAACTGGTGTTTAACCGCCAAGTCGTAAAAATGGTTTTGCATAAAGCTTTCTATGATGAAAATAAAGTAACCGACAGCAGGGTTGACGCATACGTTAACCGGCTGCGAACCAAAGGCGCCATAGATTCACAGGTACTGATGATTAAAACGTTTGACCTTGAACAGGCACGCTCCTATGTTAAACGAATACCGGACATTAAACAAAAAACGCTGATCCTATGGGGGGAACAAGACAATTGGATTCCCTTGAAATACGGACATCAGTTTAAACGTGATATAAAACGATCAATCCTCATCGTCATTCCACAGTGCGGACACATGCCCCAGGAGGAAAAACCCGGTGAGGTCGCCGAGAAACTCTACCTGTTTCTTGAAGGAATTCCGAAACTGCCTGCTAAGTAAAATGTAATAACTGCAATTTATATTACAGCAGCAAAATAGTAGTTTGAATCTAATCTGACAAAAATGCTGACTTCTTAATAAAATGTTAAATTGTTTGAGCAGTGAGAATTGTTGTGCTTATAAACAGTAAGCGCGCATTTTCCTGACATTTGCGTACCACAAGATGTAGGCGCAAAAAAAGGCGGAGCCATAAATAAAAATCACTCCGCCTTTTTAAAAAGTCTTACTAATCTTTTATTGATACGTCGGACAGGGACTGGGTGAGCAGGTCTGCGCCGGGCTGATTATTCCGCCGCAAAGTTTCCACCCGTTACGGTCAAAGATTCCACTTTTGCACAAATCCCTGAAGCGACGCTGGCTAAACACTCAAGCCATGTATAAGCTTCCTGAAAAAACTCTTCAGGAGGCAGCAATGGCGAACAGGAGGATAGGCGTGCGAAGCATCAAGGAAATACTACGATTAAAATATGCCCATGGACTTTCAAACCGTGAAATAGCTCTCAGTTGCGGGGTATCTCATACGGTAGTAAATCACTATGTGTTTCGGACACAGCAGGCAGGCAGTATCTGGCCCTTGCCAGAACATATGGATGAGGACACCCTTGAAAGCAGGCTTTCCCGCAATGAACGCAACGAGGCCGTTGCTGACCCCAAGGGGATGCCGCCGATGCAGTATTTGTACAACGAGTTAAAGCGTAAGGGCGTAACGCTGCAGCTTTTGTGGTACGAGTACAAACAGGCAAACCCGCAGGGGTATCAATACAGCTGGTTTTGTGAGCAGTACCGGCTCTGGCTTAAAACACTTGATGTGACCTTGCACCACGAGCACCGGGCAGGCGAGAAGCTTTTTGTAGACTGTGCCGGACAGACCATGCCGCTGCAAGACCCAAAAACCGGAGCAATAACCCAGGTCCTCATACTATTTCATATACATATTTCCTTTCAATATATGCTAAAGCTAAGGAATATTGAGAGTCTTTAGTTATGTCGGGAAGTTCCTCAATATCTTTTTTCCACATTGTCCAAAAGCGAGTGGGACGCTCTGGTCGAACGTTTGAAGATCAGCGGTGTGGTTATAAAGGAAGGCCCGATCCAGCGCTGGGGCGCGCACGGCACCGGCACGTCGATCTATTTTCTCGACCCTGAGGGCAACATGATAGAGGCCCGTTACTATGAAGCCGCTGCTAAAGATACCAGGTGCCTTCTCGGTTCATAGCTCAGCGCAGCAGATGCGCAACAGCGGACGCTGCACACTCAGGCGGGCTGTATTGAATTTATATTTTTGAGAGCACCTGATAATCGTTTTTAATTCTCTCCAGTGTCGCTTCCTTCAGCTGTTTTCCCTTCGTGTTGAAATAGCGGCTGCGGATTTCAGGGTCAGCAAGGTTTCTTTCCAGCTCTTCTGCAAGGGATTCAACTGCAATAACAGGACGCAACGAATCAGTGCTTTTGAACGCTTTCAGCGCCGCGTCATCAAAGGAAAGTTTTTTACATTCCTCCGCCCCGCCGCAGGGGATGCAGCAGGGTTTTAAATCCTTTATATTGCAGGGCTTGCTGCCCACAAGATACAGGCCGCCTTCTTTAACCCGCACCAGCGTTGGAATCAGCAGGTCAAGAAACCAGCCGATCTCAAACATGAAATAGAACCCGTCATTTATTTCAGACATAAACCAGACCCTCAGATGACAGACATTCAGACAACAGACTTTCAGATGACAGACATTTTCTATCTCTTTTTTATGCTCTTCTTATATGTCCTCTGTTATCTGTGCTCTGTCTTCTGCTTTTAGATCTTTCCTGCCCGTGCCAGATGCTCAAAAATTGGTGATATGCCCGTGCGCCGCATGAGCAGGCTGAAGTTGTCTTCGTAGGTTTCGCTCAGTTCATCCTTTATGAGATTGACCGACGCTTCCAGTATCGGAAAGATCATATCCGTATCCGTCAGACGGAACAGCTCGGTCCCGTATTTCGCGAAGCGGCCGAAGGTGCCGCCGGCCATGATCCTGCAGCCTTTTTTTTCAGCCACGATGGTGCCGGTGGAGCAGACCTGTATGCAGTTGCCGCAGAGCCGGCAGATGTCTTCGTTAATGACGGGCCGGTTATTTTCAAAACTTATAATCCGGTCAAGGCAGGCATGGGCGCACTTTTTACACTGTATACATTCCTTATCAGTGATTTTCGGTTTTGCCGCGCCGTGAATGCCGATGTCCTTGGACTCAGCCCCGGTACAGATATTTCCACAGCCTGAAATCGAGACGGTGAAAACGCTGTGCGGCATGAGTACTTCAAATGCCTTGTCCGCAAGTATCTCGGTTATCTTCAGTTCTTCCAATTTCTGCTTTATTTTCGGGCCTATCTGCCGCACGTTTATCACGTCCCGGTCGCAGCCGAAAAAACGCGAATGGCAGAGCTCGATTTTATAAAGGGCGGGGTCTTTGTTGAGCGTAATCTCAGGGTCAAGGTCAGTGTCTGACTGCCCCGAATCCCGCGCCTGCTGAATTTTTGCTATCTTTGCCTCCCCGAACCATTCAAAATAATCGTCCCGCGTCTTGATCATGTCCTCCGGTGTCACCACGTCCCGCTTCGCCTTGCGGGCACAACGCTCGGCCCAGAGAATAATCATGTTCTTGATGATGTCATGGACCGGAATTGCATCCACTACCTGCCGCGCATCTTCTTCCCATTGCATAAGTTCTCCTTCCTTGCGTTGAATGCTGCTTTCTGAATTCGGAATGCGGAATACAAAATTTAATTCATTCTGCATTCCGCTCGCCGCGCTGTCGCTTTGGCGCAGCGGGCAATCTGCAATCTACATTTTCTTATCATATCTCTTCAACATCAGTGAATTGCTCACCACCGTGATGGAGGAAAACCACATGGCCACGCACGCCCACTCGGGCTTGAGGGTGATCCCGTTCACCGGATAGAGAATGCCTGCCGCTATGGGTATCATCAGGACGTTATAGGAAAACGCCCAGAAAAAATTCTGTTTAATGGTCTCAAGTGTTTTTCTGCCCAGACGGATGGAGCGCTCCACATCCATCAGGGTGTTCTTCACCAGGATCACATCCCCAGTCTCCTTGGCCACGTCAGTGCCGGAGCCGATGGCAATGCCCACATCAGCCTGGGCCAGCGCCGGGGCATCGTTTATGCCATCACCCACCATGCCCACCGTGAACCCCTTCTGCTGCCATTTTTTAACAATCCCTATCTTATCAGCCGGCAGCACCTCGGCTTCAACGTCTTCAATTCCCACCTGGCGCGCGACCGCCAGGGCGACTTTGGTATTATCCCCGGAAATGAGCGCTATTTTGATGCCGAGCTTCTGCAAAGCCTGCACCGCCGCGCGTGAATCCTCCTTGACGACATCCGCCAGGGAAAAAATGCACAGCACCGTGTCATAAAGGGAAAGGTATACCGCTGAATTGCCGCCGTCATCAATCTGCTCCCGCAGCCGCCGCACATCCGGCGGAAGCTCTTTTCCCCCGGCAATAAACCTGATGCTGCCGATCTTCACGCTCTTTCCGTTCATGCTGCAGAGAATGCCCTGGCCACTCACTTCCCGGACATCGGTGACCTGCTGCCGCGCAGCGCCGCGCTGCTTCGCCTTCCTGAGTATGGCCTGTGACAGCGGGTGCGATGAGTTGGCTGCCGCTCCGGCGGCAATACCGAGCACCTCCTGGATATTATACGTGCTGCAGGGATATATGCCGATTACCTCCGGCCTGCCGGCTGTAATAGTGCCGGTCTTGTCGAACAGGATAACATCAAGTTTTGCAATCCGCTCGAGTGCTGAAGCGCGTTTGAACAGTATGCCGCGTTTCAGCCCGATGCCGCTGCCGACCATAATGGCCGTAGGGGTTGCCAGTCCCAGCGCGCACGGGCATGCTATGACCAGCACCGCTATCATGAGCTGGAATGAAAAAAGAAACCGCGAAAATCCTTCCGGCGGCGGGACCGTGAGCACCGTGTACCAGAGCGCAAACGTGATGAGCGCCGAGGCCACCACGAACGGGACAAAATAATTCGATACCGTGTCCGCAATGCGCTGGATAGGCGCCTTGTCTGACTGGGCATCCTCCACCATCTTAATGATTTGCGCCAGCAGCGTATCTTTCCCGGTCTTTGTGGTGCGCACCCTGATAACGCCGGATGTATTCAGGGTCGCGCCGGTAACGGCATCGCCGGCGGCCTTCTCCACGGGAATGGATTCGCCGGTAATCATGGATTCGTCCACCGCGGTTGCACCGACAATGATTTCACCATCCACGGGGATTTTTTCTCCGGGCCGCACCAGCACCACATCCCCGACTTTGACTAATGATGCTGCCACCATGCGCTCTTTGCCGCTTTCGATTAAGCATGCCTGGTCCGCCTGCAGCGAGAGCAGCTTCTGCAGGGCCTGGCTTGTTTTGCCCTTGGCCCGCGCTTCAAGCATTTTGCCCAGCAGAATAAAGGTGATAAGCATGGCCGAGCTGTCAAAAAAAGTATGGGCATGGGGGCTGATAAAGAAGAGCGAGAAAACGCTGTAGAAATACGCCGCTGAAATTCCCAGGGCGATGAGCACGTCCATATTGGTGGAGCGGTTCTTCAAAGAATGATAAGCGCCGCTGTAGAAGGTGATCCCGGAGACAAACTGCACCAGGGTGGCAAGAGCAAAAATTACATAGTTAGTCTCCGCATGGCCGAAGGGCATAACGTACATAAACACGACCAGCGGAATGGTGAGCGCCAGGGCGAAGAAGAAACGGAACTTTTCCTTGAGCGCAATGCCTGAGGCCTTCTGCTCTTCTCCCGCCTCAATGGCGCTGTAACCCGCGTCCTTAACTATCTCCAGTATCTTCTGCCGGTCAGTGAGCGCGCCGTCAAATTCCACATACCCCTTTTCAAGGGAAAAGTTTATGGCAACGCTCTTTATGCCTGCTGCGCTCTTGAATGCCTTCTCAATGGAACGGGCGCAGTTGACACAACTCATCCCCGTGATTCGGAAAGTGATTTTGCCGCCTTCCTGCAGAGACGCCTCGGCCTGTTCCGTAATAGCCTGAGGGACAGCATCCTGTAATGTTCGTTCCTGCCGTGCACTTTCCGCGCCCTGGTCCTGTCCCGCAGGCTCGACACTATAGCCCTCTTCAATAATGGCTGATTTGATTGATGCAAGACTGGCCAGCTCATCATCATAGGTGACTTGCGCCCGTGATTCTTCAAGGGAGACATCTAAAGCCAGCACACCGTTGACATTCTGCAGCGCCCTGTTCACTGTATTAACGCAGTGACCGCAGGTCATGCCGAATACGGGGATTATGTCAGTTCGTTCCATGGTGGTATGGGTTAGTTAACCGCTGAGAATGCACAGAGAAAATATAACAAAATAAAGCTGATTGCTGTGAGCTGTCAGCCTTTTCCGTACTCTCCGCATTCTTTGCGGCCTCTGTGTTTGATGATTATTTATCTACCGCGCTGTAGCCGAAGTCATTTATGGCCTTTACAATTCCCGCAACGTCAGCCGCTGCGTCACAGGTAAAGTTTGCCTCCTTCTGTTCAAGGACCACCTGCACATCAGACACGCCGGCGAATTTTTCAATTATTTTTTTAACCCTGTTCACACAATGCTCGCAGGTCATTCCTTCAACACTCAGTTTCTTCTGCATTACCCTCATCCTTTCTGTCAACTACTTTAAACCACAGAGCACACAGAGCTAATCAGGTTGTGTAACTGAAGTTATTTAGCGTTTCGGGTTTATTAACTCCACAACTCCGCCACTCCAGAACTCCATAACACTCTTTGCCCGCGGTTGCGTTTTCTATTTCAGCGGGTACCTTTGCTTTTGTATTTAAACACCGTCTGAATCAGCTCATCGATCATTTTTTCTCCGCCGTTGCGGCGGATGGCTTCACTGACGCAGCTTTCCACATGGCGCTTCACAACATTTTTTGACACGCCGTCAAGGGCTTTCTGCACGGCGGTTATCTGGTTTATGATATCGATGCAGTACTCCCCGCTGTCAACCATCCGCATGATGCCGCGCACCTGACCCTCGATGCGTTTCAGCCGGGTTAAAGAATCTTTTTTTACCGTCGCATTTATCATGCCGCTTCCTTTTTATAGCGATTGTATTTTTTGCCTTGACATACCCCCCTGGGGTATATTATGTTTATAATAGATAAGGCAGATATAAGTCAATAATATTTTATTCTGGGAGTTAATGTTTTTTTGTCAGCACCACAAGTTTTAAGCATGCTGACTGTTAAATGTAATAGATATGCAAACAGGTTGACGAGAAGCTATACAGATGCTACCTGTTTTTTATACCCCTTTAACAGCCCCAGTAAAACAGTAAAGGAGGCAAAAGCCATGAAAACAAAATTCATTTCCATTGCTCTGTGTTTAGTTTTTACCTTTAGTGTGGTCAGTATTTGCTTTGGCATGCAGCAAAGCGTGATAATGGATTACCAGAAAAAACTTAAAAATCTGGGGTATTATAGTGGCGAACCCCATGGTCAACTGGATGAGGCGACAATAGCAGCTATTAAAGCATGTCAAAAGGCCTGCGGAGTGAAAGAAACAGGCAAAATGAATAAGGGTACCTGTGCAGTAATTGATAAGGCCCTGAAGGATAAAGAAGCAAAGGAAAAAGCAAAATAATTGACAGCAGCAGAGCCGGCTGAATGCATCAAAATGATATGAAGAGTTAGAATGAGGAGTTTTAAAAACTATTTTCAAGCAAAGGGCATTAAAGGGGTGCCTTTCTAATAAGTTTTAAGAATCACTTGTGAGACGCATGAAAAAACTATTTAAAATATCCATAGGCATACTAACAGTTCTGATCATGTTGCTTCAGACAGTGCTGCCTGTTGATGCTAAAAAGTACCCCTGCTGTTCCTGCTGTGCTGATGCAGTGTGCAAGTGCGGCTGTAATAAAACCAGTGCCGCTGAACGAAATTTCCAAAGCCCTCAGAAAAATAGTACTGCAGGCCAGTGTGACTTTAATCCATGCAACCAAAAAACACCCTCGAGCGCCGGCAAGACCTTTGTTTTAAACAGTACCGCTGATACAGCAAAGAAAAAACTTGTTTTAGGCTTTCGGTCCAGCGTTCCGGGAGACAAAACATGCTTATTTTCAACCCTCACTATTAACAACGACTGCGGCAGACTTCTTTCCTTACCTCCCCCTCTATTCCTGAAGAACTCCAGTCTTCTCCTGTAAAATCAACACTGCCTTTTTTGCCCTGTTTTCAGCATTTAGCCATTGGGCAGCAGGGCCGTGCATTTTATACCGATTTAAATAGATTTTTTCTTTAATTACATAAAACAATTGTGCTAAAGGTTCAACCAGGGGTCTATTTCCCGGTTCAATACCCCCTGTTTAAACAAAAGGAGATAATCATGAAAACATGTTCAGTTAAATTAACAGTTTTTTTTACGCTGGCACTCATGCTGGCCCTACTGCCCTGCGCATGGAGCGGCATGATGGGCGGCGGCCCTGGTAACGGTGGGGGTGGCGGTGGAAATAATGGCGGCGGTGGTGGCGGTATGATGGGAGGAGGCGGCATGATGAACCAGTTTATAGCTGCCGACCTTGATGGCAATGGTGTCCCGGAAATAACGTATATCGCCGGCTCTTACCTGGTCATTCTTGATAATACGGGAAAGGTGAAAACTTCAAAGCTGCTCCCAGCAATCCCCGATCAAACGAATCAATTTTACGTGCGGGCATCAGGGATAGACATCGCCGATCTCGATGGAGATAAAATTCCCGAGATTATCACGCAGTACCGGGGCTTCAATGGGTCATACCTGGTGATTCTTGATAACCAGGGCAACTATAAAAGCTCCCAGCAGCTTCCCTATATTTACTATTAAACAATCAACTACTGCAGGCGGGAATAACATGAAACTCTCCGGCACTGCTGGGGAGTTTCATCCCTTCTTGCGGAGGATGAGCCATGAAGAATTTTAAGCAAATCATACCAATACTCACACTCATCATAAGTTTATTGTGGGTAGTGCCCTCGTATGCCGGTCAAAGAGGCCACAATAACTGGAACAAACAATTTAACAATATGCGCAACAACTGGAATGACCGCCGGGATCATCGGCGGGACAACTGGAATAATATGCAGGAGCGCTGGCAGGATGGATGGAACAACATGCGAGAGCGACAGCTGAACCGGCGCGAGCAAATGCAGGACAATTGGAACAACATGTGGAACAACGATGGACACCGCGGTGGAATGCGCCGCTAAAGGTTCACTATATGAAGAGTGAAAACGCAGAATTTAAATAAAATACCTATTGCGGGTGAGGTACTATGGATATAACAAAAGAAATCGCCCAGGAAACATTTGAGATTATTGGCATGACCTGTACGGGATGTGCAAGAACCCTTGAAAACGAGATGAGAAAATTTGTCGGGATAGAATTCTCTGTCAATTTTTCGGGACGAAACATAACTGTGGCATATCCTGTTGCTGATTATAAACGGGAAGATTTTGAAAAGGCAATTGAATCCCATGGATATAAAATAAAAGGGAAAGTATATTAAAATAATACCGGGGAGGAAAGAGCAGTGGCGCAATTAGAATCCAGCAACCAGAAGCCAGCTACCTGTCTTATCTGCGGGCAAGCAACCAATTATCCTATAGAATTAAATGATAAAATGTTCTGCTCATCCATCTGTCTAAATAAATATCGCGAAGAAATAGGCGAGCATAAGTTCCAGAAGGAATCTATCGCTACGTTTGAGAAAAAAAGAGATACCGGCTGGATTCCCGAGCGGGCGCTCATGTACATTAATATGTGCCGCAGATGCAAGAAAAATTTAAGCGAGATGTGCAAAGGGAATCAATATGTAAGCGGGATGCATCGCGACACATTGCGCAAAGCTGAAACCGTACCCTGGTGCTGCCATGCCCGGTTCAATCTCAGCTCTTCACTTTCTGATGGAACGGTCCCGTTAAGCTCTGCGCTCAAGATTCAACGGAGGGCAGAGGAGATGGTCAAAAGTCCGTCTGTTTGTGAAAAAATTGTTGGTCCGGTGACGCTTCGGGAAAAAATGGCTAAAACGGGCGGACTAAAGGGTGTTACCACAACCATTCTCGATATTGCCGCGGCTGATATGGCTGAAAACCCGGAGTACAAGAAGGAGAAGGATAAGACCCCGAAGGAGCAGGGGGAAATTATGATTCACTATGCCGCCTGTCTTGAATGTGACCCGATATTCGGCGCTGAATGCGAGGAACAGGCAGTTGAAAAGGAGCTCAACAAATGTCTTGAAGAAGTAACTCCTCTCATACATGCCCTGTGGTGCGAGCATACCGTTCATGCACTGTCAGCACTCATGCTCAATAGAAACATGAACCGCGCGAAGCTGCAGAGCATAATCAATGCTGCCGAGGATATCGCCATAGAAAAGAATGACCCAGGAATTAATACCCGTCATCTTTTTATAACCTTAGGCAGAGCAGTTTCACGTTAATCATGCGATCAGTACAAAAAACGCATTGCGGTCAGAATCAATTAATCATGGAGGTGCGGGATGAATAAAAGGGGAAGCAGAAAAATTATGTATTGCCTGGGTGTGCTGCTGGTGGCAGCTGCTTGTGACGGCAGCTCCCTGGCGCAGGACAACACAGTAAAAGGGAACAAATATTCACTGTATTTTCTGACATTTCCCAATAATAACTTTAGAGATCTGGATGAAGCAGGATTAACCCACTCACACGTAACATTCACTGATGGCGGCGGGGTTGACGTAGAAATGATTGACGGGCACGGTTTATACTTTGCGGTGCCGGGGGGTTTCGTCGCTAGTTACTTTGCGGTTGGGGTGCGCATGGGTTTTGAGTCGATGGATGTATTTTCCGCGATGACCGGTATAAATTTTAATCCCTATGTTTTCGGAGTTGGATTTTTTCTCATAGATTATACCGATATAAACCCCTACATTTTTTATGGCTTTCAGCTGTTTGACAGTTCAATGTGAAGCTCCCCGCCCGCAGGGCGGGACTTCCCGGCAATTAATTATTTTCTTAAGATACCTGCCGTTTCATCCCTGCTTACAAAGCGGGGCTTTCACGGCAGGATACCGGTAAAATAATTCGGTAAATACACTATGCGCACATTTCAGCTATCTTATTGTTTTGCAGGGCCATCCAGAAAACCAAATAAGGGGGTATATAAATCTATGAAACGACGAACTTTTATAACCCTTGCCGGCATCCTAATCCTGTTTCACTTCCTGGCGGACTGCTACGGGCAAAACAGCCTGGACCTTGAGCAGCTCATCCAGGAAGCCCTGAAGGCAAATCCTGAAATATCGGCTCTGCAGCAGAAGCGAAATGCCATGTGGCAGCGGCCGCCCCAGGAAAAATCCTGGGATGACCCGGAGCTGGCCTTCGGCGTTGCCAACCTGAACACTGATAACTTCAAATTCAACGAGATCGACATGACCATGAAGCAGATTGCCATCAGCCAGAACATACCGATGCCGGGCATCACATCGCTGAAGGAAAAAAAGGCAATCCAGGAGGCCAAAGGCTCTGACCGGCTGCTTGATGACGGCAAGCTACGGCTCATAAGGGATGTAAAAACCGCCTACTATGATCTGTATATCAATTACGCACACATGCTAACCGCGGAGAAGAACAAGGGCCTGATGGCAAAGTTTGTTGAAATCGCGCAGAAAAAATATGAAGTCGGCAATGGACTGCAGCAGGACATCCTCAAGGCACAGGTGGAGCAGTCAAAATTCATCGAGCGCCTGGTTGAGCTTGAGCAAAAGAAGACATCATATATCGCAGAGCTGAACCGGCTCCTCAACCGTGATTTGTCAGCCCCGCTGGACGGCGTTCCGATCGTAACAAAAAGAACCGTGGCCATCAACGAGCAAGAGCTTCGGAACATGGCGCTGGCGCAGAACCCGGTCCTGCAAAGCCTGCAGAACACCATTGCAAAAAACGAAGCTGATTACAAGCTGTCAAAAAAGCAGTACTTCCCCAGTTTCAACGTGACTGCCATGTATGGACAGCGTGAGGGCTTCTTTGAGCCGGGGGCAATTTATCCGGGAGCGGTTTTAAATGAGAATGGAACAACCTCTGACGCGCTGGTTAAAGTCCCGGGCAGGGGGTATGATCGTCCCGATGTTTTTTCATTTTTCGTGGGGTTCAAAATACCCCTGTGGTTTAAAAACAAGCAGGACAAAAAAGTCATTGAAACATTCCATCAGCTCGAGGAAGCAAAGTCTCAATATGCTGCCATAAAAAACGAAATTGCATACAAAATTCGTGATTATGTGGCGAAAGCACAAAGGTCTGCACGTCTTATACAACTGTACCAGACCGGCATCATCCCCCAGGCAACACAGTCGCTGAACTCTGCGCTTGCAGCATATGAAGTCGGCTCCGTCGATTTCCTTGCCCTTATTGACGCCCAGATTACGCTCTGCAATTTCGAGACCCAGTCAAGCGAGTTGCTGGCGGATTATGAAAAAGAGCTCTCTGACCTTGAAGTGGTGGTGGGAAAAAGATTGTTTCAAACCGCAGTTGCCGCTGACAGCGCAGCGCAGCATGATCATATCGGCCATAAGTAGAAAGGAAGATGTACTATGAAAAATAACATTGCACGCTATGGTTTATGTATTGTGCTGGTGTCTGCTTTTCTATGTACAGCATGCCAGCAGCAGTCAGGGTCGCAGAATCAGGGACAAAGCGAACAGGCTGAGCACCAGCACAAAAAACTTTACATGTGCCCCATGCACCCGCAGATTACCTCGGACAAGCCCGGCGACTGCTCCATCTGCGGCATGCGCCTTGTGGAACAAAAGGTAAGCCCAGCACCAAACGATAAAAACAGGGCCGCCGATACAGCGGCACAAAAAAAACTGTACATCTGCCCCATGCACCCGCAGATTACCTCAGACAGCCCTGGGGACTGTCCCATCTGCGGCATGCGCCTGGTCGAGCAAAAAAAAGCTGCACCGGCAACAAGCGCATCCCCGGTTAAAAAAACAATGTATCGCTCCACCATGAATCCCAATGAAGTGAGCGATAAGCCGGGCAAGGATTCCATGGGCATGGACATGGTGCCGTTTGAGACGGAAGAAAAGTTCTCGGTCACACCATCGGGATTAGCTGCCGTAAATATCAATGAATACCATAAAAAACATATGGGGCTCACTTTCGGTACCGTAGAAATGAGAGCTATCGTAAAGGAACTGAGAACCTCGGCGCGCATTGTTCCTGATGAAACACGGATGTTCACGGTCACGACTAAAATAGACGGGTATGTTGATAAGCTCTATGTGAATGTAACCGGTCAGGAAGTAAAAAAAGGCCAGCCTCTGCTCACGGTATACAGCCCGGAACTGGTTTCTTCACAGCAGGAATATCTGACTGCCATAACTATTGCAAAAAATTTATCCCGCAGTGCTGATGCCTCCATTGCTGAAGGCGGGAAAAAGCTTATTGACTCTGCACGCAAGCGGTTGAAACTCTGGGACATCAGCACGCAGCAGATTGACCGGCTCGAAAAAACAGGCGAGGTGGAAAAGTATCTCACCCTGTACGCGCCGTCAAGCGGCTATGTGATTGAGAAAAAAGTGCTGCCCGGTCAGAAAATTATGCCGGGAGAACTTCTTATGGTAGTGGCTGACCTTTCAGTGGTCTGGGCAGAAGCAGACATCTATGAGTCAGATCTCCCCTATGTGAAGGTGGGAATGCCGGTGACGTTTTCCCTTTCCTACTGGCCCGGCAAAAGCTTTGAGGGGAAAGTCAGCTTTCTGTATCCCTACCTTGATCCTCAGACCCGGACGCTCAAGGCACGGCTCATTATAAAAAATTCTGAACTGCTGCTGAAGGGTGACATGTATGGTGATGCCCGCTTGAATTATGATCTGGGGCAGAAGCCGGCAGTTCCGGAATCAGCGGTTATGCGCACCGGTACACGCAGCTATGTCTTTGTCGCAGGTGAGGGCGATGAAATCAAACCCGTCGAGGTAACCATTGGGATTCGCAGCGAAGGTTATTTTGAAGTGCTCTCGGGTCTTCAGCCGGGAGAACGGGTGGTAACATCCGCCAACTTCCTTGTCGATTCTGAATCCTCTCTGAAGGCTGCTCTCCAGGCAGTAACCGGAGGTGATCAATGATACAAAAAATTATCGAGTTTTCTGCCAACAACAGAATACTGGTAATCCTTTTGACTGCAGTTGCCGTAGCCGGTGCTGTTTACACCTTGCGGCAGATCCGGCTGGATGCAATACCGGACCTCTCAGACACCCAGGTCATAGTATACACCCGCTGGGATAGAAGCCCGGACATCATCGAGGACCAGGTTACCTATCCGATTATCACCGCGCTTCTGGGAACTCCGCAGATTAAGGCCATCCGCGGCTTTTCCGACTTTGGCTTTTCCTATGTCTATGTCATCTTCCAGGACGGCACTGACATTTACTGGGCGCGGAGCCGCGTGCTTGAATACCTTTCCAAGATACAGGGCAGTCTTCCTGCCGGAGCAAAGACTGAAATCGGGCCCGACGCAACCGGAGTGGGCTGGATTTATCAATACGCCCTGGTTGATAAGACCGGCAAGCACGACCTCGCACAACTGCGGACGTTTCAGGACTGGTACCTGCGCTATGCCCTGCAGAGTGTTCCCGGCGTTGCTGAAGTAGCGGGCATCGGCGGCTTTCAGAAGCAGTACCAGGTGACCATCGACCCGAACCGGCTCCAGAGCTATAAGATTTCTATCATGGATATAGCGGACGCCATTAAAAAGAATAACAATGAAATGGGCGGCAGGCTCATAGAGTGGTCGGGCACCGAATTCATGGTGCGCGGCAAGGGCTATGTAAAATCCGCTGCTGATCTGGACAAAGTCGTTGTCAAAACAAATGAGACGGGCACCCCGGTGCTGCTGAAAGATGTTGCCACCATTGCCCTGGGGCCGCAAATACGCCGGGGCATTTCAGATTTTAATGGCGATGGTGATACCGTGGGCGGCATCGTCGTGATGCGGCACGGTGAAAATGCGCTGAATGTTATCCATAGAGTGAAAGGGAAACTTGAAGACCTCAAAGCATCACTTCCCGAAGGGGTTGAAGTGGTAACCACCTATGACCGGTCAGAGCTTATTCAGAAGTCCATCGACAATCTGAAAGAAGAACTGATACTGGAAATGATCATCGTGAGCATGGTCATTCTCTTCTTCCTCTGGCATTTTCCCTCGGCACTGGTTCCTATTATTACGATCCCCATCTCGGTGCTGTTATCGTTTATTCCCATGTACCTATGGGGCATCACCTCAAATATTATGAGCCTTGCCGGCATTGCCATCTCAATCGGCGTGCTGGTAGATGGGGCGATTGTCGAGGTGGAGAATGCCTACAAAAAGCTTGAGCTTTGGCAGGAAGGGGGCCGGAAGGGCGACTTCCATAAAATACGTCTGGAAGCACTCATGGAAGTGGGGCCCTCGGTCTTTTTCTCCCTGGCAGTGATCGCTGTTTCCTTCCTTCCGGTCTTTACCCTGGTGGACCAGGAGGGCCGGCTGTTCACACCGCTTGCCTACACCAAGACCTTTGCCATCGCGATAGCTGCCCTTCTGGCAATAACCCTTGACCCGGCCGTGCGTATGCTCTTTGCGCGGATGGACCCGTTCCAGATAAAACCGCGGCCGCTGGGCTGGATTATGAACACGCTTTTTGTCGGCAAATACTATCCGGAGGAGAAGCACCCGGTAAGCCGCGTCCTTTTTGCGTTGTATGAAACCCCGTGCCGTTTCGTGCTCAGGCACCCGAAGATAGTCATTGCCCTGGCTGTTATTATAGTTGCAACCACGATACCCGTCTACCTCAGGCTGGGCCATGAGTTCATGCCGCCTCTCAATGAGGGCACGATACTGTATATGCCCACAACGCTCCCCGGCATATCAGTTACCCAGGCCCAGGAGCTTATGGAAACGCAGGACCGTATTTTAAAAAGTTTTCCTGAAGTAGTCACGGTATTCGGCAAAGCCGGCCGGGCCGAAACATCAACCGACCCCGCTCCCTTTTCCATGATGGAAACAACCGTCGTGTTAAAACCGCCTTCTGAGTGGCGCGCAAAAGAGCGCTGGTATTCATCCTGGGCCCCCGGCTGGCTGAAATCGCTCTTCAGGCGTATCTGGCCGGACACTATGTCCTATGATGAACTGATTAATGAGATGGATCAGGCCATGCAGATCCCGGGCAACACCAATGCCTGGACCATGCCGATTAAGGGCCGTATCGATATGCTCTCCACGGGCGTGCGGACGCCCATCGGGATAAAAATCTTAGGGGCTGACCTCAGCAAAATTCAAAGCACCGGTGAAGCCATTGAAAAAGTTGTAAAGGCCATTCCCGGCACCCGCAGCGTCTATGCCGAGCGGGTGGCCGGCGGCTATTTTGTGGATTTCACCCCCCGGCGGGAAGCTCTTGCGCGCTACGGCCTCACCATTGAAGATGTGCAGAATGTCATCATGTTCGCTATCGGCGGTGAAACCGTGTCCACCACGGTCGAAGGCCGCGAGCGCTATACCATAAACCTGCGCTATCCCCGCGATCTGCGGGCCAACCTCGACCAGCTGCAGCGGGTCCTGGTGACCACCAAGAATGGCATCCAGGTCCCCATGGCCGAACTGGCTGATGTTACCCTCGCCCTGGGTCCAAGCATGATCCGTGATGAAAACGGGATGCTTGCGGGGTATGTGTTTGTGGACATAACTGATCGGGACGTGGGCTCGTATGTGGATGAGGCCAAGAAAGCTGTTATGCAGGATGTAGCGCTGCCGACCGGGTATTCTCTTATCTGGAGCGGCCAGTATGAAAATATGCTCAGGGTTCGCGAACGCCTGAAAATTGTGGTGCCGGTAACCATTTTTCTGATTTTCATGCTGCTCTATATGAACACAAAATCAGCGTTCAAGGCCACGGTGGTCATGCTGGCAGTGCCCTTCTCGGTGGTGGGCGCGGTGTGGCTCATGTACGTGCTGGGATATAACGTATCCATTGCCGCCTGGGTCGGCATGATCGCTCTCATGGGACTGGATGCGGAAACCGGCGTGTTCATGCTTTTGTTTCTTGATCTTTCCTATGATGAGGCAAAAAAGAATAATAAGCTCAAAAACCTGGCTGAACTGCATGAAGCCATCATCCACGGCGCGGTAAAACGCATCCGTCCCAAGATGATGACCGTGGCCGCCGCAGCTATGGGTCTCATGCCCATCATGTGGTCGATAGGTACCGGGGCTGACGTCATGAAGCGCGTTGCCGCGCCCATGGTAGGCGGTCTTTTTACATCGTTTTTAATGGAGCTGCTGGTGTACCCGGCAATCTATCTGCTCTGGAAGAAAAATACGGAGTGTAAAAACATATAAGCGAGCCAATTGCAAAAGTCATATTTATTGAGATTCGTCGCCACACTCCTCCGCAATGACCGCAAAAACGCCATTCGTCTTTGCGAGCGAAGCGCGGCAATCCCATTATTGAATACTTTTGCAATTACCTCAAGCGAATATGATATACATAGGATATGCCGCAGAGTTTACGAGGGTGCGCTGCTGTTTTTTTGATTTGTCCCCCCTCTTCAAACTAGAAAGCACTGGTGCTCCTGTGTTCCGCGGCACTGTATAACAACCACCCAAAACAAGGAGGTCCCCATGAAAAAACAGGCAGTATTCACAATTGTTATAACCTGCGCAGCCATGGTCCTGCTCGCAGCAGGTACGGCAACTACTTCTTTTGCAGCGCAGGGCACCTATTACACCTGCCCCATGCCTGAGCATGCAGATGTAATAATGGACAAGCCCGGCAAGTGCCCCAAGTGCGGCATGGATCTGGTGGCAAAAAATAAAGAAGCCGCGGTTAAATATACCTGTCCCATGCATCCGGACGTTATATCGGACAAGCCCGGCAAATGCCCCAAGTGCGGCATGAATCTCGTCCCCATGAAGGAACAGAAAAAATAATCTTATTTAATACCTAAATTTTGCATGATAGGATAAAAAAAGGTAGCAAAACCATAGAGGAGACCTGTATTAATGGGGTTGAGAGACCCGACAAACACTAATACAGGAGGCTCCCCACATGGTTAAAAGACAA
>Ga0172375_10002738_pt1 | contig 27226 bp, 26 predicted proteins | sample LakKiv1m_FD_114537 | JGI IMG/M metagenome (GOLD analysis project Ga0172375, IMG submission 114537) | Freshwater microbial communities from Kabuno Bay, South-Kivu, Congo - kab_092012_11.1m | ecosystem: Environmental > Aquatic > Freshwater > Lake | place: Democratic Republic of the Congo...
AAATGATGAAACGGGATGCGGATTATGTGATCCTTACACAATGCCCACGAAACGGCTATGGAAATGTGGGTAGTTATCTATCCCGGCTTGCCTGGACACAGGCAGCAAACTCTACGCTATGGCCGGACGGGGTCCCTTTCAGAAGACCTTGGCACCTGAGAGAGTTTCATGACCAGCCGCAGGGCCTCGTTCACGGACTCATCTGTAGGGAAAGCCTCGCTAATGTCAGGGGCAAGAAGCGCCACATTCTTGCCAAGCCGCCTCTCAGGCGCGTACCTTCCTTTTGGCAAAACGGTCATTTTTGAAAAATCATATTCATCTCTCAATTCATAATCATCTGTCTCAGTCTGCCTTTTCATAATAGCTCACCTCTTTCTTCGTTGCCTTACGAGCGCTGATGATGCGTATCCGCTCCTCCCGATGGGTGTGGGCAACAACCAGGAGCCTTCCCCTCCCTGAAATGCCCACTGTAATGTATCGCTCTTCATCAACCGAATGCTCATCGTCTACAAAGGTGATGAACATGGGGTCCTCGAACACCGTCTTGGCTTCCTCAAAGGCAACGCCGTGTTTGGCAAGATTTCCTGCCGCCTTTGCTGGGTTCCACTCGAATGCCGAAATGGTTTTCACAAAGCATCATCCTCAGTATCCCACGTCCATGGTTTATGCTCCGCCGATCCTTTGCCTAAGAAAATTCGAACAAGGGGGGCTTTTGCCTGAGCCAGGCGATAATCTCCTGATCCTGCTGGAGCTTATGATCCAATTCATCCCTGTTTTCGTAATAAAACGAAAGGGCGTCGTGGACTTGGTGGAGGGTCAGTTGGGGATGCGAACTGATGATCTCGTCAGGGGAATGTCCGAGCATTTCATACTCGACGGCGATGTCGATGACACGCGTTCTCGTCCCATCGACAATGGGAGCCCCGTTGCAGATTTCCCTGTTCGACACAATATACGGGTGGTTGGTGGTCTCCATTTTTAAAGCATGTCCACGCATAGTCGTTTTATTCCTGAGCGTAATTAACCACTTTCATAACAAAATAGAATTGGGAAATCAAGAGGAATAGATCGAGAAGCTGCAGATAAGGATTGCCCCGGCTAACCCTATACGGCACCTGTTTCCCAGCGCCCGGGCCGGCCGGCGGATGAAAGGGAGGACAGGCTGGAAAGGCTGATCGAGTTGTTGCGGGGTCTGGAGGCCAGGGACCTGGGAGTGTTTGATGAGATTTTGCCGAGGCTGGTGGAATGGAAGGGAGGGAAATAAGGAGCATGAGCCCGCACATGGACAAGGCAATGTTTGGACCGATCATCGCCTCAGATCGCCCCGGAGAAAGGGTTCAATGATGTTCCAACTGTCTCAGATGGTCGTTCTCTCTGTCGCGCTTCCTGCTGCGCCTCCTTCATAGGGTCCAGTGGAACCCCAGTGAGGTATCGTTAGAGCCTATCATATTCTTCAGGCTCAATATCCGGGATTTCGGACAGGGCTTTCTCGAATGCCTCCTGGCTGCTGCGCTCAGCCCTCTGGTGCAGATAGTCTGCCGTCAGCAAGGCCGACAGTTTTTCAGCAACAGCGCTCGCGACAAACTGATCCAGAGAAATCCCATCCTGGTGTGCCATTTCCTGGGCCTTATTCCTTAGTGAATGAGGCAACTGGATGCTTACCGTACTCATGTCAACACTCCTATCTGCTGCAAAAATTCCCTTGGCGTCAACACGTTAATCCCAAATTGATCGAGATTGCCAAAATCGCGGGAATTGTACGACACGATATATTGTGCTCGCGACTCAACGGCGACCTCCAAAACCATATCATCTTCAGGATCGACAAGATAGGGCCGCCACAAAAAGAAGATCGGCCGCTTCTCAGCCCAAAAGCAGAGCCTGTCCAGAATGGCTTGGACGGCCTTCGGAGAGATATTCAGTTCAGCGGCCTGGCGTAGCGCGACCTCCTCGTATTCGAGTACAAGGGGGACTGACACAGCGTAACTGAAAAACCCTCGTCCTATTAGGGAGAGCATCTTAAAGGACGCTCCACGCTTTGATCTCAGCGCGCGACCAAAACATTTGTGTCAATAACAACCTTTGGTTCTTTCATCGCGCGCGCTCGGATTGGTTTGATTTTGTAAATCATCTTTCGATGTTCAGCATATCACATTGAGCCTCGGCAACAGAAACCCTCATACCCAGAACGCCGCAAGCCGCCGCGCTGGGCAGGTACCGGTTTGTCACCATTATGTTTAATTATAGCCCTTTCTGACAATAAAGGCTACCCATCTTCTGAAAATCGGGAGTAATTCAGGGGATAGAGCGGCCAACAGCGATTCACTCCAATGATTTCGTGAGAACCTGAAGAGGGATAGAAAGAAAGGCTAAGGGATACAGCCAGGAAATGCTATGCGAAATAGATGGGATAGACTTGTCGCATTATGGGGCGGTAGAAAGGGGGGAGCGGACGATTACGATCCAGAAGTTGTTTCAGATAACCACTGCGCTGGGCATTCCCATGCGGCATCTGTTTTCCTGCGAACCGGGGCGACCGGCGGATGAGAGGGAGGACAGGCTGGAAAGGCTGATTGAGTTGTTGCAGGGACTGGAGGCCAAGGATCTGGAACTGTGGAGGGAAAGTGGTTCTGATTCTGGAGCTTGGGAACCAGAGGAAAAGGGGCTCAGTAGAGGAAGCCGAACAACCACAGCGGAATGACGTTCCCAAAACCGACTTCGATATCATCTCGAACCACATAGGCCTTGGCCCTGTTCTGGATCTGGCCTTTCCCCTTCCCCCTTCCGCCGATTTCGAATAAATACGTATCGTCCACCAGGAAGTCTCCCTGGGTTGGGATGCGAACATGCATGCCCGCGCTCTTCATCTGATGGGCAAAGAAGGTCTCGCGCCTGGCGCCCGGTTGCTCCTTGGTTCCCAGCTCCCCGGCCACCTGCCTGATGAGGTTGGGGTTTTCCATGTAGATTTTGGCAGGCTTACGAACCATCCGATAGCCTGTTTCCGCAGGCAGGACGCCTGAGAGGAGTCCGGCCCGCTCCAGGGAATCCAGGTAAGTGTAGACGTAGGGTTTGGATATCTTGAGATCCCGGGACATTCTATCGATATTGGGGGTGAATGGCTGCGATGTGGCGATGAGCCATAGTAGCCGCTTGAGAATGGGTATGTTGGCCGGCCGGGTGCCGGCAGCCGTGGGGATGTCTTCGTACAGGACTTTTTCAATCACATTGGAAAGCTTGTGATGGTACAGGTCGATCCCCTCCAGAAAAAACGGATATACACCGTGATCCAGATAGTCCAAGAAATGACCCAGAATGGGGCCCCCGGGCAAGATTTCCGCTACTATGGCGGCATGGTTCTCAAGAAGCTCGGGCAACGCCCACGGTTTGAACGCAAGGCCGTGTGCAAAATAGAGGTATTCTCGAAAAGAGAGTCCGGGAAGCGTGTAAAAGACCACCCTTCGGGACAAATCTGCCCTCCCTTTTTGCAGTGCAACAATGGAACTGCCGGAAAAGAGTATTTTTGCCTTCGGGAAGGCGTCATAGAGGTTCTTGACCTCCTGCTGCCAGGTCCCGTATTTATGGATTTCGTCAATAACGATGGCCTCGCCTCCAAGCCGAAAAAAGGAAGATGCAATCTCATAAAGGCCGGCCGCCTGTACATGGATATGGTCGGCCGAGATATACAGGTGTCGCTGGTCGCCCCTATCCTGTGCGGCAACATGTTGAAGGAGGAGGGTCGTTTTTCCGGTCCCCCGGCCGCCGACAATTCCCAGGAGCCGCTGGTCCCAGTTGATTTGATCCTTGAGAAAGCGGCCTGTTAAGCCTGAAACGGTGCCGATCAAGCCTGCCTGAATACCAAAAAATTCCGTTAAATCCATCATTATTATATTATCCTTATAGATATAATAGTTAAACCGTTTAGCGAGGTGAACGCTTTTGGCTTGTTTTCGACAACTGGAGTTTACGATTATCCCAAGAAGATGTCAACCGAGCAAGATTAGCCGGGTGCAATTGAACGTATTAGGAGCTTTGACTTATTCAGAATGGAAATGGCATATGATCTCAATAAGTCGGGGTAGGTGCGACCTGAGCCGCACAGGGGCCGTGGGCCGTGCGCCCGAAGGCGCATCTAAAAAATACAGTCTCAAGTTGATGGCATGAGGTTGGGGGCGCTACAGCGCAATCACTGAACCCACGCTGTTGAGGACGAATGCCTCAGGGAAGGCCTCGGCTATCTGGTGAATGGCCTTCCACCCGGTGCAGTGCATGGGCGAGAGGACCTTCGGCCCGATCTTTGTGAATTCGTCGATGGTCTGTTCGATGATTTTCTCGAAGAAGGGACCGGAGAGATGAAATCCGCCGATGGCTGCGTGGATCGGCTCGATGCCGGTGATCTTCTGGGCATAGCGGATCGTGTTGATGATCCCGGCATGGCTGCACCCGGCAATGATCGCCAGCCCTTTTCCCTCGAGATGGACCACCAGGGCCTGGTCGTCTGCGATGGGGTCGTTTACCACCTGCCCATTGCGCTCCATGCTGGCGTTGGGGAGGCCCTTTTCAAAGGGGGTGACGCGTTCCACCTCGCCCGTTACCAGGACCATCCCATCGGCAAGGGGCGTGGGTGATGTGCTTTCCACCAGATGGACGTTCCGTTTCAGGAGATCTTCTCTCGCCACGGTCTGGGGAAAGAGAAGTCTCCGGCCGTCGGCCAGGCCGAAAAAGCGGGGGGCGTCAAACACCCCCGGGTGGAATACCAGCGGGATCCTGTGCGGGATCCTGTCCAACACCGCATAGAGGGACCCGGTATGATCCATGTGGCCGTGGCTCAGGGCCAGGGCCTCCACCCGGCCGAGGTCCACTCCCAGCACGTCCACATTGTGGAGCACCCCGATGCGGCTGTACCCGGTGTCGAAGAGGACCGTATGGGTCTCGTCACCGCGGTAGACGGTCACCAGAAGGGAAAGGCCATGCTCGGCCAGGAGGGTGTCGGCGGGAATGGTCCCGCTCTTGGATAGGGGTGGCCGCGTGACCACCTCGGTATTGGTCAGCAATACATCCACGTAGTTGTCCATCAGGGTGAGGATTTCCACGCGGTCCACGGGGTTGATCGACAGCATTTGCTGATTCATAATTCCTCCTTCCCGAATCTGTTCTTTTGCTCCGTCTTCAATTCTTGCCACAGGGCATCGACCTCTCTTCTTGTCTCGTCCAGGGTCCCCTCGTTATGAATCACAAAATCGGCCCTGGCCGCCTTCTGGTCGATGGGCATCTGGGCACCCAGGATGCGCCGCGCCTCTTCGCGGGTGATCCGATCCCGCGTCATCAGCCGTTCGATCTGGGTTTTCGGAGAGACATGGACCACCAGGATTTTGTGGACCAGCGGCTCGAGATGGGTCTCGAAGAGGAGAGGTATAACTGCCTGGACGATGCCGTTCGGGTCCTTTTCCGCCAGCCGCCGGATCTGGCCGACGAAAGCCGTCAGGATGCGGGGATGGGTCATTCGCTCCAGGATCCGGCGCTTGTCCGGATCCCGAAACACAATCCCTGAAAGCCGCTTGCGGTCCAGGACCCCGTCCTCGCCGACGACCTCTTCTCCAAAAAAGGCCACGATCTCCTGAAAGACGGGCTGCCCGGGCGCCGCCACCTCCCTTGCCAGGAGATCGAAGTCGATCGCGGGGACACCCTTTTCCACCAGCATGCGGGCCACCGTGCTCTTGCCGCTCGCGATCCCGCCGGTGACGCCCAGGATCAAAAGCCGGCCGGTGTCCGACAATGAAATATCAGGGAGATCCGGTCCGGCCATCTCACCCCAGCTCCCAGTTGCCGGGGTTCATAATCCCGTTGGGGTCGAGAAGGCCTTTCACGCGTCTAATGAGTTGGACGGTCCGCGGGTCCATCTGTTTCAGCATGATCTGCTGGGCCCCTATCTCCCCCTTCCAGATCATTCCCCCCATATCGAGGGTCGCCCGATTCGACTCCTCCAGTGCCTGGCGGGTCTTTTCGATGTCTGCCTCGTCGGCCCGGTTAAAGGAGTAGTTGAACCCGAACATGACGCTGTGGCCCAAGAGGACCTGGTGGACATAGGAGCAGACCATGCCGTACTTGTGAGAGATCTCGATCCCCTTTTTCCAAGCGGCCGGGACCTTGTCGATGGGGAGGATGGCGCCGGTGTACTCGAATCCGCCCCCCTTGCGGAAATCCGCGGCCAGGGCCGCCAGGGGAGGCACATCCAGGAACCGCTTGTTGAGGGCCGGGTGGAGGTCCTCCACAAAGCTGAACTTGCCCCCGCCCGCAAGCTCGTTAAAAAGCCGTTTAAAGACCTTTTTCTTAAAGACCAGCTCCTCCTCGAAATGGCCCGAGATGATGATGATGAAGAAGACATGATTCATCCAGTCAGGCTTTTCCTGGCTGATGAGGAAAAAATCCTCGAGCAGGTCGAGCTGGGTGGCCTCAAAGATGCCATCGGAGATAAGGTCCACGTCGTCCGTATAAAAGGCCAGGACTTCTCGAAAGGTCGGTTTGGGAAAGAGTTTTATGGAGAGCTTGGTGACGATGCCGGTGGTGCCGAACCATCCGATAAAGAGCCCTGGCAGGTCGGGCAGGGGTCCCCGCGTGAACCAGGCACGACCGACAGAGGCTGAGCCGATGGTGCAGATCTCGCCCGTGGGGAGGACCACCTCCATGCCGTTCACCATATCGGAGTTGATGCCGTAGCGGGGGGAGATGTGCCCGTGGCCCTGGATCAGGGCGTTGCCGACGACCGTCACCGTAGGCGGTGCCTCGGGGGTGGAGTGCTGAAGCCGGGGGTGGTGCTTCTTGAGATAGGCCTGGAGTCCTGCCTGGGACACCCCCGGTTCGATCAGGGCGTAGCGGTTGATCTCGTTGACCTCGATAATTTTATCCATCCGCTTCATGTCGAGGACAATGCCCCCCCGGTTGGGCACCACCAGGGCCGAGAGGGTGAAGCCGCCGCCAAGGGGCGTGACCGGGACCTTTTCTCGGTTGGCCAGGAGGACCACCTGCCTGACTTCGTCAGCGGTCTCGGGCATGACTACGTAATCCACCTGGCGGGGGGGCTGGGCCCCCGAATCCCGGGAATAGATGAAAAGCTCTTCCGGCCGGTCGGATACCCTCTCTTCACCGACGATCTCCCTCAGTTGGCCATATACGTCCATGAAGCCTCCTCTTGAACAGGGAACTGGATACTGGATACTGGATCCGCACAACCCACAGGCCACAATGCATATCATTTTTATATGCTGTTGCCTAAGGATTCTGCAATGTTTGAAACAGCGGATTTGGACTCGGCCACCGGCCTTATGGAGTTTTACTTATGCTACTTTTTTCACAATGTCAAACGGGAAATCGGGCTTTGTCCTTGACATGCCTGAAGTCCTTCAGATAACAATAGCGTTGCAACGGCGCAGGGGAACGGACGGGACCCAGGAAGTGGCGTGGTCCCTGCCGCTGAGGGAACCCAACAAACTCAACAAACCCAAGAATCTCGATAAACGCTACAAACCCAACCGCCCACCCCCAACCCATGTCTCAAGAGGGAAAGACGATGTATGCGCTGAAATTCAATGACCATGTGTGCGAAACCTGCCCCACCGGCGACTGCCTGGTCAAGTGCCAGTATCTCCATCTCGACAGGGACACGGCCGTGGCGGAGATGGTGAAGATCGCCAAAGGGGAGGATTCTTTCGTCCTCAAGGACTGCGTCACCTGCTATGCCTGTGAGGAGTACTGCCGCAGGGGAAACCATCCCTTCTACCTGATCACCGAGCGACGGCAGGAAAAGGGTATTCTGACAGCTCCAAGGGCCATCGCCCGGCAGTGGATCAATATCGGCGAGCCCCAAGGCAAATACCGGGTCGGAAAGGTCGGGGAACGGGTGCTCTCCTTCGGCTTCATGCCAGAATTCCTGGGATGGATCAAGGGGAGGCTCTTCGAAGACGTGATGCCGTCCTACATCTTCGGCCAGGAGTTTTTCTGCAATGTGGTGTACATCCATTTTGCCGATACGGCCGTCATCAAGGAGCGGCTGCCCCGGGTCGTGGAGAATTTCACCAGACTGGGGGTCAAGGAGGTGATCTTTCTCCATGACGAGTGCTACGGGGCCTTCTCCCACCTAGCCCCTGCCTATGGGATCGAGGTCCCCTTCAAGTCGGTCCATTACTACGAATATCTGCATCGCCGGCTCACGGAGCTGAAGGACCTGATCCGGCCCCTCAACATTCGGGCCGCCTATCAAAGACCCTGTTCCTCGCGTCTCTCCCCGGACCATCACCATTGGGTCAGGGACATCATGGGCCTGATCGGGGTGGATCTGGTGGAGCGGGAATACCAGGACGAGAACGCACTTTGCTGCGGCGGGATCTTGAGCATGAATTACGGGTATGACCTGGCCCATGACGTGCAGCAACGGAATGTGGACGATATGGTCCGCCACGGCGCCCAGGTCTGTGCCTTCAACTGTCCGGCCTGTCAAAGCACGTTAGGGGCCCGGGTGGCCAAACAGGGAATTCGACCCTTACACATGATCCACCTCTGCCGCAAGGCCATCGGCGAGATGTGAGCATCGGAGGTAACATTATGACGGATATTGCCCAGTCGCTTGCCCGGATCGTGGGAGAGGCCTATGTGTCCAACCATCCGGAGGAGGCCTATTTCTATGCGCGGGACCCGGGGCTCATGCCGCACCATGCGCCGGACTACGTGGTGGTGCCCGAGACCGTGGAGGAGATCCAGGAGATCGTCCGTCTGGCCAACCGGGAAAAGGTCCCGGTTGTGCCCATGGGGGCAGGACTGGCCCTCACCGGCCTAGTGATCCCCCTGAGGGGCGGGATCGTGATCGACATGAAGCGCATGAACCGGATCCTCTCGGTCAATGAAACCGGCCGGCACGCCGTTGTGGAAGGCGGCACCTCCCAGGGGTATCTCAAGGCGTACCTGGAGAAACACCACCCCCGGCTGCGGCACAGCATCCCCGATTCCCCGGCCACGGCCACCATCGCGGCCAATGTCATGATCCACGGCCAGGGCCGGCTCACGCAGCAATACGGTTTCAATTCCGACATGATCTGCGGCCTGGAGGTGGTCCTTGCCTCGGGCGAGGTCTGCTGCATCGGGTCCTGCGCCCTGTCGCCGGACTGGTTTTCCAAGGGGCCTCCCCTTCCGGACCTGACCGGGCTTTTTCTGGGTTGGTTCGGGGCCACCGGGATCATCACCAAGGTCGGGGTCAAGCTCTATCCCAGGAAGAAGATGCGGGACGTGGAGATCTTCATCACGGACCGGGAAGACTTGGTCCCGGAGATGATCTACGAGCTGACCCACACGGAGATGGTGGAAGACATCAATGTCTTTGCTCAGCCCAAGCCGATGATCTTCAAGGACAATCACCATATCACCCTCTTTTTTACCGGGGATACGGACGAGGAGCTGGAATTCAAGCGAAAGACCATCTGGCACGCCCTGGACCGGTTCATTCAAAGCAAGGACGGCGGGTTCATGGGGGTGGCGCCGGCCATGAAGCCGACCCTCCTCGACATGCCCCAGCGGAGCGTCAGCCGCTTCGCGGACGTGACCCGGGGCGGGGGGTTTGAATATTCCGGCCCCATCATCATGGTGGACAAGTACCCGGCGTGCGCTCACAAGATTCTGGAACTGGCCGAGAAATACGACCTGGGCTATTCGGGCATGGCCCGGATCATCGGGAGGAGCCACTGCATGATGTACGGGTTTGCCTTCACCTTCAATCGGGCCGATCCGGACATGATGGAGCGGACCCGAAAGGCCCTTCACGAAGTCAGCGTCTTTGCATTGGAGGCCGGCGGGGTATTCTGGAAGGCCACCGTGGACGAGCAGCGGATGGCCATGGAAAAGATGGATCCCACCACCCTAAGTCTCATGCGGATGATCAAGGAGCAGATGGACCCCAACGGCATTATGAATCCTGGAAACTGGGAGGTAACCAAGGTATGAAATACGCAGACATCGTTCACAGGTGCTTCAGGTGTGGTTACTGCAAGTTCACCAGCGATTATACCGACTTCAATTGCCCGTCTTACCGGAAGTTCCGTTTCGAGACCTATTCCCCGGGCGGCCGGATGTGGCTCATCCGGGGGTGGCTCAATGGCGACATCAAAAACAGCGAACGGTTTCAGGAAATCCTCTTCTCCTGCGCGACCTGCGCGAACTGTGTCGAGCACTGCGTATTCGCCTTCAGCGACGACCTGGTCAACATCTTTGTCGCGGCCCGGGAGGAGTTGGTGGCAGAAGGCCTGGTGCCGCCCCCGGTGAGGGACTACCTCAAGGCCATCCATGTCAACGGGAACCCGTACAAGCTGCCCGCTTCGGAACGGGGCAAATGGGCCGACGGAACCGGACTGGAGGCCTATAACGGGCAGGACTATTTATTCTATGTGGGATGTGTCGGATCCTATGACGAGCGGGCCGTGAAGATCGCCCGGGCCGTGGGCACGCTTCTGGCAAAGGCCGGCCTTTCTATCGGGATTCTGGGCGAAAAAGAGACCTGCGACGGGAACGAGGTGCGGGCACTGGGCGAAAGCGGGCTCTTCGAGAACCTTGCCGGCCAGAACATCCAGACGTTCCAGGACCTGGGCGTGAAGAAGATCATCACCCTCGATCCCCACGCCTTCAACGTCTTCAAGAATGACTATCCAAGCCTGGGCGGCCGGTTCGAGATCTATCATTACACCCAGGTCCTGGGGCCGCTCATCCAGGCAGGCAAGGTTCCGCTCAAGGAATGTCCCCTCAAGGTCACCTACCACGATCCCTGCTATCTGGGGAGGCACAACGGCGAGTACCAGGCCCCCCGGTCGATCCTCAAGGCCATTCCCGGCCTCCAACTGGTGGAGATGGACCGGCACGGAGAGAATGCCTTCTGCTGCGGCGGCGGGGGCGGCAATTTTTTTACCGATATCCTGGGCAAGGGACAGGAGAGCCCGGCCCGTCTCCGGGTGAAAGAGGCGGCAGAGACGGGGGCCGACATCATCGCGGTGGCCTGTCCCCAGTGCGCCAAGATGCTGGAGGATGCGGTCAAGTCCGAGGAACTGGAGGACCGCCTGAAGGTGATGGACGTGGCCGAGATCGTCACGGGATGCCTGCTGTGATGCGCCAGAAAAACCCTTGGGAGGACCAGGGTGAAGCAGATTCCTCCCGTAAGGCAAGCCTTTATCGTCAATGAAAGCAGATGGTTAACCTGAATAGACGATGTGCAGGTGACCCTGCTCATGGAAGCGGGGGGACCATCCTATGAAGAGTCATCTGGAGCCCCCGGTTGCGCCGCTGGCCGAAAGGATGAGGCCTCACCGCCTCGACGAGGTGGTGGGGCAGGGGCATATCCTGGGTCCGGGGGCCTTCCTGGGCAGGGCACTGGAAAGCGGCCGCATTTTTTCGGTCATCTTCTGGGGCCCCCCCGGGTCGGGTAAGACCACAATTGCCAGGCTTATGGGAGAGGCTGCCCGCTATCCCTTTCGAGCTTTTTCGGCGGTTACCTCCGGCCTGAAGGAACTGCGGCAGGTGGTTTCAGACGCCGAGGCAGAAAAGGCGTTGTCCGGGCGACCGACGGTCCTTTTTGTCGATGAGATCCACCGGTTCAACAAGGCCCAGCAAGATGCCTTTCTTCCCCATGTGGAAAGCGGTCTCATCATTCTCATCGGCGCAACGACCCAGAACCCATCTTTTGAAGTGATTCCACCGCTCCTCTCGAGGGCGCGGGTCATGGTCCTTCACCCACTCGAGAGAAACGATCTGGAGACCCTGCTTCGCCGCGCCCTTTCGGACAAGGATAGCGGTCTGGGCAACCTGAACGTTCAGGTTTCGCCTGAGGCCATGGATTATCTGATCGAACTGGCCCAGGGGGACGCCCGTGTGGCCCTCAACAACCTGGAATCGGTCGTCAACTCCGTGATGGCGGAGGGCCTAACCCCTGTTCTCGTAGACCTGAAGGCTGTTGAAAAGGCCCTAAATCGAAAGGCACTTCCCTATGACAGGGAAGGCGAGTACCATTACGATACCATTTCTGCCTTTCACAAGAGCCTTCGAGGAAGTGACTCCCAGGCCTCGGTTTACTGGCTTTACCGAATGCTCATGGCCGGGGAAGACCCGCTCTTCATCTGTCGGCGAATGATCCGGTTTGCCGCTGAGGACGTGGGCCTGGCCGATCCCCATGCCCTGCCCATGGCCTTGGCCGCCTTTGATGCCTGGCAGAAGGTCGGGCCTCCTGAGGCGGAGCTGGCCCTGACCGAGGCAGCGGTATATCTGGCTACGGCCCCCAAGAGCAATGCCCTGTATCTGACGGAGAAGGCCGTGAAGGAGGAGATTCAGCAATCGGGGTCTCTCCCGGTTCCCCTACACATTCGAAACGCCCCCACCCGCTTGATGAAGCAACTGGGCTACAGCCGGGGATATCTCTATCCCCACAACTTTCCGGGCGCCTGGGTCAAACAGGACTATCTTCCCGAAGGGCTGAGAAACCGGGTCTTCTACCGGCCCACACAACGGGGGTTTGAGCAGGAGATTCGAAGACGGGTGGAAGCACTGCAAAGGTCCGGAGGGGAAAAGGACGAGGCCCGCCTCAAGGGGAAATAACCACCTGGCGAATGGGCGGGGGCGAAGGCGGCTTCCATTGGGAAAAAAAGATCCGTAACTCATCTTGAGAGTTACGGATCCGTATCGGTTCCGGTGGCGGAGGGAGGGAGATTCGAACTCCCGGAAGATCGCTCTTCAACGGTTTTCAAGACCGCCGCCTTCAACCACTCGGCCATCCCTCCGGGATTCGGCGACGAGATGAGAACTCACCGGCAGCCCAAAACCTAAGACACCCTCTGATGAACGGCAAGGGAAAACCGGCGAATTATGGCTTCGTTTTGAGGAAGATTTCCACTTTCCCGGTTTTTTTAAGCCCCTCGACTGTCTCTTTGATTTCTTTCTGGACCTTTTCCTGTTTCAGGTACTGAGCGAGGCGGTCCTTTATCTGGTCAAAGGGGATGGTCGATTCAGGTTTCTTGTCCGTCACCTTGATCAGGTGATACCCGAATTCGGTCTTGACGATGTCGCTCACCTCGCCCGGTTTCAAAGCAAACGCAGCCGCCTCAAAGGGGGGCACCATCTGCCCCCGGCTGAAATAGCCGAGATCTCCCCCTTTTGAGCTGCTCGGGCACTCAGAGGAGTTCTTCGCCAGTTCCGCAAAATCCTCCCCTTTTTTCTGCTTTGCCTGAATTTCTTTGATCTTTTTCAGGGCCTCGTCCTGCTCTGCCTGGGTTGCATCCGGCTTGACTTTTATCAATATGTGGCTTGCCTTGACCTGTTCGAGTTGTTTGAACATGTCCGGGTGGCTGTCGTAAAACTGCTTGATTTCCTTTTCGGGAATCGCTGTCTTATTCACAAATTTTTCTGTGATGAATTTCTCTAAGGAGAGACCTCTTTTCATGTCGGACCTCATCAGGTCCTCTGTGAGATTCATTCCCTTCAGTGCTTTCTTGTAGTCGTCCTCTGTGGGAAACTGTTTTTTCCATTGAGCCATCTGGTCTTCAACTGTCTTGTCATCGATTTGAATACCCGCTTTTTTGCTTTCCTGATAGAGGAGTTCACCCCCTATGAGCTGGTTGAGGACCTCTTCCTTCATCTTGGCCTCATCAACCGGCTTGCCACTTTTGGAGAACTGCTCCTTCGCATACCCCAGAGACCGGTCAAACGCTTCCTGTGTGATCGGGACCCCATTCACCATGGCCACATTTCCTCCCTGGCCCGGTGCAGCATCTTTGCCTGGCGAGGGTTTCTTGTCTGCCGCGGATGCCTGCCATGCTGTGGTGACCAGGGTGAATGCAACCATCGTCACTATTCTTAACCATCTTTTTGTTTGTCTGCCTTGCATGTAATGTCTCCTTTCCTGGTGAAAACCAATAAACGGCCCCGAGCGGCCTGTTTTCCTTGAAGGTTATCAAAAAACGGAATGAATAGATACACCTTCCCGTGGGGTTTAGCAAGCGATATCTCTAAAACAGTTTGGCAAAAGAGACCTGGGTCATCGGACCGGTTGTTCCTCGTGCCAAAAGAGGTCAGTAGAACCCTGTCAAGAAACGATGTTGCTTTGAGGAATCCGGAAAACCCCTTCACATTTAAGGTGAAAGCTGTTACCGTTTCCTGAATCGGCATAGTGTTCCCGATTGGATAACTGGTCCTGTGGGCGGGACGATCTTGGGGGTGAGGAGAGAAGGGGTTGGACAAGGGGGACATCAGGTCAAAAAAAGAGAGGCTGACGCACCGGCTGGGGAAGCTCGGGGGCCTGGTGGTGGCGTTTTCGGGTGGTGTGGACAGTGCACTCCTTCTGGTTGCGGCCCACGAAGCTTTAGGTGAAAACGCGCTTGCCGCCATGGCGGTATCTCTTGTTCACCCCCGGCGCGAACAGAATGAGGCCGCCAGATTTGCGATGGAACGGGGCATCAAGCTTGTCCAGCTTCAAACCCATGAGATGGCGATCCCGGAATTCGTAGCCAACGGCATCGACAGGTGCTATCATTGCAAGACGGCGCTTTCCGCCAAGCTCCTTGAGCTTGCCAGGACGAGAGGCCTGAGTCATGTGGCCCACGGCGCCAATGTGGATGATCTCAAGGATTATCGTCCCGGATTCAAGGCCGCGCAGGAGGCCGGGATCATCGCCCCGTTGATCGATGCCCAGTTGGGCAAGGCGGAGATCCGTTTTCTGGCAAGGGAAATGGCGCTCCCTCAATGGAACAAGCCTGCCATGGCGTGTCTTGCCACTCGGTTTCCCTACGGCCGTCCCATTACGGAACAGGGGCTGCGGATGGTTGAATCGGCAGAAGAATTCCTCCTGTCAGAGGGGTTTTCAGCCCCACGGGTGAGGCATGACGGGACCGTTGCGAGGATAGAGGTGGATCCACTGGAGCTGAGTCGTCTGCTGAGCGACAAAAGCCGTCTCGCGGTCGTGGAGAGATTGCGCCGCATCGGTTTTGAGCATGTGGTCATGGACCTTGAGGGCTATGTGTCTGGAAAGATGAACCGGGGGATTGGGGAACTCCGTGATTCGGGGATGGAAGGTGTCTTATGATTTTGGGCCTTGATGTGGGGGGAACGCAGACCGACGCCGTTTTGATCGATAAAGGCACGGTCGTGTCGGCGACCAAGGCCCCGACCACAGAGGACCTCCTGGGCACGCTCAGGACCGCGCTCGAAAATACCCTCGGAGATGTGGAGCCGCATAGGCTGGAGCGGATGTCGTTCTCGACCACCATGGCCACCAATGCCATTGTGGAAGACCGCCTGGATGACACGGGGATGATCGTTTCTGCAGGGCCTGGCATGGACCCTGCCTGGTTTTCGGTAGGCCCGTCATACCATGTGGTGGAGGGATCCCTGGATCACCAGGGGTTTGAGGCAAAGCCGCTGGACCGAGCCGCGGTCTTGGAGGCCGCCGCAAGCATCCATAAAAAGGGCATTGAGGTCCTTGGATTGGTCAGCAAGTTCTCGGTCAGAAACCCCACCCATGAATTTCAGGCGGCAGACTGGGTGGGTCGCTCCTTTTCTCATGTGGCCATGGGTCACCGGGTATCGGGGGCCCTTAATTTCCCCCGCCGCATTGCGACGACCTATCTGAATGCGGCCCTGTATGGACTCCACCAGCGGTTCTCGAACGCCCTCCTTCGTATTTTAACAGAGAAAAACCTCTCAGGGCCACGATACCTGTTGAAACCGGACGGGGGGACCATCGATCTGGAAAAAAGCGTGGACTGGCCTGCCCGCACGGCCCAATCGGGTCCGGCGGCAAGCGTCATGGGCGCCCTGGCCCTTGACGGATGCAAAGGCGCCACGCTGATTCTCGACGTGGGGGGCACCACCACGGACATGTCGGTGGTGCTGGACGGCATACCGCTTCTCAAGCCCTTCGGCATTCGCCTGGGTCCCTACCGAACATTGATCCGTTCCCTCCTGACCCATTCGGTGGGGATCGGCGGCGACAGCGAGGTCCGCATGGAGACTGACGGCAGTCTTCGGATCGGACCGGTCCGCAGGGGGAAACCTGTGGCCTTGGGCGGTCCCGCGCCTACTCCCACGGATGCGATGATCGCCCTCGATCTGTTGAATGTTGGCGACAGGAATGCGGCCCGGGCTGCCATGGATAAGGTCGGGGGATCGGCTGGCTTGGGTCGGATAGCCACGGCTGAAAGGGTCCTCGAGACCATGGCTGAGAGCATCGCCGCATCGGCAGGGGCCTTTATATATGACATCAATGCACGACCGGTCTACACGATCCATGAGGTCCTTGCGGATCGCCGGATCGAACCGGATTCGGTACTGATTATCGGGGGGCCTGCCCCCCAGATCGCCCGGTACGTGGAAAAGGCCTTGGATCTGCCGTGTCGGGTCCCTCACCATTACGGCGTGGCCAATGCCGTGGGCGCGGCCGTGGCCAGGGTCACGTCAGAGATCACCCTCCAGGCGGACACTCAGAGGGGCTCGGTCGTCATCCCGGAGTCGGGTGTGGAAGAAAGGATCGATGCCGGGTTCAATATGGAAAAGGCCATCGAACTCGGCCGGGCCGTCCTTGGCCGGCAGGCCGCAGGGGTGGGGGCCGATGAAGGGGACATGGCCATTTCCATCACCGAGAAGCAGGCGTTTGCCATGATTCGAGGGTATTCAAGGACCGGTCTGAACATCCGACTCAGAATGGGGATCACGCCGGGACTTATTCCGGAATGGGAGAGGAGGAGCCGGTCATGATCCGTGCCTCACGCCGCACAGGCCTTGTCTTTTTTCCCGCCTTTGATTGGGCGATCAGCCCATCGCATCCGGAAAGGGAGGAGCGACTTCTGTACACCCAGGACCAGGTTCTGGAAGAGGGGCTGCTGGACGTGGAAGGGATTGTGGAATACCGCGTGCGTCCCGCCCGGTTTGAGGACATCCAGCGCGTGCATGTCTGCGTGCCGGACGAAAATGCGGTCACCACGGAGAGCCATCTCATCTCCGCAGGGGGGTGCCTGGTGGCGGCCGATGCCGTGCTGAGGGGACAGGTGGAGAGCGCCTTCGCCCTGGTACGGCCGCCAGGCCATCATGCCATGCGGGTGGTCCACGGCAACAGGGGGTTCTGCAACATCAACAACGAGGCGGTCATGATCGAATATATTCGGGAGACCTACGGGATTCGAAGGGTCGCCATCGTGGATACGGACTGCCATCATGGCGATGGGACCCAGGACATCTACTGGCACGATCCCGACACCCTGTTTATCTCCATCCATCAGGACGGCCGCACCCTCTATCCGGGGTCGGGCTTCCCCCAGGAGGCGGGAGGCCCCAACGCAGAGGGAATGACCGTCAATATCCCTCTCCCGCCGCACACCGGAGAGGACGGCTTTCTGTACGTGATGGAATCGTTCGTGATGCCTTTGTTGGAAAAATTCGAGCCAGAGCTGGTCGTCAATTCCGCGGGCCAGGACAACCATTTCAATGATCCTATCACCAACATGAATTTCTCGGCGAGGGGCTATGCGGCCCTCAATGCGCGACTGCGTCCGGATATCGCCGTTCTGGAAGGAGGATATGCCGTGGAAAACGCCCTTCCCTATGTGAATGTGGGGATCATCATGGCCATGGCCGGTTTGGATACTTCCTGTGTCAAGGAGCCCAATTACGACCGGGAATACCGGCCCCAGCCTCCCGAAATTACGCGGTATATTGAAGAGCTGGTGGGTCGACTCAGGGGTCTGTTCCTGGAGGGAGGGCTCAAAAGAGGGTCATGGGAGGAAGGGCAGGTTGCCCAAAGAAGCAGGGACATCTATTACGACACAGACCAGATCCAGGAACGGCAGCACGAAAAGATTCGATGCTGCAAATCGTGCGCGGGGGCACTGTCCATCGCCTCCACCTCCAACAGGGGACAGAACGTCCTGGCAGTTCACATTCCGATGGGGGCGTGCAAGGCCTGCCGGGACATTGGATTGGCCTGGTTTGAAGAGGCGAGGCGAGGCGCATTTACCCATGTATATCTGCAGGATCGGACGCGGGGGGTTTACGAGGGGACGTGAGCGTGAAATGATATGTAGGACGAAAGGAGGGTCAGGGGACGAAGAATGGCGGCAAAGGATGACTGGGACCGTGATCCATCGGTAAGGGCGATGCGCCGCCTCTTTGCGCGAATGGAATCGCAGCAGAAGGAGCTGTTGCAACAGCTTGGGATGTCTCCCTATGACCCGAGGCTGAGGTCTTGCCGTGAGGGTGCCAGGGCCCTGTTTGAGCGGATGCTGTCCCGCTTCGCTGAAGGCCAGGGCCGGGCTGAAGAGGACACCGCGGCCTTGTATATTCGCTGTTTCATCCAGACCCTGAGGCAGCACGGTCTGCGGGTTCCGGAAGAGGCGATTCGGATACATGATGCTTTGGGAGGAGGGCTGAGTTGATTCGATTGAGGCTCTTTGGTCGTTGCCGCATCTACCACGATCCGGTCACCCCAGTGCTGAGGGCCCCTGCCCAGGTCGGCTGGGATGCCTGGTTCAGGCGCATCGATCTGGTGACGCCCAGGCGCCTGAAGGGAAGGGAACTCCTCATGAGGACACGGGGCTGGTGGACGGTGGAGCCATCCAAGGTCGCGGAGGCAGTTGAGGCCCATGGTCGGCTGGTGCTGGGAGAGCAGGGCGAACTCATGGTGCAGTTTGAGGATGAAAAGGCGATGGATGCCCTCTCCGCCGATCTGTTGAACCGATTCGGGGATCAGGTGCTGCTTGCCCCTTGAAGAGGCAAAAAAGGAGTTTTCGAAGATGGTGCAGGAGATAGATGCAGATAAAGAAAAGCAGAGTGAAATGAGGGTCCTCTTCGAGACCTGGACAGAGGACCCCGGGAACATTATGCCGGCGTTCACGCAATTGAGGGATGCCATTTTAGCGCAGGAGAAGGCGGCCTTCAGCTTCACATCGCGTCCGGGCATCAGCCACTCCTTCAGGGGGTGTCTGCCCACGGCCGACGAGGGGAGGGACCGGCTCTTTGTCATGGTGGATATCGTGGACGATGATCCGGAAAACAGGTGGCTGTCGGTATGCTTTTACGGCGATGCCATTACGGATCCCGATGAGCTCGGCGATCTGATTCCCGGGGGCCTGTTGGGTGAGGACGGTTATTGCTTTGACCTGTATGAATATGACGAGGGGGCGCTCTCCTACCTGAAGGAACGGATCGACGAGGCGCACCAAAACGCTCTCATCCTGTAGGTCGTGCGGATACCATAAAAAAACGGGATGCCATTTGAGGCATCCTGTTCATAAAGGCGTGGCTAGTCTAATGAACTTCCCTCTCCCAATCCTTCATCACGGTAGGTTTGTTTGATCAGTTCATTGACATAGCCCTCCATGTCACGGACGGCGTCAGCGTTGATCGCGAATTTATCGACCCCGGCTCGGTCTTTCACGAGCCTCAGGCCATACTCCAGCCGCTTGGCCAGTTGAAAGGTCAGGGGGCCCGGTTCCTGGCCGGACCGAATGGCCTCGCTGATAATCTCATCGACGGCGCTTTCATCAAACGCCAGTGTCACGTCCAGCTTCTCCATCAGGGTCGCCTCTTCCAGCTTGATCTGATCGTACATGGCGCTGAAGTCCTCAACGGCGGTATCGATGTCCGTGATGCTGGATAGATACAAATCGGTGATCAGATCCATCCTCTTTCCGTGAATGTCCAGTCCGAACCGCTTGGCGAGACCCTCGGCCCGATCAAAGAGATAGGCCTTGATTCGTTCGCGTTCTTTCTCTTTCCCCTTTTCAAACCGTTCCGCTCTCTCCGGATCGTCCGGATCCTCAAGAAGCCGTTGGAGTTGGGCCTCCGGGGCTTCCACAACATCCCGCGTGACCAGAAATTTGCGTATGGAAGTTGAAGGAAGCTTCTTTTCAAAGGGGATCAGGACCTTTTCTATGGCGCTCACAAGGCCCCTTGCCCCGGTCTTTTCTTCGGCCGCCATCTCCGCGATCCGGGCCAATGCATCTTCCTCGAACTTGATGTCGATGCCGTAGGCCCTGAAATCGATCCGCTTGCTGAGGATGATCGGGTTGTTGGGGTTTTTTAGGATCTCCAGAAGGTCTTCCTTGGTCAATTCATCAAAGACGACGACCACCGGGAGCCGCCCCACGAACTCGGATTCGAAGCCGAATTCCACCAGGTCCTGGGCACGGACCTCCTTGAGGATCTCCCAGGGGATCTCGGTCGGTCTCACATCGGCCTCGAATCCGATCCCCTGTTTCTGAAGCCGCTTCTTGATGATCTCCGCCAGGTCCCCAAAGGCGCCGCTCATGATGAAGAGGATGTTCTTGGTATTGACCACCTTTTTTTCCCGTTTCCCGGTACGCCGGTAATGTTCGATGGCCTGGATCTGAGATATGGGATCGTGGGGGACCTTCAGGTCCACATCCGTCTCTTCCATCGGCTTCAAGAGCGCCCTCTGCACGCCTGTTCTGGAGATGTCATGTCCGATCAGATTTCGTGAGGAGGCAATCTTGTCCACCTCATCGATATAGATAATCCCATTTTCCGCGAGATCCATGCTTTCATTGGCCTCGTAAACCAGGTCCCGCACCAGATCTTCCACGTCCCCGCCCACATAGCCGGTCTCGCTGAACTTGGTGGCATCCCCCTTCACGAACGGGACCCCCAGTTTCTGGGCGATCAGTTTGATGATGTAGGTCTTTCCCACGCCAGTGGGTCCGATCATCAGGACGTTGTTTTTGATCATGCCAACGCCTGACTTCTTCTTTTCCCCACGGTTTCTTTCGCTGTTGAACTTGATTCGGTTGAAATGGGTGCAGATCTTGGTGGCCAGGACCCCCTTGACTTCGTCCTGTTTCACCACGAATCCGTCTAAATAGGAGGCAAGCTCCTCCGGCATCATATCAAAGTGGGTCGCTGCCCCTTCGGCCCCGCCCCCCTCTTGACCGTCGGTGGAGGCCTCATCCTTTTTGGGAATGACAAATGGTGAGATGATCTTGATACGGTTGCCATATTTCTTGGTCAGGTAGTCGCTCAGCTCTTTTTCGAGTTCGCGCTGATTCGGGATCCTTCCGGAATCCCCTCTCTCCGCTCCCAATATCCCTTCTTTTTCCATTAATATAGACTCCTTAGAACTCAGCCGTGTCGAAGGGGGGTGCCTGCCGCAACCGCCCATCATCGCAACCGGTGTATGATGATTTATAAAGAAATTTGATGAATTAATATATTCATCTGCCCATTAATTGCAAGTTCACAGCCCCGAAGCAAGGCCGCAACCCATCGGAAATACGTGCCCTTTAGGCGAGGGATTCGAAGGCGCGTTTGCCAAAGAATCTGTTGAAATCGCGGGCCGTTTGTGTCATGCTGAATAGGAAGGACCTGACGAAGGGATCTTCCGCAACCATTTTTTGAACAACCCCGAAAGGCGGTTCCGAATGCCCGTGGCAGGAAGGGTTTGCGGTTGCCGAATCTTACTTGGAAAGCAGGTATGGACCCATGACCTTCAGGCTGGAAATCAGGCTAAGAGATGAGCTGAGGGATGCCGAGGGCGCCCAGGTCCGGCGCAAGGCGAGGGAATATTTCGGGTACAGTGTCGAAGAGGTTCGAATCATCCGCGTCCTGACCATTGACGCGGATCTCGAACCGGACCAATTGACGCGGATTCAGACAGAGATCTTTACCAATCCGGTCACGGAAATCTCCTCCTTTGCCCCCCTGGCGGGCAACTTTGACTGGCTCATATGGATCGGATTTCGGCCCGGGGTGAGGGACACGGCCGGAAGCACGGCGAGGGAGGCAGTGGAGGACCTGCTCGGTGTTCCGTTCAGGCCCGACCAGGCCATCTATACCTCAAAGCTGTATGAAATTAGAGGCGATTTGAATGAGGACCAGGTCCGACGGATGGGCAGCGATCTGCTTGCAAACGATGTGATCCAGCAGTGGAGGGTGATTTCCCGAAAAGACTGGCGCCCCGACGAGGGCATCGGCTTTCCTGTGCCCAGGGTCATCCTGGATCACAAACCGGAGGTCAATACCCTGTCCATTGGAACGGACGAGGAACTGAAAAGGATCTCCCTGGAGCGAAATCTGGCCCTTCAGGCCAGAGACATCCCGGTGATCCGATCCTATTTTTTGAGGGATGATGTTCGTAAGGAAAGGCAAAAGGTTGGGCTCGACCTTCCGACCGATGTGGAACTGGAGTATATTTCCCAGGCCCGCAGTGACCACTGCAACCACAACACCTTCAGAGGCCTTTTCAAATATTATGATCTCGACACAGGGCACCAGGAGATCGTAAACAGCCTCTTCAAGTCCTGCATCGAGGCCCCTACCCTCAAGATCATGGCGGACAAGGACTGGGTCGTCTCCGTATTGTGGGATAATGCGGGGGTCGGCCGGTTTGACGACGACCACTATTATGTGATCACCGGAGAGACCCACAACAGCCCCTCCAACATGGAGGCCTACGGCGGGGCCATCACGGGCATTGTGGGCATCTACAGAGACCCGATGGGCACCGGCAAGGGATCGAAGCTGATTCTCGGCATGTATGGATATTGTGTGGGGCACCGGGATTATCAAGGGGAACTGACCCCCCACCTCCATCCCCGGCGCCTGTTGGATGGGATTGTTGAGGGGGTCCGGGACGGGGGGAACAAGAGCGGCATCCCGACCCCCTATGGCCTCCTCCTTTTTGACGAGAGCTATCTCGGAAAATGCCTCGTGTTTGTGACCGCCATGGGCATCATGCCAGCCACCATCGGGGGCGAGCCCTCCCACAAAAAGACCACTCAGCCGGGCGATCTCATTGTCATGTCGGGCGGCAGGGTGGGAAAGGACGGGATCCACGGGGTGACGGCCGCTTCCGAAACCTACACGGAGCACACCCCTGCCGGTCACGTCCAGATCGGCGACCCCTACACCCAAAAGAAGATGCACGATTTTCTCCTGGAGGCAAGAGACGAAGGCCTCATCGCGTTTATCACGGACAATGGGGGCGGTGGGCTGTCCTCCTCCGTGGGCGAATCGGCCCGTTTCAGCAATGGGTGCCGGGTCGAACTGGACAAGGTGCCCCTCAAGTACGAGGGTCTGGATCAGTGGGAAATCTGGGTTTCGGAGTCCCAGGAGCGGATGACCGTGGCGGTCAAACCGGCCCATATCGATCGGTTCATGGCCCTGTCCCGAAAACACGGCGTCGAAAGCACAATAATCGGTGAATACACCGATTCCGGATACCTCCACCTATTCTATAAGGGCAGGAGCTGCGCCTACGTTCGCATGGATCTGCTGGAGTCCGATTTTCCCCAGTGGGAATTCGATGCCCACTGGGTCGGGCCCGAGCCCAGGGGGCTTACCGAACCAGTGATCAGCGAAGCCATGGATCATGGGAAGGTGCTTCATGCCATGCTGACCCGCCCCAATCTCTGCGCCCGCAACTGGATCGCCCGTCAGTACGATCATGAGGTCCAAGGGACCAGCGTCATCAAGCCCCTGATCGGCAGGGGGCGCGACATCCCAACGGATGCCGCTGTCGTCAGGCCCGTCCTGGGGTCTGAGCGGGGGATCGCCGTCTCCCAGGCCCTCAATCCGTTTTATTCGAAAATTGACACCTATCACATGACCGCGGCCACCATCGATGAGGCGGTTCGCAAAGTCCTCGCTGTCGGCGGGGACCCGGATCACCTGGGCGGGGTGGACAATTTCTGCTGGCCCACCGTTGAGTATGACCCTGTAAAAAATCCGGACGGCCGGTACAAGGCGGCCCAGTTGGTGCGATCCAACTGGGCGCTTCGGGATATCTGCCTGGCCTACGGCATTCCACTCCTTTCCGGCAAGGACAGCATGTACATCGACGGCAACCTGAAAGGCCCGTTCGGCGAGCGGCGCAAGGTGTCCGGACTTCCTACCCTTCTTTTTACGGTTTCAACTGTGATTGAGGATATTTTGAAGTGCGTCACCATGGACGCCAAGTTCCCTGACGACATCGTTTATGTCCTGGGCGAGACACGCAACGAGCTGGGCGGCGGCGAATACTATCAAATGCTGGGCGCGGTCGGCCTCAACGTCCCGAAGGTGACTCCCGAGACACTATGGCCCTCCTACCGGGTGCTCCATAAGGCGATCAGCAGCGGATACGTCTCATCCTGCCACGCGGTGTCGCGAGGAGGCCTGGCCGTGCACCTGGCCCTTGTGGCCATGGCCGGCGAACTGGGGATGGAGATCGATCTCCCCGAAATTCCCGTGGCGGACACCCTCACCCCGAGTCAGAAACTCTATTCCGAGTCGGCCGGCCGATTCATTGTGACGGTGGCCCCGAACCGAAAGGAGCCTTTTGAAAGGATTCTTTCCGGCATGAAACTGGGGCGGATTGGAGTCGTCACCGAATCCCCCATCTTGATCATCAGGGATGGGGCGGGGGAGCCTCTGGTACGAGAAGATGTCGCCCAGTTAAAGGCGGTATGGAAACGTCCTTTTGGAGAACTGGTATGACACGAATCAAGGCCCTGGTTTTGACCGGTTACGGGCTCAATTGCGACGTCGAAACCGATTATTCATTGAAGCTGGCTGGTGCGGACTCTCACAGGGCTCACATCAATGAACTGATCACCGGAACAAGCGACGCGGCGGGAGTACGACTGAGCGATTATCACATCCTGGTCTTCGGCGGCGGATTCAGTTGGGCCGATGATCACGGGGCCGGCGTCCTTATGGCCGCCAAGATGAAGCACCATTTGGGCGAGGAACTGGAGGCATTCATTCAACAGGGGAACCTGATCATCGGCATCTGCAATGGCTTCCAGGCCCTGGTCAATCTGGGACTTCTGCCAGGGTTCGAGGGTGAATCCCGCGAGAGGCGTGTGGCCCTGACCTACAACGATTCGGGCAATTTCATCGATGCCTGGGTCAAGCTGGCCGTTAACCCGCGGTCCCCCTGCGTTTTCACTCGGGGCATCTCAGAGATCGAGCTTCCGGTAAGGCATGGAGAGGGGAAATTTTATGCCGCTTCCGATATGATAAAGCGGCTCCTCCGAAACGATCAGGTCGTACTGCAGTATGCCAGCGACAACGGAAAGCCGGCCAACGGTGTCTGGCCGTTCAACCCCAACGGTTCCCTGAGAGATATCGCGGGGATCTGTGATGCGACCGGCCGGGTCTTTGGGCTCATGCCCCACCCCGAGGCCTTTAACCATGTGACCAATCATCCCGACTGGACGCGCTGGAAAGAGACCCTTGCACGGCAGGGCAAGGGTCTCTTTTCGGAGGAAGGGGACGGCGTTCGCATCTTCCGCAACGCGGTAGACACCATGCGGCGGCAGGCAGCATAGCGCGAAGGGCAAAGGGCCATAGGTCTTATACGGCTTATTCGACCTATAACCGCCAGGTCATAGCCGCCAGGGCATAGCACAGCGATGAAAATGACCACCGTGGACCGTAAAATCATGTGGGGGGATCTGGATTCTCTTGGGATCGTCTTCTATCCCCGATTCTACGAGTGGATCGATGCCTCCGGACATCTTTTTTTCGAGGCGATCGGTCTGAACATCGGTGAGATGTGGCGCGATAGAAAGGTCCTTTTTGGTCTTGTGGAGACCTCTTGCCGCTATCAGCGGCCGGGGAGATATCATCAGGAGATCCGAATCGACACCCACCTGGATGCCCTGACCGAAAAGACAGCCGGCCTCAAACATCTGATCAGAGATCGGCCGACCGGATCGCTCCTTGTGGAGGGGTACGAAAAGCGGATCTGCCTGGACGTCTCCGATCCGGACAGTTTCCGCGCCATCGATATCCCGCCGGATATCCTGTCAGCCCTGCAGCATGCCATGTAAGGAAGGGAGCTTGCAGATAGTCAAGATGGAATTCCATGGGGTGCCAACTTCTTATTTCATCTTGACTTTTGACTGAAAATGGGTTAGAAATAACGCGCCCGTCAACGCGCTTTGCGAGAGATGGGCGAACAATGGTTGCGGCAGGATGTGTCAGGGTCGGGCGACCCCAAACAGCCCAGGGGGCCGCCGGGCAGATGTGGGCCGGGGTCTATGGAAAATGGCCCGAACGTGAGAAAAATGCTTGACATTTCTCAAATAACCTGCTACAAATTGCCGCAACATTCGTGTAACCCAGGCAAGAACGAGGAAAGACCTAACGTCATTTGTATTCTATAAGAGAAGGGAGGCGATAAGTCAGTCGTATTTTCAATGGGTTATAAGTAACAAGAGTGAAGAGTGATGGTTAACTGCAAACCAATTTTGAAGGAGGAGAGAGTGATGAAGAAACTATTTGTGGTGGGGTTTGCTGCCCTGTTGCTGGTCGCCTTTGTGGTGCCTGCAATGGCGGACGTCAAGATCGGTGGTATTATATTCACGGATTTCTATTACCTGGACAGGGACAGTGACAATGCGAGGTTCTATAGGGTAAACAATGGGCAGTTTTCTTATTCCAACACCTCCATTCAGGTGCCCAACATCACCCGTCTGTACGGCAGGTGGACCAACGAAGACAATGTGGGGATGTATATTGAATTCGGTCTGGGCCAGGGCGGCGGCGGCATTGACCTGAGCAGCTCGGATGATTCAGTCAGCGCCGTTGTCCGGCATGCCTACGGCTGGTGGGATATCAATCCCATGTTCCAGATCATGGCCGGTCATTCGACCACGCCCTTTTCGCCCCTGAATCCCGAGCAGTTGCTGGGTACCCGCGACGGCAGCGTCAACATCATCGGCGTCGGCTACGGCGACTACTATGCCGGCCGGTTTGTGCAGGTGAGGGGTACCTGGAAGTTTGATAAGATGGCTAAGCTCGAGGTCGCCCTGGTGGACCCCAATGGCAACATGGTGGCCAATAATAGTTATTATCCGGCAAACTACATCAACAACAACAGCACGCTCCCCAGGGTGGATCTCAGTGTTCCTCTGTATTTGGGGCCTGTCCACCTGTATCCTGGGTTTCTGTGGCAGCGACGCAGCGTGGATGGCGCAACGAATATTTTTACCGGCCGGCCTATGGACGACAACATGACCACCTGGATCGCAACACTCGGCCTCAAAGTGGGTTGGGGTCCGTTGGAGTTCAGCGGCGAGTTCAACTATGGCGAGAACTGGGGCAATACCCGGGGTCTTGCTGGAACAAGCGCTCCCGCACGGATTGCGATGGCTGGCTTCAAGGCTGACGGCGACATCAACAATGCGGAGACCTATAGCTGGTGGGTGGACCTCGCCTACAA
>Ga0172375_10002741_pt1 | contig 27199 bp, 31 predicted proteins | sample LakKiv1m_FD_114537 | JGI IMG/M metagenome (GOLD analysis project Ga0172375, IMG submission 114537) | Freshwater microbial communities from Kabuno Bay, South-Kivu, Congo - kab_092012_11.1m | ecosystem: Environmental > Aquatic > Freshwater > Lake | place: Democratic Republic of the Congo...
CTGCTGCTTTTACTCCCCACATTGTTCCTCCATATGGTGTTTGGTTAAAATACATTTCCAATATCTGATCTTTGCTATACATTATCTCCACCGCTACCGTCAAAATCGCTTCTTTAATTTTTCTTTTTATAGTTCTTTCTGGCGACAACAACGCATTTTTAACTAACTGTTGAGTTAGTGTCGATCCACCTTGAAGCCTTTGTTTAAACACAGTTCTATAAAATCCTCTTAATAATCCCTTAATATCAAATCCAAAATGTTTATAAAAATTTGCATCTTCTATGGCTAGTGTCGCCTTTTTTAGATTATCTGACACTTGATCTATTCCCACAAATACTCTGTTTTTATCAGCGTAAAATTTGTATAACAGTTTTCCATTTCTATCAAATACCTGGCTGGCTTCCGAAAAGTTATTCTTATTAGATAGTTTATTAGGATTAGGCATATCTCTAAACACAATCCAAAAAATTCCTAATATTATGATAACCGCTCCAACAATTTTGACTATCTTTGTAATTTTTAATCTTTTCTGTTTATCTTTAGTTGTTTTTCTTTTCTTTTTCTTTTTTATTGCCATTTTTAAGTTCTAAATTCTGGATAACCTTTCGCTTAATTCATTATATTTATCACTTTCGTCAACTAAATCACCTATTGACCTAAACACTTGTTCATAAAAAAACTTGGCCGTATCCACTTTATGTCTTATTTTTGAAGCTTCAATCACATTGTCCATTTCGGCTGTAGTTTCCACTGTCTTTTCTAAAAAGCTTACCGCCATTTGTCCAAATTCATACATTTCTTCATTTTTAAAATCTCCGCCTTGGCTCATTACCAACATTTCAGCTATTTTTTTATCAGCCAGTAGCATATACAAATTAGCTCTTTCTCGCTTATCACCCCTGCTGGATATATTGATCCAAACATTATCCCTCCACTTCTTCACTTCATACAAAAACCCTCCCGATACTTTGCTTATTTGAGGTAGATTATATTTAATTACCTCTGTTCCGTCCCCCCTACCATTTTTTATTTCAAATTCAACCGGGTTAATTCTAAATCTATCCATATTTATATCTTTATTTAAGGTAGCCCACGAAGCTTGTGCCAAAGACACACCCAAAATTACCAGTCCAAACAATATTATTACCAAAGTCAGATGCCAGCTAATTTTAATTTGGCTATATTTAAAAGACATTATTATATTCTATCAAACCGTATCCTTCCTTGAGGGTGAAAATATGCTTTATCCCTAGCTACTATCTCTTTTTTAATCTTATTTTTCATATATAAAAATTGCAATCGGTACAAAAATATATTTAACCGGCTCAGCAAATTATTCTTTTCTTCAGTTTTGTTTGTTAATTTATTTTCAATGTTTAATTTGATATATTTTTCAACCCATTTGTTGGCTGTCAAAAATTTTTCATAAAAATTTTTTTTAAAAAAAATCGGTTTCATCCATAAAATATCCAAGGCTGTCAAAACTCCTCGTCTGTTTTTTTCAATTTTCATACTTTCTTCTTCCAACCACAAATTAAAACAAAGCCCATTTTTTTTATTATTTAAAAAACTTCTGACTTTAAAGCCAAAAAATTTCAATTTAAGTATCACTATTAGTCTACACAACCACATTCTATTATTTTGGCAAATTACCATAAAATCTATATCATCATCTTTTTTTGGCCATTCCGTTGCCACCGACCCGGTTATTCCTATCATTACTATCCATGGAATAGTTTTAATTTTTTCTACCACCCTTTTTGCTATTTTAATTTTACTCCTATAATATTCCTCACTTCTATCATCTCCAAACATTTTAATTTCTTTTTCAATTATCTTTTTTCTGTATTTATTACTATTTTTTAAATACGGTTCTACTCTGACTGTCCAAAAATTAATTGCTCTTCTTTTCTGTTTCACACTCTAAGTTTACCAGCATTTTTGATATAATTATAAAGTTTATGAATAAAAATTCCGCTATCTACCGTCTTTGGGAAATTCTACCTGGTGCCTTTGCCTGGACTACTATTTCTTTCCCTATTTGGGGTTCTTTTATTGTTCCCAAACTTGTTGCTTATTTTGTTATAGGTTTTTTAATTTATTGGATCTATCAATCCTATAAAGCAGCCATTTTTGCCACCATTGGTTATTTTAAAATTAAAAAACAAAAAACATTTAATTGGCAACAAAAATTTATACAAGACAAAACAGGTGATTGGTTAAACTTTGATCAAATCCACCATGCTGTTTTTATATCTTCTTACAAGGAGCCAGTTGAAGTCATCGACATGGCTGTCTCTTCCTTGGCTGGTCAAGTCAACATCAATCTTAAAAATATCCATGTTGTTATTGGTCAGGAGGAGAGAGCAGGGCAGGACAATAATCGAAATACTATTAACTATTTTCAAAAAAAGTACAAACACATTTTTGGCTCCTTATATTTTCCCGTCCACCCCAAAGATTTACCCGGAGAAATTGCCGGCAAACACACCAATGAAGCCTGGGCAGCCAAAAATTTTAAAAAAGAATTTATAGACAACGGACCTCTGTCTCTAGATCTTACTACTCTAACTAGTTGCGATGTTGATACTATTTTTAACCCCAATTATTTTTCTGCTCTTTCCTATCATTTTTCCTCTCAACCAAATCGCTATCAAAGCTTTTGGCAATCGCCAATTTTTTGGCATCACAATATTGACAGAGTTCCCGCTCCTGTAAAAATAATTGGTACTCTAGGCAATGTCATTCATATCGCTAATATCCAAGAACCTGACGGTTTGTTTTTTAATTATTCCTGTTACTCATCATCTTTCGTTCTTATTAACCAAACTGGCTACTGGGATCCAGATTTTATCCCAGAAGATTGGCATATATTTTTACAATCCTTTTTTGTTACCAAAGGCCGTGTCACCATTACTCCTATTTTCTTACCTACAGTTGTTGATGCCCCCGAGGGTAAAAATTATTTTGACGCCATCAAAAACAGATACCAGCAATGCCTTCGTCATGCCTGGGGAGCCACCGATATTGCCTATGCCATCGAACAATCACGTATTCATACCGATATTCCTTTTATCACCAGACTCCTAAGAATCTTTAAACTTGTTGAAACTCATTTTATTTGGTCTAGCAATTGGTTCATTTTAACTTTGGGTACCAGTTTGCCAGTTCTGCTAAATCCTCGCTTCTTTCAAACCTCAATTGGTTACAATCTGCCTCGTATTAGTAATGTAATTTTAAGTCTCTGTCTAATTCCTTTATTTATCCTCATAGTTTTAGATTGGAAATTAAGGCCAGATGCCAAAAATAAAAACTTTCTTGACTTTCTTAAAAACCTAATCTATTGGCCACTAATGCCTGTTGCCACCCTGGTTTTATCTGTCTTACCCGGACTTCATTCCCATACCCGGCTTATGCTTGGCAAAAGAATAGAGTACAAAACCACCGTCAAAAAAGGTAAACTAACTAAATAAGTTATGAACAAAAGATTAGTTAGTCTCAAACCGTGGCTTTTCTTTATCATCTATTTCCTGTTTTTACGCCTTCCCTCGTTATTTGAGCCCTATTGGTACGGAGACGAAGCCATTTATCTTGTTTTAGGCCAAGCCATCAGAAAAGGTCTGACACTATATTCCCAAATTCACGACAACAAGCCACCGTCTCTTTACTATCTAGCAGCCCTATCTCAAACAGTTTTTGGTTTTAGACTCCTTCTTTTGCTATGGATGATTCCCACCAATTATTTTTTTTACAAACTATCCCGTAAGTTTTTCAATTCCTTTTTTTCCAAACTAAGTCTTTTTATTTTTATTACTCTTACTTCCATTCCTTTAATTGAAGGCAATATTGCCAATGCCGAAATTTTTATGCTTTTACCAACCATTTTGGCTTTTTTACTTTTCAATCCCTCCAATCTAAATTCTCTGACTGCCTCAGCTCTTTTCTTGGGTATCGCCTTTACTTTCAAAATGCCCGCTTTACTAGACTTTGCTGCTCTTAGCTTCTTTTTTTTACTAACTTCCTCAAAAAAGTTTTTACCATTTTTATCAAAAGCTTTTATTTTTGTCTTTAGTTTTATCTCACCTTTTCTAATCTACGCCATTTTTTACTGGTCAAAAAATGCTTTTCCTCAGTTTCTAAGTTCGTCTCTTCTTCAAAACTTTCCCTATCTTTCTTCTTGGCAAACAGGTGGTCATTCATCATCACCCCTTCAGGGAGGCTTACTTTATAGGGGTATTGTCTTAGTTGTTTTTTGGTTCTATAGCTTAATTCTTTATTACAGAAAAAAAATTAACCCAAAACACCTTCTTTTATTACTTTGGTTGTCTTCAGCAATTTTTGGTGTTTTTCTATCAGGTAGACCCTATCCCCATTATCTTCTTCAGGCTGTTCCGCCTTTTTGTCTTACTTTTGTTTATCTTTTTCATAAAAACAATTCCTTTATTAAAGCTGTATTAATTCTTTCTATTATGGCTATTCTTGGGCTAACTACCTTCAATTTCTATTTCTATCGAAACAGAGGATATTACAAAGCCTTTTACTTAAATCTCGATAATCCCAAAATTTTTCAGGACTTTTTTGGCTCACATGTTTCCCAAAGTCAGCAAATTGTTGATTATTTAAGCCCCAAAAATATTGCCGATAAAAAACTTTTCATTTGGGGAGACGCTCCCTATATTTATGCTCAATTGAACATATTACCATCAGACATTTACACTGTTGCTTATCATATAGTTGATTTTAAAACCCATTCTCAAACTCTAGATAAACTAAAAATAAACACTCCTGAATTTATACTTTATTATCCGATGGACAATAGACCCTTTGAGATACTCGATCAATTTATCTACAGATACTACGTCCCGGTTAATGTTATTGACGATGTTTCAATTTATCGAAAAAGATGACCAATATTTTTACTACTATTTTTGTTCAGCTATCAGAATTGGGAAATTTTTGGCAAAAAAAATATAGCCGCCAACTTTTTCTCCTTTCTCTAGCTTTTATCCTTATTCAATCAGTCCTAATTTTTATTTATTTAGACAAGCTACCTCCCGAATTACCACTTTTTTATAGTCGTCCTTGGGGAAAAGACCAGTTAGCTTCCCCCCGTTATCTTTTTCTTTTACCAGCTACTTCTGTTGCCATCCTCTTTATCAATCTTTTTTTTATTACATTTTTAGCCAAGCTTACACTTTTATCCGTTTCTCTTCTTATTTCTTCTTTTCTCTATTCATTTTTATCCTTTTATGCTTTGCTAAAAATTATTAATCTAATTTCCTGACATGTCTTTAGTTCTTATTCCTTTGTCTTTATCATTTTTTATTGCCTATCTTTTAACTCCTCTTACCATCCGTTTTTTTACCAGTCGTTCATGGCTTGAAGATCCCCAAAAAAGACAACAAAAAACCGGTAATGCTACCGCCCTTTATTCTGTTCCCCGGGGCGGAGGTATTCCTGTTTTTATAGCAATTTTTATCACTTCATTACTTTTCCTACCTCTAGATCTTCATCTTATAGCCATTTTTATTTCTGCCTTTATTGCTCTGATTGTTGGTGTTATAGATGACATCAAAGACATTAGTCCTATTACTAGGCTCTTTGTCAATGTCATCACTGGTCTAATTATTATTTTATGTGGTATAGGCATTAACTACATTAGTAACCCTCTAGGCACTCCCGGCTCCGTTCTTTTTTTAAACAAATTTACTCTAAATTTTACCTTATTCAAGCCTATTTCAATTTCCCTTATTTCTGCTCTTCTGACCATTTTTTGGATAGTCTGGTGTACCAATGTAGTTGGCTGGTCTGCTGGCGTCGAAGGCCAGCTTCCTGGTTTTGTCTCAATTTCAGCCATCTTTATAGGTATTATCGGTCTTCGTTTTTCTTCTGATACTACTCAATGGCCGGTCATAATTTTAGCTGCTTCTGTTGCTGGAGCTTATTTAGGTTTCTTACCCTATAACTTTTTTCCCCAAAAAATTATGCCAGGTTATAGTGGCAAAAGCCTTGCCGGTTTCTTTTTGGCAGTTTTATCTATCCTGTCAGGAGCAAAATTAGCCACTCTTGTTTTTCTTCTGGGAATTCCAATGATCGATGCTTTTTTTGTTATTGTCAGGCGCCTTAAAAACAAAAAACCTATTTATCTTGCCGATGGTAAACATCTTCACCACCTTCTTCTTAAGGCTGGTTTCAGTCGGCCTCAAATAGCCATACTTTACTGGCTTTTCTCACTTATCCTTGGTTTAATTTCATTATTTCTTAATAGCCGTCAAAAACTATACTTTATTATTGGGTTGTTTTTTCTCTTTTTTGCCTTTATATTACAATTTCGTAAAAGATTTAATAATTAATTTTAAAAAATATGCCAAACGAATCAAGAGAAAGTTTTCAATTACCTGAAGTCAAGGCCAAATTACCAACACCTAAAACAATTATTGATGCCGCCACAAACTGGCTTGATGGTTTAAGCCCCGAACAAATTCACACACCTGCTGACCTTGGCCCAATAGGTATGGACCTTGGTTTTAGGGTAGGGAAAAGAATTGCATTAGTATTTGGTATAGACCCAGCTAAAGTGGAATCAGGCCAACAGCAAACTAGAGAAGCTTTTGAGAGGGCTGTGGCTACCTCAATTGTTGTGGCTAATGAAATAAAAAAATATGTTGAAACATTTGCGCCCAAACAGAAACTAATCGCTGCAGCTATTGGAGCGTACGGAAAAGGTTTAAGTCGGCACATTCAATCAGAAGAAGGTCATGTAGATACTTAATCTAAAACTTTAGCATATTCTGCCGAAATCCAGCCACTAGTTTCCTCATCTATCTTTATTTGATACCAGTCGGTTTCATCACTTTCAATCATTTCGTATTCTTTGCCTACATCAACCTTAGCTACTTCTCTTCCCTGTATTGACGGCACATCTCTTACTCTTAGCCAACCGGTTCCGGTTTCTATTATTTTAACTTTCTTCACATTCATATTTTGGCCAACAGGTGCTTCTTCTTCCACCTCTGGTATTTCAATTTTTGTCATTGCCAACCACACATCCACCACTACTTGATATCCTTTTCTCATTTTCACAAACAGTGTTTGATTTTCGTATCCGGGATACGAGATCACTACTTGTCTGTCACCCTCAACCATTTTTTCGATTTTCGTTGGCGTTCTTCCCATTATCATCCCATCAATTTTAATTGATGCATCTGAGGGCTTACTATTTATTACAAATGTCGGTTCTTCTTTTTCTCCAATTTCTTCCAAAGTCATCACATACCCCGATGAATATCTGTCTTCCTTATCAAATTTTCTGGATACTACCGTTGTAGTTAAATTATTAAGTTTCAATTTATAACTCCACGCTGTCAAATTAGTGTCTTCCGGTTCCAGTTTCAGTTCAATTTCCCCCGGTTTTAAGTCGCCATTTTTATAAATTGTTGAAGTTGTTCCCATCTCAATACTATCAATATAAATTTTTGCGGTTGGGCTGGTTATTATTTCAATCTCACTTTTTAGAGGTCTAAGTTGACAGCCTCCTAAAAACCAAACCAATAATAGCAGTAAACCAATTTTCATATCCTAAATTTTAACTCAACCAAGCCCTAATTACTAACATAATGATAAAATTAATAGATGTTTCCAAGAAAGATTTTTGTCATCTTTTTTTTAATCTTAATTATATTTTTTTCTAAAATCTTACTCTTTCCCAAGCCGCTTACTCCTTCATTAGTGTCAATTTTTCCCCAAAATCAAACAAATCCCACTTCCACCCCAACCCCTCTTCCTGTTATAACAATCGGTTTGGTAGGGGATCTGGGTTTGGGTCGGTTTATCAATGCTAACGCTAGAGAGCTTAACGATTTTGGCTATTCATTCGAAAAAATATCACCCTGGTTACTTCAGAATGATTTTACTCTGGCTAATCTTGAAAGTCCTATAGTAGATGATTGCCCCACCGTCTATCACAATACATTTAAATTTTGTGGCGACCCGGCCTTTTTACCATATTTAAAGCAAAACAAATTCATTCTAAATCTCGCCAACAATCACATTTTCAATTATGGCCAATCCGGTTTTTCCCAAACCAAAAATTACCTAGATCAATTTAACATTATTTCTTTTTATTCTCATGATTCTGCTAATCCTTATACATCTACCACTATTGATGGCATATCTTTTGGTTTTTTAGGTTTTGACTTTATTACCAATCCCAGTTTTGACCAATCTAAAGTCATCGGTCTTATAACCAAATACAACCCTCAAGTTGATTATCTAATTGTTTCTATTCATTGGGGAAATGAGTATATTGCTAACCCAGAAACTTGGCGTATCAATTTAGCCCATCTTATGATTGATTCTGGAGCGGACATCATTCACGGTCATCATCCCCACGTTTGGCAGGAATATGAAACCTATCAAGGTAAACCAATTTTTTATTCTCTAGGAAATTTCATCTTCGATCAAAACTGGTCAAAGGCGACTTCCGAGACTTTTATTATTAGGCTTACCTTAGACAAAAACTCCATTCACTCAATCGACAAATTTCCTATCCAGATCAAATTTAATAGTCAACCTATCATTACCCAGTAATCTTTCTGACAATTTTGACTACTTCATTCCCATTATTAGCAAAATTTATTACATCCATCTCAATTTTCTCCAATTTTAAAAATCTTTTTAAGTTATTTATTATTTTTTTCCATCCCTTACCAACCATTATTACTGGCTCATGATTTCCATGCTCAAATTTTGCCACACTCCACACATATCCTAATTCTGCTATAGTTCCTGTTCCACCCTTGAAAATTAAAAATGCATCAGCCATTTCAGCCAGTTTGTTCATTCTTTCCACATAATTAGATTCTTCGTATATTTTGTCTGCTAATCTGACATTTTTTTCACTTTGGCCTTCATAATTTCCCTTAGGTTGGCTAACACTTTTCACTACCACCACTTCTACTTTTCCGCCCACTTCTTTAGCTCCTAGGCTAGAGGCCAACATTACTCCCGGTCCGCCTCCGTTTACCACTACGTATCCCTCTTTAGCCACAACCTTTGCCGTTTCGTATGCTAGTTTAAAGCAATCACTACTCTCACCAGTTTGACCATCACCAAAAAAAGCCAGCTTCTTAATTTTTTTACTAGTTTTAATCATTTATTTGCTAGTTTTTTTAAACTTTTATCAAAGCCTTCACTTAGATATCCCTTTGGTAAAAGCTTTGATAAATATTCAATTTTATATTGCTTATTACTTTTTGTCGCTATTATCAAAATATCCCTACCAGATACCTGTCTGAACTGGTTTAAATACTGTAGACAAGCACCACAAGGAAAAATTATCTCATTTTGATCATATACCATAACTGCTTTTATCAAATATTTACCGTAGCTTACTGCCTTATTAATCGCCACCACTTCAGCACACGTTCCCTGTGATGAAATAACACCATCAATATTACAGCCACCAAAAACTTCCCCTTCCCAGGTTAATACGCTTGCCCCTAAACTATGTTTCGACTTAAATGCCAAAGCATGTTTTTCAGTTTCGACAGCCTGATTGTACATTTCTTCAAATTCTTTATCTGATAGCATCAACTATTTTTAAATAATTACTTCCAGAATATATCATATCTACCTGAGCTTGTTCTAACTTAACTAAATGATTTATATCCACACCTCCGTCTACTCCAATTAAAAAATCTAAATCCATTTCCTCTTTTATTTTTATTAATCTCTCTATCTTTTTATATACAATTTCATCAAATTCATAATTTCCAAAACCCGCTTTCCTGGCCATTAGTAAAATCACATCCGTCTCTTTTGGTATTTTTTCATCAATTTCTGTATCTATATCAAATCCCAAACCCACCTCCATACCTGTATCTTTAGCCATTTTTACAAATTTGTCTCTGTCATCAATTGCCTCTACCTGTCCTATTATCCTTGACGCTTGGCAAAACAGACACTTATTAATCCATTTAATTGGATTTTCCACCATTAAGTGGATATCCAATAAATTCTTCTCAATTCCTTCAACTCTGGTCAATAATTCTAATTCAAATGTTTTTCCTGATAAAAACTTTCCATCAATTACATCTATCTGCATCCAGGTCGTTAAATCTTTTATTAACTTAATTCTTCTCTCCGCCTCTAAAAACTCCTTTTCAAAAATTGTTGGTATTATTTGCATTTTCATCCTATGTACATTGCCATTTCTACCAAACGACAACTATAACCATACTCATTATCATACCAAGCTCCTACTGATAGCATATCATCAGATATAACCCTGGTCATTCTGGAATCTATTACACAGCTGGCATTATTTCCAATAACATCACTGCTTACCAATGGTTCATAAGACACTTTAAGTTTTCCCACCAAAGCAGGAGATATTGCCGCTTCTTCAAAAATCTGATTAACTTCTTCAGCTGTTATATTTCTGACCATTTTAAATGTCATATCAGAATACGATCCACACAACACCGGTACTCTGATTGCTGTTCCCGAAAATCTTCCCTCAACTTCTGGATAAGCTCTAATTACCGACTCCGCTGCTCCGGTTGTAGTTGGCACAATATTGCTTGATGCCGCCCTAGCTCTTCTTAAGTCTTTATGACTGCCGTCCACTATATTTTGAGTTGAAGTTATAGCATGTATCGTCGTCAATGTCCCTTCTTGAAAACCAATTTTTTCATCAAGTAATTTTACAATCGGTGCCGTGCAATTTGTAGTGCATGATCCATTAGATATCAATTTTTCACCATCATATCTGTTTTCATTTACTCCCAATATCAACAAAGGTATTTTCTTGTCTTTAGTCGGAGCCGAGATTATTACTTTTTTTGCTCCAGCTTCTATATGCCCCATCGCTTTCATATCCTCAAACACACCTGTGCATTCCAGTACCACATCTGGTTTATAACTTTTCCAGGAAATTTTTTTCGGATCTCTTTCTGCTAATATCGGTATACTCTCTTCTCCTACCACTATTCTTCCAATCTCTCCACCTTTTTGTGCCTCATCAAACTTCACTGGTACCTGCATTCTTCCATAGACTGTATCGTATTTTAGTAGGTGCGCCAAAGACTCTACATCCATTGACCCACTAGTATTTATTGCCACTATTTCAACATCATAATTCTCCCTAAATATGGCCCTAACTACCGTTGTCCCAATTCTCCCAAAACCATTAATAGCTATTTTTAATTTCTTTTTCTTCATATCTAAATCATACATTAAAAATTAACAAAAGACTCGTCCCAAGCTGGCAATTTTCCTTCATTTGCTAAAAACTCAAGAGCTACCCCACCACCCGTACATATATAATCAAATCTTTCTTCCAGCCCCATCAACCCCAAGCTTGCTTTAGTATCTCCTCCGGCAGCAATCTTTATTGCTCCAGATAAGCTTATTGCCTCAGACACAGCTTGACTCCCAAATCGGCTTGCTTCATCCTCAAACATACCCATAGATCCCGCCAATACTACCGTTTCAGCCTTGTCAATTTCTTGTTTAAATTTATCAATACTGTTCTTTGAAATATCCAATTGGCTACTGTCCAATTTTGCCCATATTACATTATCATATTTTGGATATTCTCCCATAAACATTGGTAATTTCCCCCCCACCAACACCAAATCAACTTTTTTAGATAGTACTCCCAAATTATCTAATTTGTCTTTTTTCGCTCCACCCAATACCAATACTACTGGCCTTTTTGGATTAAGTAAAAATTCAGCCATTTTTTCGATTTCTCTACTAAATCCAAGTCCATAAAAAACCGGCATCATTTTGTAAAGCATTACAGATGCGCTTTTTCTATGAGCCACAGCCAAAGCATCATTCACAAACACATTTCCAATTTCTGCCAAATGTCCCAAAAACTCAACTTTCCCTTCTAGTTCTTCTTTATAAAATCTCAAATTTTCTAAAAAAACTATCTGATTGTTTTCTATCGCTTCATAAATTGTCTCTTTGTTTTTAATGTCATCCACAAACACACTGGCAATACTATCCTCTCCATCTTCAAGTAATGACATTAGCTCAACATACACTGGTTTTAATGACAATTCTTGCTTACTTGTTTCACTTAAAGTATTTCCTTCAAAAATAGGTCTACCTAGGTGTCCCACTATCACCAATTTGCACATTTTTCCCAAAAGCATTCTTATCGTTGGTATCGATTTTACCAACCTGGAGTCGTCTTCAATGACACCATTACTTATCGGTACATCTAAGTCTAGTCTCAAAATTATTTTCTGGTTTTCATTTATTTCATCAATTGTTGGAAGCTTCATATTTTTTTATTTTATTAATTCTTCTAATATGCCTATCTTCAGCCGTAAATTGACTATTTATAAAACTTCTGACAATTTCAATATTTTCATCAATTTCTACCAAATCAGCGCTTAGGCAAACTACGTTAATATTATTATCTTCAACCGCCAATCTGGTTTGTTTTGGGCAAAAACAAAATCCTGCCCTTACCCCTTTAACCTTATTCACTGCAATCGCCATTCCAGTTCCGGTTCCACATATTAATATACCCAGTGCCGACTCATTGGCTACTTTTTTACCCAAAATAAGGGCATAGTCTACATAATCATCATCTTTTTCTTTTTTTAGATTTCCCACATCCCTTATCAATATTTCTTTTTCAGCTAAAACTTCCAAAATCTTCTTCTTCAATTCAAAACCTCTATGATCACTTCCTATATAAATCATTCTAATTAAATATACACTAAAATATACAAACCATGCCAACAATTACTATAAAAGACAAACAGTTTAGTTACACCATCAAAAGAAAATCTATTAGGTCTATCAACTTACGTTTTTTATCATCAAAATCTTTCTATGTTTCTTGCAATTTATTTACCCCTACTCTTATCATCAATAAGTTTATCCAAGCCCACCAAGATTGGATTTATCAAAGTTCAGTCAAATTTACCTCTTATCCGGTTCTTAAAAACCTTACCAAGCTATCAATTTTAGACCAAATTTACCAAGTTAAATTTAATTCATCAGATAAAAACACACTTATTTTTCACCATAAATCAAAAACTATTGATATTTTTACTAAAAATTTATCTCAAACCAATCTCAAAAAAATCTTTGAAACAAATGGTAGAATATTAGCCAAAATCCTAATTCAAAAACAGATCAAATCCATTCCCTTTTTCCCCAAATCCCAAATCAGACATATTTCTGTTAGAAATCAAAAAAGTCGTTTTGGATCTTGTAGTGGTCGTCAACGGTTATCTTTCAATTGGCAAATAATATTTTTTCCTCCCAATCTATTTAGACACATCATTTGCCATGAATTAGTTCATCTTAAGATTAAAAATCACAAAAAAGATTTTTACCAAGCTCTGTCTCTTCTCGACCCCGACTGGAAGAAAAACAACTCCTGGCTCAAAACCCAAGCCAAAAAATATTTTTTAATAAAACCCTAATAATTAGACCATTTCTATGCTATAACTATTTATGAAAAATGGAAGAGCTATTTCTATATCCTTTCTGTTTTTTCTTATCTACTCAGCAGTCCTTTGGTTTGTTTTCACTCTCCCTTATTCAAATTTCAAACTATATCTGATGACTTACAAGAGCTTGTAAATGATAATCTAATCAATCGTTACCCGGATGATTTAGTTATATCCGTCGAAAAGGGGATTGTCACTATCAACAAGCCATCTCCTTATTGCTTAGTTTTGGATGACAAATCGGGTTACGGCATAGTCTATGATGCTCTTTCCTCTCCATCTCTCATAAATACTTTTAATCAAAACGGACCCTATCACAACCTCTGTCAACCTATCGCTTTAGTTGGTACGAATTTTGTCATGACCCACGATTCAGACAATGGTCAAATCAAAATCAATCCAATTTCTGAAACTATTACCTATACTATCGAAAAGTCCGCTATCTCATCTGTTATCAATCAATTAATACCAGTCATTAACCAGATCGGAAACCTTGCTTATTACATCATTCCTTCAATCATTTTTTTATTTCTTTTCTTTTTTACTCTTCTCTCAAACTATTGGTACACCTTCATAAGCAAACTCTTACTAAAACTCTTCAAGGTTGACATTAACCTATTAAAAGGAAAAATATACGGAACCTCTCTTTTTATTTTTAACATTATTCAGTTTACAAATCTGGTTATTTTTGGTTGGTTTATAAATAAGAAACTGGGTCAAAACTATTCTTTATCCTTTCCCTTTTGCAATACTATCATCATTTCCCTTGCTTCTTTTATTTATTTCAAATTCTTTTCAGATTCCATTCCCAAGACTGTTTTTTCAACCACTCCTTCTTCTTTGCCTCCAAATTCACCTCCTCTTCCATCTTCCCCTTCAACTCCCGCGCCTTCAAATCCAGTTCAAAATAACTCTTCAAACGAGCCTCCTCCTCCCAGAAAAGTCCACGTTGACATTACCTCTCTATCTCAATCCCCACCGGACAATGATCAGAACCCTCCACTTGATCAAGAATAAAAGCTGACTTTAGCCATTTCTTTATTTTTTCATCCACAAAGAAATAATCAATTCTCCAGCCCACATTTCTCTCTCTGGCTCTGGATTTTTGATCCCACCAACTATATTGATTAGCTTCCTTATTAAACAATCGAAAAGTATCTATCCATCCGTCTTTAACTAATTGATCCATCCATTTCCTCTCTACTTCCAAGAATCCCGATACTTTTTTATTTTCATTAGGTCTTGCCAAATCAATTTCAGTATGTGCCGTGTTTACATCTCCACAAAATATCACTTTTTCGCCGTTGTTTCTTAAATTATTTATATATTTCAAAAAATGTTCATAAAACTTAAGTTTATATTCAAGCCTTCCCAAGTCTCTTTTTCCGTTTGGGAAATAGCAATTTATAAGTGTAAATTCGTCATATTTGACTACAATTACTCTTCCTTCGTCATCCCAGTCATTTGTTCTGTCGCCACTTATTATTGACTTAGGTTCCAATTTACTCATCACTCCCACTCCCGAATAGCCAGCTTTTTCGGCCGGATTCCAGTATTCAAAAAAACCTGTCGGTTTAGTTAGATCATTTGGAATTTGCTCTATCTTTGCTTTAATTTCCTGAAAACAATATATATCTCCACCGTCTTTCTTTATAAAATCCCAAAGTCCCTTTTTAACCGCCGCCCTTATCCCCGCCACATTCCAAGATATTATCCTTATTTTCATAATTTAATTATACAAGTCCAGCGGGCAAGAGTTGAACTTGCTTATAACGGTTTTACAGACCGTCGCCTAACCGGTCGGCCACCGCTGGATTTATGCCAATTATACCAAACAACTAAATATCTTTTATACTTAACTATGCACTTTTCAGATTATCAAAAACAATCACGCCTTACTGCCATCTATCCTAAAATGGGTCAAAATTTTACTTATTCTTTAATTGGTCTAGTCGGGGAGACTGGCGAAGTTGCCGAAAAAATCAAAAAATTGATTCGGGATAAACAAAGTAAATTAGATAATATTTATCGAGACGAAATCAAAAAAGAAATGGGTGATGTTCTCTGGTACTTTTCTCAACTAGCCACAGACTTAGGTATAGATTTAGAAGATCTTGTCAAAACCAATCTTGAAAAAATCAAATCTCGTCAAATCAGACACAAAATCCATGGTAGTGGAGACAACAGATGAGATAAGTTAAAATACACTGTGCTTCTAAATTCCCTTAGCTTACAAAATTTTAGATCTTATACCACCTCTTCTTTCGAATTCTCCCCTCAAACTAACCTTTTTATTGGTCCAAACGGAAGTGGCAAAACCAACATTTTAGAAGCCATTTATATGCTTACCGGCGCTCCTTCCTTCCGTGCTCCCAAAATGTCTTATCTAATCAATTGGTCATCAAATTACACTATTATTTCAAGCCAGGTAGACAATGGCCAAAATTTTGAAATTAAAATAAAAACAGATCAGGCTTCCAGAAAAATTTTCAAATCCTTCCATATCGATGGCGTTATCAAAACCCGTAAAGCCTTTTTAGGTCAAATCAAAGCCGTTATTTTTCAACCAGACGATATTCGCCTCATTACCGGCTCTCCCTCCCGTCGTCGCCAATACGTCGATCTTTTCTTATCGTCTCTTGATTGGCAATACAGATCCAATCTCTACCAGTATCAAAAAGCACTTCGCCAAAGAAACCAGCTCTTGCAGTTGATTTCTCTTCACAAAGCCAAAACCGAACAATTATTTTATTGGGACAATTCTCTAATCAAATCGGGTATTTTCATCCAACAGTCCAGAAACTCTCTTTTTACCAGTCTAAATCATTTTTTTCAAAACCACCCCAATTCCGACATTAATCCTATATCTATTATTTACAAACCAATCCCAATTTCTCAAACCTTACTCGCTCAAAGATTAAATCAAGATACTACCACCGGACAAACCAGCCTTGGCCCTCACAGAGACGACTATTTTTTTAAAAATTCAAATTTAAAATCAGATAGCGACTTATCTGCTCTAGGTAGTAGGGGACAGCAGCGAATAGCTATATTTAGCCTAAAAATAGGTGAAATAAACTATATAGAATCAAAGTTTGGCCAAAAACCAATCCTACTTTTAGACGATATTTTTTCAGAGCTTGATCCCAATCATCAGCAGTCACTCTCAAATTTATGCTATAATTACCAAGCATTCATTACGACATCACAGCACAAGGATAAACATTTTTTGCCTAATGCAAAAATTTATAATCTGTAATATAATCGAAAGCACTTTATTAATAGCACATTAAAACTAAGTTTTCCGCCAATTTTTATTTAATTTAATCGCAATTGTCAGTGCCAGAAGGCATCTCCGGTTATCCGGAATGTTTTTTCTGGTTTTTCACAAAAACCACGATAGTCTTTTGACTATTTGTCACTAAGAGTTTGATCGTGGCTCAGGGTGAACGCTGGCGGTGTGCCTAAGACATGCAAGTCGAACGAGAATCGTGTGTAGCACCAGGAAACTCTAATTACTAATATCTAAGTTCTAAACAACATCAAATTACCCAAACTCAAAATCCAAAACATTTTTGAATTTTGAAAATTTGATTTTAAGAATTGTTTAGTATTTAGGATTTTCTCGTGCTATATACGAGGACAGTGGCGAACGAGTGAGTAATAGATACGAACATACTCCGAAGTGGGACATAGCCTCGCGAAAGCGGGTGTAATTTCCCATGTTATCCCGATTTATCGGGATCAAAGACGCAAGTCGCTTTGGAAATGGCGTATCCGCTATCAGCTTGTTGGTAAGGTAATGGCTTACCAAGGCTATGACGGCTACCGGCTCTTAGTGGAGAGTCCGGCACGATGGGACTGAGACACGGCCCATACACCTACGGGTGGCAGCAGTTAGGAATATTGCGCAATGGACGAAAGTCTGACGCAGCGACACCGCGTGCGGGATGACGGCCTTCGGGTTGTAAACCGCTTTTCTTTTATCGTCAAGTTATTAGGAATAAGCAACTACTAACTACGTGCCAGCAGTCGCGGTAATACGTAGGTTGCAAGCGTTACCCGGTTTTATTGGGCGTAAAGGGTCTGTAGGCGGTTTTTCAAGTCCTGTTTCAAAGACTTCGGCTTAACTGAAGGAAGGGATGGGATACTGGAAGACTTGAGTGGTACCGAGGCTACTGGAATTTATAGTGTAGGGGTAAAATCCGTGGATACTATAAAGAACACCAAGGGCGAAAGCTGGTAGCCAGGTGCATACTGACGCTTAGAGACGAAAGCTAGGGTAGCAAATCAGATTAGAGACCTGAGTAGTCCTAGCCGTAAACTATGTCTGCTAATCCCGCGATTTTTTGTGGGATGCAAGCTAACGCGTTAAGCAGATCGCCTGGGGAGTACAGCCGCAAGGCCGAAACTCAAACGAATTGGCGGGGAGGCGCACAACCAGTGGAGCATGTGGTTCAATTCGATACGAAGCGATAAACCTCACCTGGAATTGACATGTACCTGCACTTTGGTAGAAATATCGAAGGCCTTCGAGGGTGGTACACAGCTGTTGCATGGCTGTCGTCAGCTCGTGACGTGAGTTGTTCTCTTAAGTGAGGTAACGAGCGCAACCCCTATTCCGTGTTACTATGTCACGGAAGACTGCTCAGCATTATTTTTGTTGGGAGGAAGGAGGGGACGACGTCAAGTCAGCATGATGCTTATGTCCAGGGCTACACACATCCTACAATGACATGTACAACGAGTTGCAAAACCGCAAGGTCAAGCTAATCTCTTAAAACTTGTCTCAGTGGGGATTGCAGTCTGAAATTCGACTGCATGAACTTGGAATTGGTAGTAATCGCGGATCAGCAGGCCGCGGTGAATACGTTCTCGCCTCTTGCACACACTGCCCGTCAAATCAGCAAAGTTGAGGGCACCCGAAATCTTTCCCTGTTTACAGGGAAGGCCTAAGGTGAATTCAGCGATGAGGGTTAAGTCGTAACAAGGTATCCGTACTGGAAGGTGCGGATGGATCACCTCCTTTGAGGATTTTTCCCGATCCCAAAATTCGGGAACAAATAAGTTTTCTGGCACTGACAATCGCGATTAGTTTTATCCCCGACACAAGTCGGGGTTTTTTATTGTAAAATACTTTACTCAAATCTAATGAAAAAAATACATTCTCCATTTTTAACCAAGCTTTCTATTGATAAGAAAAATCTTCCTAAACATATCGCCATAATCATGGATGGCAATCGTCGCTGGGCTCAAAATAAAGGATTAACACCAACTCAAGGCCATCAGGCTGGTGCTAAAAATCTAGAAAAAATTGTCGAATATTGTAAAGATATTGGCATAAAGCACTTAACAGTTTACGCTCTGTCCACTGAAAATTGGCGTAAACGTTCCACTCAAGAAGTCAAGGGTATTTTTAATATTTTCTTAGAAATTTTTAAAAGTTGGAAACAAAAGTATAGTAGCCAAGGTATAAAATTTTTCGTTTTAGGCAACTTTCAAGCTTTTCCCTTTAAAGTCAAAAATACAATTAAAAAAATGCTTGATATTGTTCTAGATCACGAGAGAATCAAATTTAATGTTGCCCTAAATTATGGTGGTCGTGATGAAATTATCACAGCTATAAAAAATATAATTAAAGATGGAGTTCCAGCCAACAAAATTAACGAAACTCTGGTCTCTAGTTATTTATACACTACTGGCCAACCCGATCCCGATCTTATCATTCGTCCCGGTGGAGAGTTTAGGCTTAGTAATTTCTTAATTTGGCAAATGTCCTATGCCGAGCTTTATTTTACCGACATCCTTTGGCCAGATTTTACTCCAAAGAAACTCGAGAAAGCCATTTACTGGTATCAACAACGCGACCGTCGCAAAGGTAAATAATTACAGTATCTCAATCCCCAAAATAGTCTGTAGTAATTGAACAATTGCATAGCTCAAAAATACCAAAAAAAATCCAATTAATCCTGCTTTTATTTTTCCATATCCAGCCTGCACTTTACCTGGTTCCCCTCCTGATGTCATTAATCCCAATCCTCCCAAGATCAGTACCACAAACATTGCCAAACCTGCTGCCACGTACACATAAGGTAAAATTGTCGTTACAATAGCTCCAATAGTCCCAAATTTTCTTTGATCAAAAGGATTCTTATCAAAAATATCTTTTGTTACATCAGGAACTCCTTGTGCCAATATTTGTTTCATTTTAAAAACCTGGAATTTGTAAAATATCAACCGCAATTAATCTTAATATAAACAAAGCAAAAATCGATAACAACAATCCCGTTATCGCTGACGATATTGTTTCTTGTGCCCCTGCCACTTTTTTAGGATCTCCGCCAGAAGTTCCCATCATTATAAATCCATACACCATCAACAAAAACGCAATTCCGCCAGCTATTCCAAACAATTTCGGTAAAAGCCATTCCACAAATTTATCCATTTGTACAGGTATACATCCCAAAGCTGTATTTACTCTCGGGTCAGAAGATGCCGGCCCATATCCTTGTTGGACACAAAAATCACTTCTTCCTTCATCAGAAGCCGATGGATTTTGCCCAGGCAACAAGCACATACACGAAGCTCCTTGAAAAATATTATGGTTACATGCTCCATCCAAATTATATTGACAAGTCGCTGTTTTTCCAGTCGGACAGTTTTGGCTTGTTAACACACAGCTTTTAGACCCGTTAGCATCCGTCTGTGTTTTACAGACACAATCAGCCAAGGCTGGATTTCCAGCCACACCTAAAAAAACCACCAATCCCAACAGCAAAACTATTAAATTTATTCGTATCTTTCTCACAACGCATTATACCAAATGTTACAATGAAATTGTCATGTCAAAACTTCCCTTTTATAAACAAATTCTTTTACTATCAGTCGTTTTTAGTCTGGTTTTATTTATTTTTCCACAAAATTCTTTTTCTTTAAGTATCGACGAGCAAATTGCTGCCGTTAGTAAACAAATTTCTGATCTCGAAAAAGCCATTGATCCTCTCAAAAAAGAAACCACTTCCCTCACTCAAAAAATTAAAAATGCCAAAGCCAGCATTGCCAATGTAGAAAATCAAGTCAAACAAATTGGTCAGGAGCTAATCGACACCGAAGCCGATCTGGAAGTTCAAAAAACCCTTTTAGACCAACGTGTCCGCCGTCTCTACAAAAACAACAAAAAATTTGACCCTCTGGCTATTTTTTTAAGCAGTAGTCAAAACTCTGATGTTATCCGTCAATTTTCTTGGTTTCAAGCTGTTATTAATCAGGATATTAGACTTATTAGTTCTCTGGGTCAACAAATTACCAATCTCAATACCAACAAAAAAAATCTTGATGCCCAAAAAGTCAATCTGGCTGCTCTCAAAAAAAACCTCGAAGATCGTTTCGGTTTCCTTGAAGGTGAAATCAAAAAAGCCGAAGATTACAAAGCCGAACTTAGTAAAAAACAGCAGGATTTAATCGCCGCTAAAACTGCCATGTTCAACACCAGTGTTGGAGATGTTAGCACTTCTACCGATCCCGCCTCTCGCGCCGATTACAATCCTGGTTTTTCACCCGCCTTCGCTCTTTTTTCTTTTGGTGCCCCTCATCGTAAAGGCATGAGTCAGTATGGTGCCTATGGCCGTTCCAAAAACGGCCAAAACTATCAGGATATTTTAAAAGCCTATTATGGTGATATTCGTATTGATACCGTTGATATGCCCGGTTCTATCAATACATCAGTCGGTTCCCTCCCTTTTGAAGATCAATATCTGGTTGGCATTGCCGAAATGCCTGCTAACTGGGGTGAAAATGGCGGTATGGAAGCCCTCAAAGCTCAAGCCATTGCCGCCCGGACTTACGCTCTTTCCTATGTTGGTTGGCGCTTAAATAATAAATCTGCTTCAGGTTCTATTTGTGTTACCGAGGCCTGTCAGGTATATAAATCCAGCCGTTACAGTAGTCCAGGACTTTGGAAATCTGCCGTTGAAGCCACTCGTGGCCAAGTTATAGTTAGTAATCCAACTGGCGACATTTTTTCTACAATGTATGCTTCTACTGCCGGTGGTTCCATTTATTCATATTCTTCACTTGGTCATTCTACTCCTCAAATTTGGGATACTAGTTGCTCCTCTCAATCCTGTTGGCCAAATGATGCTTGGGAGAAAAAAGCAGATTCTGCCTGGTATTACAAAGGTTGGTATCGGACTAGGGGTAATGACACTTGTGGCCGCTCTCACCCATGGCTAAATCAATCCGAGTTTTCTGATATTATAAATGCAGTACTTTATTACTCAAAAACCAAAGATTATTCCCATTTGTCCCAAATAGATTCAGGAGGATGTTTTGGTGGTAACGACCCGTCTGCTTGGTCACGTGATGAATTAGCTCGTCAAGTCGGTAGTCACGGTGGTCCCGTTTCATCCGTCAATTCCGTCAGCGTCAATTATTCCACTGGTGGTTACACCCAAGAAGTAAGAGTTGAAACTGATAAAGGTGGTTTTACCTTTTCGGCAGAAGATTTTAAAACCGTCTTTAATCTCCGCGCCCCCGGCGCCATCGTTATCAAATCCGCCCTCTTTAATATCGAAAAGAAGTAATCTACTTTTTGTTACACTTTACCAGTGACCCTTATTTATGCCTTTGCCAACTCCTGGTCCACCAACATTTCCGCACGGGTTTTAAACGAATTAGCTAATTCTTTCCCCTCCCTGTCAAGGGAGGGGAATAAGGAGTGGGTTTTTAATAATAAATACCATAGGGAGGGGTTAGGGGTGGGTTTTGATTCAAAAGGAGTTTCACTTCAAAAAATCTACGGCCATCCCAAAACCTTCTTTCAAACCCATATTTACGGTAAGTTTTACGACAAAATTATTGGACTAGGGGATTTTTATGGTGATTTTCCCAAAATTAGACTGGAAACATTGGCCAAAAACCAATATGGTTACAAGCCCATTTCTACCAATTCATCTTTTCAAACCGCCCTCAACACAGGCCCTTTATCCTATAACCCAAATATAGTTATCAGTAAAAATATGGGTAATTACAATTCCAATTGGATTGCCTACCAAACCCAACTTTACCTAAATTCAAAAGATCTCGACACCATCCATCTTTTTTTCCATCTTCCCAAAAAGCTGCCACCTGCCCTCTTGACTACCTATATCACCCAATTTTTAAAAAATTATCCTATATTTAAACTAATATAAATTATAAATTTTAAATTAAAAATTGTATAATACCCTATGGCACCTCGTACCACCGATCTCGACACCATCGCCCCAGATGATCTTGATGTCAATCCCTCAACTTCTAATCCTTCCTTTGATTCTCCTCAAGAATCACAATCTCCCTTACCTCAAAGGCCTTATCACTCTCTCAAAAATAAAAAAACCAAATCTCATCTATCCAAACCCTCCGTTACTCAGTCAAAAGACCTAAAATACCGCCAAAAAGTTTACCAACTTATCGGAAAAGCCAAACATCCATTATCATCTTTCTTGCCTCGTCCTTCGGTTTTTACCTTCGAACAAAGGGATGACAAAGAAGAAATTATTTTGGTTCTTCGCCGTCATTGGTTTACCAATTTACATTGGATTTTGTTTTCTTTTATTATGGTGCTTGCACCATTATTATTCATCTATTTTTCGGTTCCTTTTCCACTTCCATCAGGTTATAAATTTATTGCCTTTCTCTTTTGGTATTTGTTTACTTTTATCTATGCTTTCGAAAATTTTCTTTCCTGGTACTTCAATGTTTTTATCCTCACTGAAGAACGTGTTTTTGATATCGATTTTTACAATCTTTTAGTTAAGGAAGTTACCGAAGCTAAAATTAGTATGATTCAGGACGTCACTTACAACGTCATTGGCTTTTTGCCAACTATCCTAAATTACGGTAATTTAAATATTCAAACTGCTTCCGAAGTCCCCATGATCAAGATTGACCGTATCCCCAATCCAGAAGTTGTCGCCAAAATTCTCCAGCAAATGCGTTTAGAGGAAGAGCAGGAAGCTCTTGAAGGGAGGGTTAGCTAATGCCAGACTTCAATTCACTTTTTTCTCTCATCTTTAGAATTTTTTTCCTCCTTGGTTCAGTTTTTTATGTCATTTTTGCCATCGTCGTTGTCCGCCAGGTCGCCATGATGTCCAAAAATGTTTACGATAAATTCAATACTATCTTAATTCTCTTTTCCTACCTTCATTTAGCCTTTGCTATCTTTCTCGTCTTCCTCACCTTCATCCTCACTATCTAAAATGTTAATTAAAAAGAAAACTTGGCCGGATCTGTTTCAAAAAATAGTTGATGGAGACAAAACATTTGATCTTCGCTTAGCCGATTTTAACTGTCAAGCAGGTGACACTTTAGTTTTAGAAGAATGGGACCCTGACACCAAAAAATACACCGGTAGATCGATTACTAAAAAAGTCACTTTCGTTCTCAAAACCAAAGATATCAACTTTTGGCCCAAATCACAAGTTAAAAAATACGGTTACCAAATCTTCTCTTTCAAATAACCATTTCCTCCCTTGTCAAGGGGAGGATTAAGGAGGGGTTTTTATGTTAAGATTATTTTAATGCACTATACCTGCCGTCATATTTCCGTGCCTGGCTCTTCGACTTTTTTTTCCAAGCATTGGGAAACCGAGCCCGACGATTCCCTCATTTTTTCCAAGCGCGGTCACTTGTTTGGTTTAATTTCTCTTAAAGCCGATTATTCCCCCAACGATATTGGTCAAATTGGTAGTCAAATTATTTCCTATATCAACCAAACCTATTTTTCTCTGGATGGTTCTCTCTTTTCCGCTCGTCTCAAATTTTGTCTAGAACAAGTCCAAATTCGTTGGTCCGATTATCAGCCATCCATTATCTTAGTTGCCATCAATGGCCAAACAATGGCCATTTCTTCCTTGGGGCTTGCTAGTCTTTTCTTAAAACGTCACAACCAATTTTCTAGTCTACTGGATTCTGATAACAATCAAATCCAGCTTGTTACCGGTCCCATTAACGATAGCGACTTACTTTTTTTAACCCATCCTCTAATTACTGATCAAATTGAAGATCTGTCTAGTTTTTTTAACCTATCTGATTTTGATCAACAGGAAGAATTTTTATCCAATCAAATCGATAATCCGGCTTCCGCCTCCCTTTTGATTCAGGTTCATCATCCGGTTGATTCTGTCACCCCAGATTCAGACATACCAGCCAAAGAAGAGCCAGTTTCCTCCAATCCACTTTCCTTCGATTCCACTCTTTTTTCACCTTCCCCAAAACCGAAACTACCCGGTTTCCTTAAAAAAATATTTGCCAGAAAACCTCTGATTGTTCCTCACCAACCCTTCAAAGCCGACCAATCTAAAAAGAAATTAAACCTTATTATCGGCGCTCTTGCCACCCTCGGTCTCTTTGTCAGTATCACTCTTGGCACCATCAAGAAAAATCAAACCGACAAATTAAACCAATTCAATTCTCTGGAGGAGCAAATTACCTCAAGCCTGGATACCATCAATCGTGTCCGGTCTCTAAATTTAGAAGATGCCAAAATAGAAGCCCAAAAAGCCCAGGAATTAATCAATCAGATGTCTAGCTTAAACCTCTATCCTGAAAAAATTGACGATTACCGTGCTCAAATCGACACAATTCTTTCTCAAACCGGTTCTGCTGATACCAAGTTGGAAAAGTTTTACGACCTTGTCCACATCACCAACAATTCTTCTTACTCAAAAATGATCTATCTTTCAAACCAATTTTACTTACTTGATAGCCAAACTGGCCGTCTAGATTCTGTCACCCTAAACGGTGAAGGTAAATCCACTGCTCTTGTTACTTCAGATTCCCTGACTAAAGACGTTATTTCTTTTGCTCTTCTCAAATCAAATCTTTATGCCCTTACCAAGGACGGTCTTTATCAAGTCACCAAAAAGGATTGGCCCAAACAGTTTCCCGTTGATGATAATTCCTATCTGTCCGTAAACTCATGGGGTTCTTCTCTCTACCTTTTGAGTTCCAATTCTATATCTAAATCTGCCTTAGTTAATAACGCTCTGGCTGATCCCACTGTTTGGCTTGAATCAGATCAAAATCTGTCATCTAGTCCTTCTGATATTTCAATTGATTCCCGTATCTGGGTTTTGTCCAAATCCGGCCAGGTTGAGGTTTATCTTAGGGGTGTCAAAGACAATTTCAATCTATCTTCTCCGCCCACTACTTCAACGGCCTCCCATCTTATTGTCGCTCAAGACAAAGATATTCTTCTCTTTTTAGCCGACTCAAAAACCGTTGTTGTTTACACCAAAACCGGTGAACTCATTAGTAAATACAATCTCGGCAATTACGATATCAAAAGTATTGCCCTAGACGAACAATCTTCTACTCTTTATTTGCTTGCTTCAGATCAAGCTATCTATAAACTTGCTCTTTAGGTTAAAATAGCACATGCGTCACTTTAATCTAGACTCTAGAGATTATCATTTTACCGATACCTTCGAAGCCGGTCTGGTATTGTCTGGATCCGATGCCAAATCTTTACGCCTAAACACTTGCTCTTTTAAAGGCAGCCGGGTAGATCTCATAGACAATCGTCCCTTCATAATCGGCCTATTTATACCAAAATATAAGTATAGTAATGATGTAGAAGATACTACTGATTCCCGCCCACTTTTACTATCAAAAAAAGAATTAGCCAAACTCATCTCATACCGTCATCAAAAATACATGGCCATCCCTATCAAAATCTACAAAAAAGGTAGGTGGTTTAAACTTGAGTTTGGTATTGGAAAGAAACTCAAAAAATACGAGAAACGCCAACAAATCAAAGACCGTGATTTATTACGTCAAGGAATCAAGTAGCTATTATTTGTACGACTTTTAGGCTAAAATGTGTACAAATGAAATGCGTTAGCAAAGGAATGTTCTCAAATGTCTATTTCATTGGTCATGTCTCAAAATTTTTTGTTTTCGTCAAGATTTTTAAAAGAAGTAAAAAATATATTAACAATGGCTACAACCTGGAATCTCTGTATAAAAGAGATAGACTGAAAACTTCAGTTTGGGGATACTGTCATTTCTTTAAAAATCATATCTTAAGAAGATATCTGCCTCCAAAAGTATACTCGCTAAAATATATACCTTCTTTAATTACAATTAGCAGACTTGGCAATACCATCAATTCAGCAATATTACTAGATTTAGATGATGGTAAGCACTTAATCTCAAAGATAAATCAATTTACGTTAGATTTGAGAAAAGCAACTCTGTTTTATAACCAAGAAGTTCCATCTTTCCTAAAAAACAACCAAATATGGAAACTTAAAAAAGAGCTCCAAATAATTAAGCCTTTGTCGTATTCAGTCAGTAAAAAAAAGGCAAATATTCTAGCCGATAAACTAGGGGACTGCAATTATATAGCTCACGGAGATTTACAACCTAAAAACTTTATTTATGATAGTGGTTGTTTAGAAATAATTGATTTTGAAGAAAGTTTTTTAGCCCCAAAAAGTTGGGATGAAGGCTTTCTGTGGGGGAATCTATTATATCTATCTGTAAACAATTCACTTCTCTCCGGTGTTGTATTAAATTATTGGAACAAACTGTCAAAAAATAACAGAAACTGATCCGTCTCCGCTAAACTAGACATTAAGTGAAATTAATAATTAGTTTAAAGGAGAAACTATGGCCACCATTGCCAATGAAGTTAAACAGGAGATTTTGGACAAGGTTAAGTCTGGTCAGAA
>Ga0172375_10002743_pt1 | contig 27194 bp, 26 predicted proteins | sample LakKiv1m_FD_114537 | JGI IMG/M metagenome (GOLD analysis project Ga0172375, IMG submission 114537) | Freshwater microbial communities from Kabuno Bay, South-Kivu, Congo - kab_092012_11.1m | ecosystem: Environmental > Aquatic > Freshwater > Lake | place: Democratic Republic of the Congo...
AGAATGGTACTCCACATAAGATCCTTCCCCCGATTTCGCGCTTCTGCGACGAATCAATGTGTGCGTAAATTGCGGTATTTCAACCCCTACCGTCAAGCAGGAAAACGGGAATATTTGACACAGTCGCCTCGAAACACGATTCAGAAGACCCCGTGCCTTTTCGGCTTTTCTCACATGACGGAACCCGGCCTTTGTGCGTATAGTGCGTCCGACAACTATGTGGACCATAACCCGATACATCGCCAGGAGCTTTGTCGTCAGCTTTTTCGCCACGCTGGTGGTCCTGACCTTCGTCATGTCCATCGGGGTCATCTTCACCGTGTCCAACCTGCTCGCCCGCGGCGCTCCCTGGCAACCGGTCGTGATCATATTCCTGAGCGGCATGCCGAACGCCCTCGGCATGACCATCCCCATCAGCACGCTGGTGGCCTCGCTGCTCGTTTTCGGGCGCATGTCGGCAGACGGTGAAATCACGGCCATGCGGGCCTGCGGGCTCAGCTCCTGGCAGATCATCCTCAGCCCGGCCATCATCTCGTTTCTGCTGGCCCTCCTCTGCATGTACGTCAATAACGAGGTCGTTCCCCGAGCCCACGACGCCCAGCGGACAGCCATCAGCGAACTCGGCATGGCCTCTCCTCTCAAACTGCTCGAGGAAGGCCGGTTCATCCGAGATTTCGAGGGCTATACCGTCTACGTCGGAAAGAAGAAGAACGATCAACTCCAGAATATCCGCATCTACGAGACCCGCGAGGCAGCGAACAGCCGGGAAGTACGGGCCAAGACGGGAAAAGTCCGGATCGAGACCAACGAGGCGGCCGAGGTGGATATGTTTCTCGACTTGTACGACGTTGTGGTGGATCCCTTCACCGACGACAAACCGTGGGCCGCTTACCTGGGCCAGTACTCCGTCAAGTTCGCCAACCTGGCCCGGAAGCGTCCCTATCAACCGAAGGAAGACGATCTCCTTCTCAACGAACTGGTCGCCGGCATCAGGGATCCGGCCATGATCTTCCCCCAGTTGAAAGGAAGAGACGTGTCCGTGCCCCGTATGATTCTCATGGTTCAGTTCAACAAGCGGTTTGTCATGGCCGTTTCATGCTTCGCGTTCGTCCTGCTCGGCGTGCCGCTCGGCATCAGGGCGCACCGCAAGGAATCGTCGATCGGCATCGCGATCAGCCTCTTCCTTGTCTTCAACTTCTACCTCTTCATTGTCATCGCCGAAACGCTGGACCGACACCCCGCCACGCGGCCCGACTTGATCATCTGGATCCCGGTGCTGATCTGTATCGAACTGGGGATTTACCTGCTGAAGCGGTTCAACTAGGAGCCGGCCGGCGACGCCAGGATATACACCGGCCGGCCGGCGAGCGCGACCGTTCGCCGATCCGGCTTGGCCGTCATACGTTTTCCGAACGCATCACGCACCTGCTCGTACTCGAACGGCAGAACAAGATCCAGGGGCCCCGCGCTGGAATACGCCACCGCCACCTTCCGGCCGTCCGGTCGCTGGAACAGGAACAGATGAACACCCTCGGCCCGGGGCAGGTCCTGCTTCGCCAGGCCCTCCCGGGCGTCCGGCTTCCCCTGGAAGGTACAGTCGCCCAACGTCGACAGGAAGGTCTTGAGCATGTGGAAAGCGGGACGTTCGCGCCAACGATGCTCATTCGTGTCATCCACCAGCCCGAACCCGCGCGCCACGAGACGCCACCAGTAGACCCGGTCGATCAGCCCGGAACAGATCGCGATCAGCAGGTAGCGCAGCATGTAGTCACCGTACTCGTCTTCGCTCACGCTGGGATCGTCGTGACGGGGCCCCGGCGATTCATGGGGCGCCCCGACCGGCGAGAACACGCCTGTGCCTTTCAACGGCCAGTTCACCTCCGACACAATCACCCGGTCACCGCACACGCCCGACCAGAGCGCCACGGCCTTCGCCTGGGCGAACTTGTCGAGCGCCGCGAACATGCCCTGCTGGCTCTCCGGGGCCCCGCGCCGGTCCACGTAGAGAAGATGCGACAGCGCACCGAACTGCCATGATGGAGGCAGATTCCTCAGCGCGGCCATCAGGTGGAGATACTCGAAGTCGATCACCGCCGGCCCCATGAACTTCACGTCCGGGAATCGCTTCGCCATCTCCACCATGACGTCCATCAAGCGCCGGTGTTCGCCCAGATCCCATACCCCCCACTTCACACGGTTGATGGCGTGCCCCACTTCAACCCATTCCACGGCGCCGTGAACCTGCTCCAGGACGGTCGACACGAACGATCGCCACCGGTCCGGTTCGATGACGGACCGCCGGTCCTGTATCAGCGCGATCGACATCGGGTACCCCTCTCGCGCGAGGTCCTTCACCACTCGGGCGGCCGCCATCCACGCATCCGGAGGGTGGTGCTGATGGATCCGTATCAGTACCGGCAGCTTGCCAAGGTTCCGAAGCGCCTCCAGTTCGCGGCCCAAGGTCTCCGGATCCCCGGTGATGGTCATGCCCACCCGGTCCTTCATGACCACGGGCAACTGGTAGGCGCCATCCAGCAGCTCCTCGTACCGACGCCACGTGGGGAGGAACCCCACGCCCGTCGCCCGCAGGATCTGCCAGAAATGCTGATGGGAGTAATAACGCCCACGGTCCTTCGGCCGCATAACGCTGATCGCCTGCCCCGAGCGCCAGTCCCAGACCCACATGTCCTTCTCCCAGGGGTAGGTGCGTAGTCCCTTCTCGGCTTCTCGTGTCCGCGCCGTCCGGAAAGGATGCCGCCACTTCCGGGTATTGGCGTGCCACGAGTAGAGGCGGCGGGAGAAACGTTCCGCCTCCCGGAACTTGTGGGGCGGAATCGCGTCGCGATAGTACATATCCTCGAAGATCCGCATGAAATCGGAGGGCAGGTAGATCCGCGAAATGTCGCGCGCCCGCGCACCCATCGAAAGCGCTTCCCGGATCCTCGCCCGGTTCAGGTCGATGAACTGCACCCCGCCCCATCGCTTCTCGTCAAGTCGCTTCAGCAGGATATTCTGGTTCCCCAGGTCGTTGTGCTGAAAACCGGTTTCGTGCATGGCGCGCACCGCCTCCGCCACGCACTGGATGAGCGCCATGAACTTCTCGCAGTCCGGATCGTCATGAAACAGGTGGATGAGTTCGTCTTTGAAGCTGGTGACCTTGTCCTGGTACTCCGCCAGAAAGTAGCTTTCCACCAGGCGGCCGCTTTTCCATCGTTCCAGGAAACCGATCGGCGACGGCGTTCCGATGTTGTGGTTACGCAAGTGCGAGGCGGCCGCCCAGGAACGCCTCGCACGGGAGCCTTTGAGCGTGTCCGCCAAGTCCTTGATCAGCGGCTGGCGGCCGAACGCCTTGACGGCCACGGGAACCGATGTGCCGTTACGCGAGAACACGAGCCGGACATTCCGGTTCCGCGCGGGGGCCCCCGCCGCGCCGTCGGGCAATGCCTCCGCCACGAGCCTTTCCAGGTCCTGTGCCCAGGACAGGAACTCGGGAAAGTGGTAGTTCTCCGCCAGCTTTCCCTGGTACTGCCCGACGGAAATGTCCTCTGTGGATTCGGATATCATGCCCGCAGAACCATAGCGTCCCGTCCACCCACCGGTCAAGCTGCGTGACACAGACACTCGTGCTCGCAGTGGAGTCTGGATGGGGAGCGGTCCAGAACGACACGGTTACGGCAGGCTCACCTTCAAGCGATAGAAGGACTTGCCCGCCGGCGGATTCGTGTCGTTCATGCTGTCCAACCCGCCCACACCAGAGCGGGGCCCCTGCCCCAGAACGTTGGTCCAGCTAGCGACCATGACGTTGGTGCAGCGGTTCAGCACATAGAAACGGTCGGTGACCGACTGAAACCAGATCGTGCAGGACGTAGAGTGGTGATGTCCTAATCTTCCTGTAAAAGCGAATAGAGGTGTAACCTCCTGACAGTGAAAAAGAAAGATGGGGTTAGAGGCCCCGACAGGAGGTTACACACCATGAAGGAGGTAGCACCGAGCGAACGGATGGGACAAGAGATTTCGGGGGTGCGCGACGGATTTCTGATGAAAGCGAAGAAAGGGCTTGTTTTCTGCGTTCATAAGACTAGAGTACTAGGCCATGAAGACACAATCTATCTCGTCCGGACGGGGCCAGGAACTTCTGGCGCGAATGGGGCAGATCCCCGTGATTGTGCAGGGCAAGGTATCAGAGCGGCGGAGTGGCGGCCGAGTTACGGGCTGCAAGCTTCAGCGTTGGCGCAACGGACAGAACCAGACGCGGCATATTCCTGCGACCTTGGTCCCAACGGTTCAGCAAGGAACACAGGGCTATGCCCAGTTCATGAAGCTGGCGCAACAGTACGTGGAAGTCCGGGAGGCCGAGGCACTCCAAGCCCCTGACGACAGTAAAAAAAAGTCCACGAAACGGTAGAGGCCTGGGCGGAGGAACTGCATCGCTTTGTGGAGACGGCTTCCGATACCCTCCAGAGCAAGGAACTGGGCGATATCACTTGGCTGGAGCATGGTCTTCGCGAGACTTCGCAGGGCATGTGTCGCGAGGTCTTGCGCTGGTTGCTGGCCTTACCTGGGTTGCGGGTTCCCGGCGATCGGCCCCAACAGGGGGAGCGTTGCGTTAGCCCATGTTCCGCAGTTATGCGACTAGATTTCGCCATTTCCTAGGGAATTCGTGTCTGAGGCTGTGGCGGGGATGGGTGGCACGACCTAGTCGGAGCCATGCAGTCGGGTGCCGGCGTGCTTCTCCACCTCTTCCACCACCTCGATCTTCTCCGAGATCTGCAGGAAGAACTCACGGGACCAGAGCCCGAGCGACGACTTCTCCTTGACGAAGCGATCCGCCTCTTGCCGGGCCTTATCCACGTCCAGCCTGTCGATGGCGGTGCGCAGCAGGCCGAGCAGATCGGTCCGGGTGAGGCGGGCATTCCCGGTCCAGTCGCCGGAGTGCCGCATGCGGGATTCCAGGTGACTCATGCGCAGTTGCGGATGATGGCCGGCGTACCAGACCAAGTCATACCAGTCGCGACCTTTGACACGCGTCTTCCACTTGCGGCACAGCACGGCATGCAGTTTCCCGGCAAAGAGGTCGGGCAGGCTGTAGGCGCGCACAGAAAAAGGCACGGGCAGGAGCAGCGCGCGACTCTCGGCATCGAACCCGCCGGGCGGATCGGTATCCACTTCCAACTTGATCTTCAGCACCTCGCCGGCATGCACCGGCCGAGTCGCGGCCGAGGAAGCCCTGACAACGATCAACTGCTCCAGCGTATTGGCCTTCAGAAACGCCGATTCAATGGCGGATTTGGAATTCCGCCCACGACTTTCGAAGGAAACGTCGAATCCGAAACTGGTCAGTTCCCGACGCAGCGCATCTCCGTAGGCGCCGAGCGAGAAGTCCGCCGCTGGCTTGAGCAGCGAGAAGTCCAGATCCTCCGAATATCGGTCCAGCCCATACAACATACGCAGGGCCGTGCCGCCGTAGAACGCGGCGTGTTCAAAGAACTTGCCGCGCCAGAGTCCGAGCACGGCAATCTGCTGCAGGATTTCCCGCAAGGCGTTGACATAGTCGTCCCGCGTCTGACACACATAGCGTTCGAGCATCTGTTCGATGGCAGAATTCATGACGGAACCCTCCTGTGGCGCGCCAGGCAACGCGCCAGCATGTTGATCTTCCGCGACGCAAAAGCCCCGCAGATGACGCCCAACTGCTCACGGTTCAACGCAACGACTTGCTCTTCGTCCAGCCGCAGGTCCTCGAAGAGATAGGCGTCGAAGTCCTTCAGGTTAGCGGGGCTGAAGCGCTTGTCCGTCCATACCTTGTCCACGAGGGCCTTTTCCGGAGAGGCCATCAGGTAATGGGCGTCGCCTTCTCCCGCCCACTGGATGCCCGGCGCATAGCGGCGCGGAGGCAGAGGCTGATAGGTAAAGACCCCGAGGGGCGTGCTGAAGCGCCGCTTCTCTCCGGTGGTGACTGACGTCACATTCTCCACGCGTTCCGGGATCAAGCCGTAGCGACTCAGGGCATAGTCGAGGCTTACATAAGAGGGACCGTAGATCAGGTTCGCCAGATGTTCGCGGCTGAGCGGGGCGCGACGATAGTGCTCGCCGAACACATAGAGACCCTTGCGAAGGCGAACCAAACTGCCATCCGCGAGCAGACCACTGATCCGGTCCCTCGGCTTCGCATACCCGCGCAGGCAGGACACCAGTTGCTGGTAGTCCAGCACATCCGTGCGCACCTGCTCCCGAATGTCCATTGTCGTAGTCACGCCGAACAATATGACATTTCGGATGCAGTATGTCCAGTGATAATGGACATACTGCCGAGTAATTATACAATCCCATATTCCGACAGACTCCTAGGCTTCTATTGCACGCGGGGCATGATGTCGTGCACTATGCCACCCATGCAAGAGGCTCTGACCATTCGTGGTGTCACGTTCTCGCCCCCTCGTTTCTGCGCGCCCATGGCCGGCATCACGCACAGCGCCTTCCGCCGGCTCGTCGCCGACTTCGGCGGCTACGGCGCGCTCTTCACCGAATTGCTCGCCGGCAACCAGATCCTCCGCGAAGATCCCGCGGCGTCCACCTTTCTCAAACGCCGCCCCAGCGAAGGCAAGGTCATCTATCAGCTTCTCGCCATTGGCTCGGACAAACTCGCCGACATCTTGCGGCGATTGCTGCCACTGGCGCCGGCCGGCATCGATATCAATGGCGGTTGCGGTGGCGAGGACGTCCGCCGGGTTGGCGGCGGCGTGGCCCTGTTTCAGGATCCTGCCCGGCTGGAGGCCGTGCTGCGCGGTGTGCGCCGGGAATATGCCGGCCTGCTCACGGTCAAAGCCCGCCTGGGTCTCAACACGCCGGACTGGCGCGGGACTCTTTGCGAGCGACTCAAGCTGCTCGAGGATTGCGGCGTGGACGCCCTCACCATTCACCCGCGCTTCGATGACCAGCACCGGCGCCTGTCCGCCCGCCACGAGTGGTTCGGCTGGATCGCAGAGCAGACACGCCTTCCCCTGATCGCCAACGGCGACATCCTGGGCCCCGCCACCCTTAGCCGGCATCCGGAACACTTCGAGAAGGCGGCAGGTATCATGATCGGCCGCATGGCGGTGGCCCAACCCTGGTGCTTCGCCGCGTGGGACCGCCCGGACTTCAAGGTGGACTATCTGGAAACCTGGACTCGTTTCTACGGCTACATGCTGGAGGACTTCACCCCGCGCCAGGCATTGGTCCCGCTGAAGACTTTTGCCAAGTACTACGCCCAGAATTTCGTCTTTGGGCACACCTTCTATTCCTCCGTCCAGTCCGCCCGCGACGTGAAGACTCTCCACGAACGCGCCGTCCAATTCCTCTCCGCCTCCCCCGCCCTCGATGCTCGCCCCGCCGTTTCGGGAATCTGATGGGTCCATCGCAGTCGGGGGTAGCAAGTGGCTTGACACGCTGAGAGCGAACGTGTTTGAGTGGCCACCTCTTGACACAATCCGGGCGGTTAGCTCAATTGGTAGAGCGCCAGCTTTACACGCTGGATGTCACAGGTTCGAGCCCTGTACCGCCCACCACCGTATCAAGACACGAGGAGCGAAGGGTGTCCCCCGAAGCTTCACGCGAAGGGGGACAATACCGCTCGCCTTCGACGAATACGCCACTTGGCAATCCATCAGTCGATTCACCGAACCAGCCATAAGGCGGCCCCGACATGGCGTTGCCTTTCGCCCGATATTGTGCTCCACTCTTGCGCATGAGCCGGGGAATCCGACATGGTGCGTTCGCAGCCGTCTTGGCAACGATCCTGAGTTCAACCGCCCATGCGGCTGAACCCGCGCTGACGGCGGGACAGGAAGCCACGATTGACCTTCCTTCCTCCAACCGAACGGTGAAGGTATTCCTACCCTCGAACTACAGCCGCAGCCAGAAGTGGCCCGCGATCTTCTACTATCACGGCATGGGCGGAAGCCCCGATACGAGTCTGCTGCGCGGCTTCACCGACAGCCGCGACTATGTCCTGGTCGGCATGTCCTACCAGGACACCAACGACTCGCCTCGTACCGCCCAGGAACAGGAACGATACGTGCGCGGCGAATCGGCCCACTATCGCGCCACGAGAGACTGGCTGGTCGCGCACGCCAGCATCGACGACACACGCCTGATCATCGCCGGCGCCAGCAAAGGCGGATGGGCAGCCAGCGTGCTGGGCGAAATGGAACTCCCGCGGCTTGGGGGCATTATGATCCTCCTTGCCGGGCGGCCGGCCGGCCGCCCGCAGAGCCTGCCCGCCGGAGCGCTACAGAACAAACCTATCTACATCGGAGCCGGCGAAACGGATCCCAACATGGTGTCGGCACGTCGCGCGAAGGAATTCTACAAGCGAAACGGGGCCGTCGTAACCTTCGAGGAGTTTACGGGAAAGGGCCATGAAGTCCCGCCTGAAGCCAAGCGGCTGAAAGCATGGTTGGAGGCGAACGGCCGTTACCGTCAGAACGCGAACCCGGAGGCGGTAGGAAGAGAACTGATGGCCAAACTCGAACCCACCCTCAACGCCGCCGTAGCCGAGACAAGCGCTGTGACGAAGTACAACCTGCTTCTGGACCTGATCGAAGATCCCCGGGCCCGGTTGTGCAGTCCAGCGCTTCTCGAACAGACGAAGACCCAGTTCGCCTCGCTGACCAAGTCGTCTCCGGCCAAGGAGGAATGGGCCGCGGAGTCAGCCTTCAACGACCTGGTCTACCAGGAGTCCTGTATCAAGAAACTGGCGGACATGAAGGCCGTGCTCGACGGCTATCAGAAGCTGGCGCTGACCTATCGAAAGACCCGGTACGGCAAACTGGGCGCGTCATACGCCGCGCGTCTGGCCGACGCGTACCAGAAGTCCGCGGAGGCCACGTCCAAAGCCAACGAGGGACACCCGAGCACCGCGACAACCAACACATCCTCTTCCGTGAAGCCGGCTTTCCCCGTATCGGGTCCCGACCGACCTCCGACAGCGGCGCCGGTCCGAAAAGGGAACAAGATCACATTCGAACGTCTGTAGCCACTTGCTATCGCGCATGGCCCTTGTTACTTTCTGTCACCTAAGGACAAAGGATATGACACAGGCCACAACACAGAACCGACCGCCGCTCAGGATTGCCGTCCTGGGATCCGGTAAGGGGAGCAACTGCCAGTCGATCATCGATGCGATCGCCGCCGGCACGTTGAACGCCACGATCGTGGGAGTAATCTCCGACGTCGAGAACGCCTACATCCTGGAGCGGGCCAAGCAGCACGGAATCCCGGCCCACTACATCAGCGCTGCCCCGTTCAAGACCAAGCTCGATGGCGATGCGGAGCAGAAATACATCGACGCCCTGAAGCGATTCGGCGCCGAGGTGATCGTGCTGGCGGGATTCATGCGGATCATCAAGAAGCGGCTTCTGGCCGCATACCCCAAGCGCATCTTGAATATCCACCCCGCCCTGCTGCCCGCGTTTCCGGGGATGGAAAGCTGGAAGCAGGCGCTCCGGCATGGCGTTAGGATCGCGGGCTGCACGGTCCATTTCGTCGACGAAGGGACCGACACGGGACCGATCATTGTCCAACGGGCCGTGCCAGTCCTCGACAACGATACGCCCGAGGCTCTCCACGCGCGCATCCAAGTGGAGGAACATATCGCCTACCCGGAAGCGCTCCGCCTGTTGGCCGCCGGCGAGATTGGTTGAAAGCAATAGGTCTGGACGGACCCGCGCGTTTTTCCTACTATTTGCCAGGTTTTGAGAGCGATCAACTCGAAGGATCCAGAATGAAAAAGCTTGTGTTGGGATTGCCGAAAGGAAGCCTCCAGGATGCCACGTTCGACATCATGCGGAAGGCCGGGTTCAACATCCAGGCCGGCTCCCGTTCGTACATGCCGAGCGTTGACGACCCCGAGATCGACGCCCGGCTCATCCGCGCGCAGGAAATCAGCCGCTACGTAGAGCTGGGTCTGCTCGACGCCGGCATCACGGGATACGACTGGATTGTCGAGAACGACTCGGATGTCGTGGAAGTGGCTGAACTGATCTACGCCAAGCAGGGCTTACGCCCTGTCCGCTGGGTACTCGCCGTACCCGAGAAGTCCCGTATCCACTCCGTCAAGGATCTGCGCGGAAAGCGCATCGCCACGGAAGCCGTCGGTCTGACCAAACGTTTCCTGAAGAAGAACCGCGTACAGGCCAAGGTGGAGTTCTCCTGGGGCGCCACCGAAGTCAAAGCGCCCGAACTGGTCGACGCCATCGTGGAACTGACAGAGACCGGATCCTCGCTTCGCGCCAACAACCTGCGAATCGTGGAGACGGTCCTGGAATCCACCACGCGGCTCATCGCCAATAAGAAGGCATGGAAGAACACGTGGAAACGGGACAAGATCGACCAGCTGGGCATCCTGCTCAAGGGCGCGCTCGCGGCGGAGAGCAAGGTCATTCTCAAAATGAACGCGGCGGGCGAGAATGTCGCGGCCATTACCGCCATCCTCCCCTCCCTGCATGCGCCGACGGTCAGCAACCTGGGCAGTCGCAACTGGGTGGCCATCGAATCCGTCGTCGAAGAAGCGGTTGTGCGCGAGATTATCTGCCGACTGAAGAAGGCGGGCGCCGAAGGTATTATCGAAATGTCACTCAACAAGGTGATTCCGTAGTCAACGAAAGGAGATCCCCGTGGGATCCATAAAGAAAAAGCGCATCAAGAAGATGTCGAAGCACAAGTACCGCAAGCGCCGCAAGGCGAATCGTCACAAGAACAAGTAGAAGGAAAAAGGGATTCATGCGAGCATGCTTAGTATGCTTGCTCCTTCTTCTTGCCGCGGGATGCGGAACCCTGGAACGACGTTCGGCTGGTGAACAGCCTTCACCCCGTGTGGGGGATTTCACCCTTACACAGGAGGAGATTGACTTCGCCCGTGCCTTAGCCTACTACGCTCAGGGTCTGATCCTTGAGCAGGAACTCGGAGGCAACTCAGCCGAAGCGATGGAGGAGTTTGCCAAGGCCGCTGAGCTCGATCCCAACCGGTCCATTCTGTCGGCCAAAGCCGCGATGATTGCGCTTCAACGCCGGCAGCCGGATAGCGCGATCGCCATCCTGGAGAAGGCCCACAAAGCCAATCCCCATTCCGCCCGGACGCTGCTCGATCTGGCGTCGATCTGTCAGGCGGCCGGGCGGGCCGATGACGCGGCCAAGTACTATGCCCGCGTCATCGAGCTCGACAAAACCAGCACCTTCGCCTACCTGTCGCTGGCACGCCTGCGCTTCGAACGAAAACTGGACGCGGACGCCTTAACCGTACTGCGCGAGGGTGCCCAGGATGAAAAGAAGAAGGCAGCCATCCTGGCCTTCTGCTATGGCAGAGGGAGGGAATTCATGGCCGATGGCGAGATCTCGAGAGCCATCCCCTGCTTTCAACTCATGGCCCAGCATTCCCCCGCGTTGCGCCCCCAACTCTACAGCCTGCTAGGCGAGCTCTACGAAGGGCTGGGCGACGAGGAGGAGGCCATCCGTCACTTCACCCTGGCAACCCAGGAACAGTTCCCCCTGTCCGATGCGTTCGTCAAGCTGGCGCTCCTTGAACTCAAATCCGATTCCAACAAGGCCCTGGAGACACTGCTTCGCGCCGAGTCGCTGTCGCCCAAGAACCCCGCCGTGCTGTTGCTGCTGGCGTTTGCCTACAGCGCCCAGGAGCGCTTCACCGACGCCATCGCCGTGTATGACCGCGCCCTCCCCATCCTGGAGAAAAGCGACAAAGAACGGCTTTCGCCAAGTTTCTACCTCTACTACGGGGGCGCCTGTGAACGCGCCGGACAGGCTGAAAAAGCGGAATCCGTATTCGAAAAGGGCCTGACCCAGTACCCCGACGACGACGCCATGCTCAACTATCTCGCCTATATGTGGGCCGAGGCCGGCGTCAAGCTGGACAAGGCGGAAACCTACGTCACCAAGGCGCTGGAGAAGGAACCCAACAGCGGGGCCTATGCGGATACGCTGGGCTGGATCTACTTCAAGCAGAAGAAGTACAAGGACGCCCTGACCCAGATTCAACGGGCGCGGGAACTGGTCAAGAATGACGCCGTCGTGACCGACCACCTCGGGGATGTGTTCAACGCACTGGAAGACAAGGAGCAGGCCCTGTCCTTGTGGAAGCAGAGTTTTCTCCTCGATCCCGACAGCAAGACGGTTGCCGTCAAGCTGGAGTCGGGCGGTGTCAACGTGGAGAAGCTCCGCAAGGAAGCCCGAAAGACAAACCGGCAGATGACCAAAGGCAACCCCTGATGCCCGCGATCCATCAATTCGTCGCTGGTTTCACCAACGGCGATGCCATCAGCAACGAGGCGCGCGTCATCCGACGCCTGTTCCGTTCCTGGGGCTGTGAATCCGAGATCGTCAGCGAGACGGCCACCATCCTTCCCGAACTGCGCCACGAAGCGCGCGATGTCGCCACCGTCGCCGCTTGGTGCCGGCAAGACGACATCGTCCTGCTCCATCTCTCCGTCGGGTCCATCGTCAACGATGTGTTCGCCTCTCTTCCCTGCCGCAAGGCCATTCTCTACCACAACGTCACACCGCCGCGTTACTTCGACCTCGTGAACAAAAAGACGGCTTACAGCCTGGACAAGGGCCTGCAACAGACCCGGGCTCTCGCCGGGGTCGCCTCGGTCAACATGGCCGACAGCCGCTTCAATGCCGATGAACTGACCGCGCTCGGCTACCGGGACGTCCGTGTCCTCCCCCTCGTGCTGGATCTGGACGTTCTGAAATCCACACCCGACGCGAAAACGGTCCGTAAGTACGACGATGGACAGGTCAACGTGTTGTTCGTGGGACGCTGCGCTCCGAACAAGCGGATCGACGATTGCGTGACCGCCTTCTGGTACTACCATCGTTTTGTCAATCCCGACTCCCGATTCATTCACGTGGGATCGTTCGCCGGTACGGAACGCTACTACTACCTGCTGCAGACCCAAGTCCGGGACTTGGGCCTGGATACCCAGAGCGTTCGTTTCGCCGGGGCCGTTACGCAGGCCCAGCTCAACGCCTGCTACGAGGTCGCCGACGTCTTTCTATGCATGAGCGAGCACGAGGGATTCTGTATCCCTATCATCGAAAGCATGGCCCATGACGTACCGGTGCTTGCCTACGCGGCCGGGGCGGTACCGGAAACACTGGATGGCAGCGGCGTGCTCTTCCATGACAAGGCGTTCGACGCCGTAGGGGAGATGATCGGGCGGCTGGCGGATGACGGACCTCTGCGAACGGCTGTGCTGGCGCGGCAACGGGACCGGCTGGCGCACTATGCCCGGCGCGATCTGGCCGCTGAACTGAAGGCGATCCTCTCGCCCCTGATGACAAAGCCGACCCGGTAGCCCTTCCGCGCATCCCGGCAGACAGGCCCCTCGTCCGCGGGGACTCTTCGTGAGACGCCGTGGCTGGGCACACATCGACTGCCGGCTTGAGAATGGGGTCCGAGACCGAAGAACGTTTACCGCTTCGAGAACTGGAAGCGTTTGCGAGCGCCCGGACGACCCGGCTTCTTGCGCTCCTTCATACGGGAATCACGGGTGAGGCACCCGCTGTCCTTCAGGACCGCGCGCAACGACGCATCGGAAAGCACCAAGGCCCGGGCGATGGCATGCCGAAGGGCGCCCGCCTGACCTGAAATGCCGCCGCCGGATACTCGGGCCGTAATGTCCAGCTTGCCATGGGTGTTCGTGAGTTTGAGTGGCTGCTCGACGTAGATCATCAGCGCTTCGCTGTGGAGGTAATCCTTGATCCCTCTCCGATTGACCTTCCATACCCCGGTCCCGGGGGTCAGTTCCACCCGAGCAACCGACGTCTTCCGTCTTCCCGTTGCCGCATGCTTAACCGTCTGTTCTGCCACTTTTCACTCCCTGCCCCGTTGTCGGGGTCGTTTGCCCGCTCTGCCTTACTTCACCGTTGTCGGCTTCTGGGCGACATGCGGGTGATCCTTACCCGCGTACACCTTCAGCCGCCTGAAGAGTTTCCGACTCAGATTGTTCTTGGGCAGCATCCGCAGGACCGCTTGCTTGATCATCCGGTCCGGGTGCCGTTCCCGCATCACCGAAGCCTTGGTCTCCTTGAGACCGCCGCGGTACCCGCTGTATTGTTTGTAGATCTTCTGATCGGCCTTCCGCCCCGTCAGTCTGACCTTGCCGGCGTTGATGACCACGACGAAATCGCCCAGGTCAACTTGCGGAGTGAAGCACACTTTCTGCTTCCCGCGCAGGAATTTCACAACCTTGACGGCCAGACGGCCGAGCGACTGTCCCTCGGCGTCCATAACAAACCACTGGCGGTCAGCACCCGGATCTTTTGGCAAAAATGTTTTCATTCCTCTTTCCTGATCGAAACAAAAAAAAGACGGCGGACCTTAGTCAAAGAACGTCCGCCTGTCAATCTCTTATTCAGGTTTTATTCCTGTGGCTCGCTCTCGCGAATCTCCTTGTCCACGGCGTTATCCATCTTGTCCAACGCCTTGCCGTATTTCTTGTCCTGCCGCTTGATGAACTCCACAAGTTCCGGGTCCATGTCGGTTGGGAACGACGTCACGGCCGGCTCGGATGCGACGGGAGCCTTCGGCGCCGGCTTCTCCTTCACCTTTTCCTTCTCCTTGTTGCCCTTCGCCGGCTTCACTTCCTGCGGCTTTTGGGCCAGTTTGCTGTCGGATGACGCCGGCCAGTCCGCTGCCGCCATGTTCATCGCTCCCTTCCGCCGCTGGACTTTGGCCTCCATCTCCTCCGGTGTGTCCAGCACATAGGGCGTGATGAAGACCACGACTTCGTTCCGGGTGTTCTCGTCCTTCTTGTACGAGAACAGCCCTCCGATCAGCGGAATGGAACCCAGTAACGGAACCTTGCTCTTGTTGGCCACCTTGGAGTTACTGACCAGTCCGCCCAGCACAATCGTTTCCCCGCTTCGCACGGCCACGGACGCCGTCATCTGCGAGGCGTCAATCGTGGGCCAGTCCGAGGCCCCGCCGGCTCCCGTGATCTTCTGGCTGCCGCCCTCCTCTTCCAGGTTCTGATCGATCTCCATGACCACGTTCTTCTTCTCGTTGATGCGCGGGGTTACCGTCAGTTTCGTGCCGACTTTCTTCATCTCCACGTCATCCACCCATTCGCCGGCGCCGCTCCCGCTGGTGGAGACAAACTTGAGTCCCTTGAAGAAGTACTTCTCCGTTGTCACATCGATGGTGGCCTTCTTGTTGTCGGTCGTCAGGATCGTGGGAGACGACACGATCTGGGTACGGTTGTCGGAGGCAATCAGTTTGATGATCGCATCCAGGTTCAGATCGAAGAACGTCGCATAGTAGGTCAGGTTGCCGGCTGTCGACGAGAGACTGGGCAACGTGGTCAGTCCCAGCGGATCCTTCATGCTGGCGCGGTACTTGTCGCCGCCCCCCACTCCGGCGAAGCCCACCGAGGGCTTGCCGCCGCCTGAACCCTTGTCGTAAGCCACCATGGCGCGCTGGACCCAGTCGATGCCGCGTTCATAGCTGTTCAACAGGGTAATCTTGAAGATGACGACTTCGATCATGACCTGGGACAGCATGATGTCCATGCCCTTGATCATCTCTTCCAGGGTAGCCAGATCGCCCTTGCTGGCCATAATGAGAAGCGAATTCGTGCGCTTGTCCGGCAGAATCTTGATGTTGTCCGCGGATAGCTCACCCACCTTGGATTTTTCGGCACCTTTGACGGCGACCGCCGCCGCGTCGCGCTCCTTCTGCAAACGATCCACATATTCCCGAAGCGCCGCACTCTCCCCCTTCTGGTCACCTCCCGCCACCGGCGTCGTCTTGGCGTCGGGCCCCTTGCTCACCTGGCCAATGAGGGTATTGAGCGTGGCCGCCACCTGCTCGGCTTCCGCATATTCCAGGCGGACCACCTTGACGATCACGTCCGGCGCCGTCTCCACGTCCAGCGCTTTGATGATCAACTTGAAGAAGGCCATGTTTTCCTTGCGCGTAATGATGATCAGAATGTTGGTCCGGTCGTCGGCAATGATCTTTACCTCGCCGCGAATGATGCCCCGTTCGACCTGCTCCATGAGCTGCGTCAGTTCCGTCGCCGCCGGCGTGGGCGTGGTGGCCCGGATGACACCCGGAGGCGTTGGAACCGTGGGTCTTACGACGCCCGGCGCCCCGGTGGTCTTGAGCTGCGGCACCGAGGCTTTCATCGCGTCTTTCTTGGCATCCGCGATGATTTCTTCGAGCTTCTTCTTGATCTCGGACGCCTTGGCATACCGAATCTCGATGATATTGGGTTCCTCGAGAGCCTCGATCGGTAGGTCGATGTACTTGATGATCTGGTTGATCCGATTGATGGTCGCGGCCGAATCGGTGATCAGGATGCTATTGCTCCGTTCCAGCTTGTGGATATTCCCGTAGGGGTGCTTGAGGGGTGTAATGGCATTGACAGCCTCATTCAGATCGATGTTCTTCAGCGGAATCATCTGGCTGATCAACGCATCGCTTTCCTTCAGCGGCGTCTCTTCTTTTTCCGTAATCTCCATGGCTTCCGTGCGTGCGGAAGCGATGGGGACCACCTTGAGGAATTTCTCCCCCACTTTCAGAACGCCGACGCCATTCATGGCCAAGACCGTCTCCTCAGCCTCCAGATACTCCTCCTGAGTGAGATTCGTCTGACTTTCGAGCGTGATATTCGGGTTCGGCAGCCCCTGCGCCGCCTGAAGGATGGTGCGGTGGGTCTTCTCGGCGTAGTCCTTGAGAACCATCTCAAGGGGACTGTTCTTGAACTTGAGGCCCGGCACGGTTTCTTCGGGAACGGCGGCGGGTAAAGCGGCGGGGCGCGCAGCGGGCAAGCCCGGCACCGCCGGAGGCGCTGCCGGCGGCCGGGGAACCGGCATCTGCGCCAACGGTGCGCCAAACGACGCGAGCACCAACACGGCAGAAAAAATGCACCGTTTCCAGAAGAATAGCGCAAGAAACGGCCGCTTTCCGGGGCCGCTGGCCGCTCTGCCGCGTCGATCTCCCACCCTAGCCGTCATTTCGCCGCCTCTTGCCTAGTATAGGCACAATAGAGCGTGAACCGCCCTCGCAACACGGTGGCGCTCTTGGGTTTCAGCAATAATTGCCGTACATCAAGCATAGCACCCTGCTGCTGCAGATCAAAGAGAAAACGCATCATGGCATCCAAGGTTCCTTCGCAGTCCTGACAATCGATGGACATTTCGTATAAATCCCCGACCTTCTTCTCCTCGCCCACCCGCCGCTTGGAGATCACGACCCCATTCTTGGACGCCTGGCTGTCCATGATCGCCCCCCAATGCACGTCCATCTTCTTGTCGGCAGAAAACGGCGGCAACACCTTGCTGATCTCGTCGAACCGCGTGGACCACTCGCCCCGTTTACCGGCCATGACCTTGTCCTTTTCGATTTGTTGAAGAATCGTAGCCCGGTCCCGGCGCATCTCCACCCAGCGATCGAAGGTCGGCTTCGCCACAATGGCCGACACGCCGAAGAGCGCCACCACCCCGGTCAGCAAACCGAAAACGGCCTCGCGACGGGAGAGTTTCACGGCTGCCCCCCCGATAACTTGATTTCCACATTGAACATCTGCTTGCCCCGCTTTTGGTCCAACCGCACGTCGCTCAACGTACTGCTGACAAAGAACTTCGATTCATCGAGGTGGTTCTTGAAGGTATAGATGTCGCTAACCGCTCCAGCCTCACCGGACAACTTTATGTCCTCGCCCTTAGCGTAGCTGAACGACGACACGGACATGCTGGCGGGCGGCGGCAGTCGCAGGCAAATTTCCCGGAGACACTCGAGGGCGGAATGCGACATGTCCATGTAACGATCGACGGTCAGCACGCGGCGTCGCATGTCGGCCACTTCTTTCGCCTGCTTTCGCCATCGGGCCTGGTCCTGCTTCAGGGAATCCATGCGCTTCTGCAAAACGAGCCCCCCGCCGACAAATAGCAGGATGGTCAGGACCCACGCCCCGATGCCCGCCGCGGCCGCCGTGACCATTCGTTTTCTGAAAAGCGCGGATTCCGCGTCGACTTGCCACGACACCGGCATCAGGTTCAGCCGCGCTTCATCGGTGCCCGCCCGCCTCGCCAACCCCTCGGAAACCGGCGGCAGGGCATCAAGCGATTGAAGAGCCACTTCACAGGAACATTCATCCTTGATCTTGGCGGCGAGGCCGCGGGGAACTTCTCCCCGGTGCCACAGATGCACCGCATACGCGTCGCATCCATACTCCATCTCCAGGGACATCAGGGTGTAGCTCACCGCGCGTGCGGTCTCGATCTCGAAATCGTCCCCGGAGAGTCCTTCGCTCTCGCCCAGGGCGCGGAACACAATCGGGCTGCCGTCCTGGAATACGATAACGTCCGGCAGCCCGTCCCCCATCAGGAGCACAACCTGACGCCCCTTGGCCGGGACCTGCCCGGCATCGCGAAGCAACTGCCACCACCCCAGCACCTCCGCATCCACGCGATCCAGGGCAAGCCCCACGGTACTCAGGTTCGCGCCCAGCGCATGGACGACATCCTCCTTGGCAGCGGCGACCAGGACAAGGCTCTTCCCCTCTTTCCGGCTGATCACCTCGTGAGAAATCACCAGCGTCTCGACAGGAAACGGCGAGAACTTGTCCACCTGGAGCTGGACCATGCTCCGTAACTCATCGTCCGGCACGTCGGGAAGGCTGACGATCCTCAACAGCAGTTGCGCCGACGTGAGGCCGACCGTCACATCACCTTTCAGTTCGGACTTCCGGACCGCGGGGGCGGCCTGGCCCGCGCCCTCGGCGGGCGCCAGGGCCCCCGCGTCCTTGCCTTCCGCCGGTTTCAATGGCAGGTCGAGCTTGCCGGAGCCCGTCTTCTTCAGGCCGTCTTTGCCTCGGAGCAGCGAGGTCCACTCGACGCTCTCCCCGCGAATGACGGCTCCGATCACCGTATCGCTCGGCAGATTCAACAAATCTCGAACCAGGGTCTTCATGAATCAGTTCTGTTCCCGCCAGCGCAGGATCGTCAATTCCTTCTCTCCCCGCTGCACGATGCTCCAGATCTCGAATCGGACACCGCCAACGGTCCCCACGGACGTGATACGGTAGATGCCGGATTCCGTCGTCACCAAGTCGCGGGCCGTCGCGCCCAGTTCCGGTATTCGCCTGATGAAATCGTCGGTGTTCTTGAACGACGTGTCCTCTTTTCGGCCGCCATCCTCGTACCAGCCTTCCCGTTCCTCGATAATACCATCGGCGATCAAATCTGTAACACCCGGGAGAGTCATCAGGACCCGCTTGGAGGCGGCATTGACGTTGACCTTCCCATCGCCATAGGTCGTCAGGAGATCGTCAATGCCGGTCGTCACAACCGGATCCTCGCCGGGTCGCCCGGTTTCGATCGTCCCGCCGTACAGTATCGCTTTGGTAAACCCCTTTACAAGAAGAAGTTCGCCCGTGGTGTCCAGGGGCCCGTTCTTCGCCTTGTAGGGCGAATCCAGCGATTCGTAGTAATCGTCTTCGGCCCCGTCCGCCCGTTGAACATCGTCCGCGTCCGTCCAATCGAGGAACGATTCGATGAGCTGGGGATACATCGTCTCGGGAACCCCCGCCACGTCCAGGATTCGCTCCAGGTTCTCTTCCCGTTCCTGGTCGGTCTTCCCGAGGTTGTTGATGTTCCGCAGCGCGGGTTCGGGCACGATGTCCAGCGTGATGGTCCCTTCCCCCAGCTTCTCCACCAGCCCGCCGCCGGTGATGGCCAACCCTTCAGACAGCAACTTGGCGCTCTGGTACCACCGATCGTCCTTGTCCGCCTCCGTCGTCACCGTGGTCTTCTTGACCTCCGTGCTCTTGGCCATCAGCATCTCGGCAATTTCAATTCCGGACCTGGCCAGGTATTCCGCCTTGGTCCTTTTCCGGTAGTACGATGTGATCCTCGCCTCAATATGCGCGTCAAAGGCGAAAGACCCCACGAGGATGGAGAGAATTCCAACCACCCAGAGGACGACAATGAGCGCCGATCCCGAAGAAGAGTGTTCAGGTGTCAGGTTTCGGGTGTCAGGGGCGGATGGATCAGGCTTTGAGCCATCGTAAACTCCGCGCTCCTGAACACTGACACCTGACACCTGCGGCTTGCCGTGTTCGTTCGAGCTGTTCATCAGATCTTCTCGGATCACCGTCATTCTCCGCCTCATCGCCACGAGAGCGGCGCCACGGGTATGCCCAACACGCGCTTGACCTCGACCGGCGGCTCGTCCTTGTCCAGCGGTTCCAGGTACAGCGTCAATTCCACGACCGTCGGCAGCCGGTTCGTCTCCTCCCAATCGTCCAGCCAGTCAATCTCATCGTCTTTCTTCTCGTAGGCAGTTCGACAGTTGAACCCGAGAACGCGGGACGACAGGAACACGGGAGGCAGCTGCGCCGGATCGAAGGTGTCCGCCTGCCCGTGCAGGCGCCACGCCCGCACCGCCACCCCCGGCTTGCCGTCGGGCGCGGTCTCGATCGACACCTTGACTCGGTGAGGGCTCCCGGCCAACGTCGAGTCCTGCCCCACCAGCGCCCCGCCCAGCTTGACCCAGCTGATGGTGTCCCGCGCCGACTCCCCGCTGCCCTCGTCCTCCGTCACCATGCCGTAGGCCGCGGCCTTGTCCTTCGCGTCGGGGTAATAGGCCGACCGCAGGGCCATCACCAGCTGCTCCATGACAAAATCGCCGTGATGCAGGTCGTTGCTCAGCACCATGCCGCGCTTCCACGCCGACGCCACCGTCGAGAACGTCAGGTAGGCCAGCGTCGTGATGACCGCCAGGATCCCCACGGCGAACATCAGCTCGACGATGGTGAAGCCCCGCCTATTTCTCTTTCGGTTGCCACACATATCGCACCACTTCCTCCCGGGGCGCATTCTCGCGATCGGACCACTTCACGGTGATCCGGACGACATAGAGGCCATCCTCGTCCTCGTCGTCGTCCACGGTTCGGGAATAGGTAAAGCCGTTGTCGTAGTGTCCCTTGGCTTCGTCCACGGCCAGCGCCTTGACATCGTTTGTCGCCATCATCGGGAAATCGACTTCCCCCTGCCCCAGCGTCCACTGGGCCTGCTGGTAGTTCTTGGCCGATTTCATCACGGCCAGGCACCGGGAGGCGCCGGTCAGCAGCACCACGAGCGACGCGCTGAGGATGGCGGCCGCCAGCAACACCTCAACGAGTGTGAATCCCCGCTTCATGGTCTGGCCTCGATGTCGGCGGCGGAAAGCGCGTCCACGTTAATGGTCATGCCCGCGCCGTCCAAGTCCTCGATCTCCACCGTATACGGGTCGCAGGTTCCGTTGGAGCGGTAGAGAATCGTGCACGTTCCGCTCGTATGGGCTTCCTCGTCGGCGCCTCGGAGTTCCACCCGCGTAAGGCGCACACGATCCAGCTTGCGCGACAATTCCTCGGCGCCCGCCGGGCCCACCGCGCGAGTCACCGCCGCTGGCGCCGCGCCTTCCGCATCGGCCTCGTTCCGCGTCTCGTCCGCCGGCGGCTCCTCGTCTTCCGAGGGACGAGGCCCCACCCCCACGCCGGCCACGGTCATCTTGCCGGCATCGAGGTCGAACCGCAGGACCATGTCGATCTGTTTCATCACGGCCATGCTCCGGGCATAGCGCCCGGCCATCACGACGGACCGGGCCGACAGCCGGAGGCGATTTCCCCGAATGGAGCCGACCAGGCTGGGCAGGGTCACCGCCGATATGATGCCGATGATGGCGATGACGAGCAGCAGCTCGATCAGGGTGAAGCTCTTCACCCCGGAGGTCCAGGTCGCCGTGTTTGAGCGGAACCCTCCGTAGCCGGGACGCCGCCGGGCGTTCTGGCGAAGGAGGGTGAATCCATGTGCTGTGCGACGTCGTGCCATGGTCGTGGGAGGGGCGGTGGAGCGGCGGGGCCGCTGCCTACTTGCCCTCGTTGACAAAGCTGGTGATATCGTCGGCGGTGCCCATCTGGGCATCCGGGCCGGCGGACCGCACCTCGTAGTCATTGTCGCCCTTCAGAGTGTAACTGAGAGGCGTGCCCCAGGCATCCGCCGGCGCCCCACCGCGGATGTAGGGACCGCTCCAGTTGGCGGCGCCGTCGTTCGATATTAGCCCCTGCAAGGTGGGGGGAAAACGCCCCGTGTCGGTCTCGTACACATCGATCGCCGTGCACACGTTGGCGATGCTGCCGCGCGTCGCCTGGATGCTGGCCTTCTTCTGCCGTCCCGGAAACGTTACGACCACGACGGCCGCCAGGACCCCGATGATCGCCACCACCAGCAGCATTTCGATCAACGTAAAGCCGCCTTGAAGGTTCTTCTTCGCGCGCAAGGTTGTCACTTTCATGTTATCGTCCCTCCATCTTCCGCACTCTGCTTACCTCGGCCGCTTCGGCGGAAATTCGGGCGGCCAGGGCCGGGACTCATCGTGTACTACACATTCAAACCATTGGTCAGATTGAACACCGCGAGGAGCACGCTGATGGCCACGAACCCCACTCCCAGGGCCACCATCACAATCAGGATCGGCTCCAGCGCGGTCGTAAAGATTCTGACGTTGCGGTTCAGCTCGTTCTCGTACCGGCGGGCGATGTGGCCGAGGGCGCCCGGCATGTCCCCCGTCTGTTCCCCGATGGCGAGCATGTCGGTCATCATCACCGGAAACACCTTGCCGCCGGCCAGGGGCCCCGAGATCGTGGCCCCATCGGTGACCCGCTCCCGCGCGTTGTGGATCTCGTTGGCGATGACCACATTGCCCACGGTCTGCTCCACAATGCCCAGGGCCTGGAGCGCCGGCACGCCGTTGCTGAGCAGGGTGCTCAAGGTGCGGGCGAAATTCGCATAGATTCCGGAAGCGACGATCCCGCGGATCAAGGGCGTCCGAAGCAAGACACCATCCCACCAGAGGCGGCCGGGCTTCGTGTTCACCCAGCGACGCACCATGACCGCCGCGATGATCAGCACGATGATCACGGCCCATCCGTACCGCACAAACAGGTCGCTGCCGGCGATCAGCATCTTCGTCGGCAGGGGCAGGGCCGATCCCAGCTGATCGAACACGATCTTGAACTTGGGAATGATGAAGACCATGGCAAAGATCAGTGTGGCGATACCGAGAACCACCACGATCATCGGATACACCAGCGCCATGATCACCTTCTCCTTGACCTCCTGAATCCGTTCGTAGTGATCGATCAGCCGGCGGAGCACCTCGTGGACGGCGCCGCTGGCTTCCCCCGCCCGGATCATGCTGACGTAGAGCTTGGAGAACGACAGCGGGTGCATGGCCAGCGCATCCGAGAGCGACGCACCGTGGATGATCTCGTCGCGGAGCTGGGCCACGATCTTGTCGGCCACCCCGCCGCTCCGGCGGTTCGCCAGACTGTTCAGGGCATTGCCGAGCGGCATCCCGGCGGCCAGAAGGTCGCTGAGCTCGGTGGTAAAGATCAGCATGTCGCGCATGCTCATGCGCTCGCGGCCGCGCCGGAACGTGAAATGCTGCTCGGCGGCCGCCGCCTTCGCGACGGCCGCGCTCTTCTCCTCCACGGAAACCGGGATGTGCCCGAGGCGCTCCAAGGCAACCAGCGCCGAACGACGGTCGGTGGCGTCCAGGGAGCCGTCGATCTTCTCGCCGGTCTTGGTGCGTGCTGTATAGAGAAAAGTGGCCATGTGTTCCTGGTCAGTGGTCCGTTGTCACTGGTCCGTGGTCCTTAGTCATTTGTCATTTGCCGGTTCTGCCGATGGACTTCAGATAGGCGTTCAGTTTCGGTGCGAGCTCATCGACAATGGGCTTGATTCGATCCACCTCTTCCGACGTGAGCAATTTCCTCCTGTAGGCGCGTCTCAAAAAGTGCTGCGTTTCCTTCATTGATCCTCTGGCAATTCTCACGAATCTGCGATTGTCCTGAAAGCTCCCTCGACCCGAACCTTCGGCGATGTTGGCGCCGATACTGTCGGCGGAACGAACCACTTGCACCCCAACGGTGTTCTGAGCGAAACGGGCCCAATGGGAGACCAAGTCCCAGATCTCATCGGCGAGCGTCTCCGCCAGATGATACACTCGCAATTCCGTAAAATCACCAGTACCCGTTTTCACTCCATTCATCCTTTCCCCAAGTGAAGCTCCCCGCCCCGAAGCTTCGGGGCGGGGCTTCTGAGCGGAACTGCGCCGTAGCCATAGACAGGCAACCCGTCTTCGTCCCGACGCTCTTCGAGGTCGGGACTTCGACGCGGTCGCCTCCGCCATTCCTCCCCGTGGTGTCTGCCCGCATTGCTGCCTGCCCACATCGCTGCGCGAAGTGCTGCGGGCGGGCGCAAAGCGCTGCAGGCGGGAACCACGGGGCTTCCTGGCGAAGGCGAGTGACCAAGGACAAGGGACCAATGACTCCTACTCATTCTCCTCCGACACCCTCAGGACCTCCTCCACGGTCGTCGTGCCGTCAAGGCACTTGATCCATCCGTCGTCGCGCAGGGTCTGCATGCCCTCGGCAATGGCCTTCTGCTTGATCACATTCGACGCGCTCCGGGTAATGACCAGGGATTCGATCGCCTCGGTCACGTGCAGCACCTCGAAAATGCCGCGGCGGCCGCGAAAGCCCGTGGACCGGCACGCTTCGCAGGAGCCGGCCGTATAGAGACTCCGCGCGGCCAATTCGGGGATCGGGAACCCGATCTCCTTGAGGAGTTCCATATCCGGCTGGATCGCCTTCCGGCACGCCGGGCACAGGCGGCGAACGAGCCGCTGCGCCACCACGGCGATGACCGCCGATGCCGCCAGGTACGGCTCCACCCCCATGTCCAGGAGCCGGGTGAAGGCGCCCGCCGCGTCGTTGGTGTGCAGGGTGCTGAATACCAAGTGCCCCGTGAGCGACGCCTGGATGGAAATTTCCGCCGTCTCCAAATCGCGGATTTCCCCCACCATGATGATGTCCGGGTCCTGGCGCAGGATGTGCCGAAGCACCTTGGCAAACGTCAGCCCGATCTCGGGCCGCACCAGGATCTGGTTCACCCCCGCCATCTGGTACTCGATCGGCTCTTCCGCCGTGAGGATCCGCTGGTCGATGGAGTTGATCTCGTGCAGGAACGCGTAGAGCGACGTGGACTTGCCCGATCCGGTCGGCCCCGTCACCAGGATGATGCCGTTGGGTCGCTGAATGAGTTTTTCGATGAGGCCGGAGTCCCTCTGATTCATGCCGAGTTCTTTGAGCCCGATGAACTCCCCCTTGCCGCCGAGCAGACGCAGGCTGACGCTCTCGCCGAACACCGTCGGCATCGTGGACACGCGGATATCCATGTCCCGCCCCTGCACTCTCAGTCCGATGCGGCCGTCCATGGGCAACCGCTTCTCGGCGATATCCATGTTCGCCATGACCTTGATACGCGAAATGATGGCGGCCTGGAACCGGTTCAGTTGCGCCGGCACCGGCGTCGCGTGCAGGACGCCATCCACCCGGTAACGGATGCGCAGTTCATCCTCCATCGGCTCAAAATGAATATCCGTCGCGCCCTGCTGGCAGGCTTCCCAGATGATCTGGTTCACGAATTTAACGATGGAGGCTTCCTGGTCCAGCTCGCTCAGGTCGGTCTTGCGAAGCTCGTCCTCGGGCGCCACCTCGAACCGGTCGTCCTGCATCATGCGGTCGACGGTCTCGGCGCCGACGCCGTAGAATTTCTTCGCCGCCTTGGCAATGTCATCCGACGTGCTCAGCGCCAGGCGAATTCGCGTGCCCGCCGCCAGGCGCAGGGCATCCAGCAGCCCCGCGTTCAGGGGATCGTTCGTGGCCACCACGAGCATGCCGTTGTTGAACGAGAGCGGGATCACGTTGTATTGGAACACCGCCTTGGTCGGCAGGCGGCCCAACACGTCCTTGTCGATGACCTGGGTCCCCAACCGCACAAAATCGAGGCGAAGCGCGCCGGCCAGTGCCTGCAGGAACCCCTCTTCCGTGGACAGGCCCTCGCGGACTACGACATCGGCAATCCGGACATCGCCGCCGCGGGCTTTGGCCAGCAAGGCTTCCGTTTGTTCGTCGGAAAAGAGTCCCGTGCGCTTGAGAACACCGGCCAGGTAGTTCGTGGATGTGGCTGCCATAATCCTAATTCCGTTTATCCCAACAGTTTAGACTGTTCTTCGGCGCTGTTCAACACCCGTTTCTTCGGCTCCTTCTTCGGATGGCCCATCGAGTGTCCCGACGCCCACAGGGTCTGCCGGGCGATCCCCATGAGGATGCGAACATCGTCCACGCTCAGCGGACCGCGCGACAGGATCCGACGCAGGCCCAGCATCATGTGGTCTTCCTTGTCGTCCTTCATGAACCCGATCTTCATCAAGGTGTCGTCCCACATGGCGAACATGCGCTCTCTCAGCTCCGAGGGGGCCTCCGGCGTCTTCTCCACGGGCGGTTCGTAGGTGCCGTTTGCCACAAAGAGCTCGTAGCAGCAGACCATGACGGCCTGCGCCAGGTTCAGGGACGGGTACTCCGGGGTCGTCGGGATCTGGATGATCTGCGTGGCAAGCTCCAGTTCCTCATTGCTCAAGCCATTGTCTTCCCGGCCGAACACGAGAGCCACTTTTCCCGTCTGGACCGCGTCCAGGGCTTTCCCCGCCCATTCGCGCGGCGTCTTCGCGTGCTGGCGATAGAGTCCCTCGCGCGCGGTCGTCACCATCACGAGGCCGCAATCGGCCACCGCTTCGGCCAGGCTGGCAAACTCGGTGCGGTGGTCCAGGATCTCCGTGGCATGGCAGGCCATCATCCGCGCCTCGTCCAGGTTCAGGTTGCGCGGCGCCACGACGGCCAGGTCGGATAGCCCCATGTTGGCCATGGCGCGACACACCGATCCCACGTTCCCGCCATACAGCGGCGACGCGAGCACAATGCGTATGTTGTCGAGCGACATATCCGATTCAAGAACCTGTTTGCCGGGAAAGTAATGTCCAATGTCCAATTCTGAATAACCAAGTTTCAACTAGGATATCCTGATGGCGAGGCGGGTTGCTATGTGCGCCGGAGATATCCGCCACTTGTGACTTGGTTATTGAACATTCGATATTGGTATTTCTTCCTCCCTGTTCAACAATTCTGCTACCCATGCATTGGGAGGGATGCTATATAACCCCGCTCGACAGTCACAAGTTCTCTACAGCTCTGAGCGGCGCCTGACCGTTGTCAGAGGTCGGCGTCGCGCTTGATCAGTTCCATGTTCAG
>Ga0172375_10002744_pt1 | contig 27186 bp, 10 predicted proteins | sample LakKiv1m_FD_114537 | JGI IMG/M metagenome (GOLD analysis project Ga0172375, IMG submission 114537) | Freshwater microbial communities from Kabuno Bay, South-Kivu, Congo - kab_092012_11.1m | ecosystem: Environmental > Aquatic > Freshwater > Lake | place: Democratic Republic of the Congo...
GCGCCTCAGAAAAGTTTCGGCATCATAGTATTTAGCTTATAAGGCCGCAAGGAGTTACAGCGAAGTTTTTATACTGTCAAGGCTACCTTCAGTATAAAAACTGAGCTGTAAACCGTAGCGGCCGGCGAAACTATTTCAGCGCCGAATGGGCTCGGCCTAAAGACGGATTGGAAAGTCTCTCTTTACAGAGAGCAAAAAATCAGGTATACTTAATTTTAGCTTTTTACAACTTTTTGGAAATAGTATGTGTGTGATGACGGGGCGTGGCGCAGTTGGCTAGCGCACTTGAATGGGGTTCAAGGGGTCGCTGGTTCGAATCCAGCCGTCCCGACCAAAAATATTTTGCCTGCAAGGCAAAAACGCAAAAGGCGGTGTTTTTATGGAAAACAAAGAAGGGGCTCAACCTGAAGAGGTCCGCAAGGAGCGAAGAAGGTTTAAAAGAATAAATAAAAGTTTCATTGTTTCGTACGCGCCTATAACGACTGAAATTACAAAATATGATGTGTCTCAAACTAAGGATTTGAGCGAAGGCGGGTTACTGTTTGTCTCTGACAGGAAGTTTGGCAAGGATGTGGTCTTGAAGATGAAGCTTAGGTTTCCTGAATTTCCGGATTATGTAATAGTGCTTGCCCAGGTTGTTGATTCAGTAGAGCGGGCCAAAGGCATAATATATGAGACCAGGGCAAAATTTATTGATGTTGAGCCAAAGGTAGTGGATGTCATAAAAAGATTGGTGGAGCGGGGATAAAAAAATGCGGAACAAGATAAATATCGGATTAATAGGTTTTGGCACTATAGGGTCTGGCGTGGCGAAATTTCTGATAGAACGGAGGGGCTTGTTATTAAAGCGCTCAGGGATAGATTTTGACCTTGTAAAAGTTTGCGATAAGGACTTATCTTCAAAAAGAGACGTTAAACTGCCTAAAGGCATGCTTACAAAAGACGCGGCCGAAATAATAAATGACCCTGATATACATATTGTTGTTGAATTGATAGGCGGGATACATCCTGCGAAAGAGATGGTTATGAAGGCGTTGTCAATGGGCAAGCATGTAGTGACTGCTAATAAGCTGCTGCTTGCCGCTGAAGGCAGCGAGATCTTTCAGAAGGCGAGAGATTTGAATAGGGAGATATATTTTGAGGCAAGTGTTGCGGGCGGAATCCCTATTATAAAATCTATACGCGAAGGCATGGTAGGGAACAGGTTTTTCAGTATATTTGGAATACTTAATGGCACATCAAATTATATATTGTCCAGCATGTCAGGCCAGGGCTCAAGTTTTAAAGCAGCGCTTAAAGAGGCCCAGGTAAAAGGCTATGCTGAGAAAGACCCTTCGCTTGATATAAAAGGGCTGGATTCCAGCCATAAACTTGCTATACTTTCGCTTTTGGCATTTGGGAAAAGGGTGGAGCTGAACGATATTTATGTTGAGGGGATTGAAGATATATCCAATCTTGATATCCAATATGCCAGGGAGCTTGGGTATGTGATAAAGCTTTTGGCTATAGCTAAGCGTTATGAAGATGGATTAGAAGTAAGGGTGCACCCTACGTTGTTACCTTCTGAATATTTGCTTTCATCTGTTTCTGGCGCGTATAACGCGATATTTATAGAGACTGATCTGGTGGGCAAGCAGTTATTTTATGGCCAGGGCGCTGGCAAATTGCCTACAGCAAGCGCCGTAATAAGCGATATAGTGGACATAGGATATAAAATCAACTGCGGTAAAAATTCAGCGAAGGCCGTCATGCCCAAAGATACTGAAATCAAAAGGCTTAAGAAAATGGATGATGTTGTTACTAGATATTACGCGCATTTTTCCGCGATAGATAAGCCTGGTGTTCTTGCTAATATAGCAGACCTTTTGGGCAGGCACAATATAAGTATTGCCAGCGTTGTCCAGAAAGAGCGCATGGAGGCCCATATTGTCCCGATAGTCATGCTTACTCATGAGGCAAGAGAAAAGGATATGCAGGTTGCTTTGTCTAAAATAAACAGGCTCTCTGCTATAAAAAAGAAAAGCGTTATAATACGTCTGGAGAAATAATTTTATGTGGAAGGGTATTATCGATAAATACAGGGATTTTTTACCTGTCACTAAAACTACCCCTATAGTCAGCCTTAATGAAGGTAATACCCCATTAATTTATTCATGCCATCTTTCAGAGCTTATTAGAGGAGAGGTTTATCTAAAATACGAAGGCCTCAACCCGACAGGTTCTTTTAAAGATAGAGGCATGACTATGGCTATCTCTAAATCTTTAGAAGAAAAACATGTGGCAGTTATGTGCGCTTCTACAGGCAATACCTCTGCTTCAGCTGCGGCGTACGCGGCAAGGGCTGGTATTAAATGCATTGTCCTGATTCCAAAAGGCGCTATAGCGCTTGGCAAGCTCGCTCAGGCGCTTATACATGGCGCTCAGGTAATAGCGGTTGATGGCAATTTTGACGATGCGCTTAACCTGGTAAAGGAAATTACAGCCAGGCATCATATACAGCTGGTTAATTCCCTGAACCCTTACAGGATAGAAGGCCAGAAAACAGGATCATTTGAGATATGCGACCAGTTAGGCGCGGCTCCTGATTTTCACATTATCCCTGTCGGAAACGCGGGCAATATTACTGCCTACTGGAAAGGCTATAAAGAGTATAAAGAAAAAGGAAAGATTAAAAATCTCCCTGTTATGCTTGGTTTTCAGGCAGAAGGGGCAGCTCCTATAGTGAAGGGCAAGATAATAGAAAAACCAGAGACTATTGCCACGGCTATCCGCATAGGAAATCCCGCCAGTTGGAAAATGGCAGAATCCGCAAGGGATGAATCCAAAGGCCTCATAGACATGGTTTCTGACGATGAAATATTGGAGGCATATAAATTATTAGCGTTAAAAGAAGGCGTATTTGTCGAGCCAGCTTCAGCCGCGTCAGTGGCTGGGGTAATTAAGCTTGCCAAGAAAGGTTACTTCAAAGAATTTAAGAATCCCAAGCTTGTCTGCATCCTTACCGGCCACGGCCTCAAAGACCCTGACCGCGCCATAAAATCCATCAAAGAACCAAAGATAGTTCCTGCAAATCTTCAATCCGTCTTATCCCAAATCTCTCTCTAATCTCCTCTAACTTTACAATTCGTGCTATGCACCATTTGTAAAGTTAAGGGCATTAACAGAAATAATTAAAAAATTTGAAAGAAATTCCCGCTTTAATGTGTCTAATATATAGAATAAAACAACTCTCTAACTTTACAATTCGTGCTATGCACCATTTGTAAAGTTAGAAAACCAAAGGAGGTAGAGCGTTATGGAAGATATATTAGATTTAATAGATGAAGGAAAGGTTAAGCGTTATTTTAGAGTAAGGGATAAGTTTTCTTTTGAAGGCGCAGTAGCGCATATAACACAACATGCAACAGGCAAGGAATTGTTATTTGTAGAAGATATGGATTATTTTTACGCGCTGTATTTGATTAAAAAAATGGTTAGGAAATTTGACCTCAATATCCTATCTTTTGTGCTTATGCCCAGCCATATACACCTGTTAGCGAAACTTGGAAAGCAAAAGATAGAGGAGGCAATGAAATATTTATTTGAGAAATATGCTAAATTTTTTAATCGGAAGTACGAAAGGAAAGGCCATGTTTTTAGCAGCCCTTATAGATATGCACTTTGTTTAGATGAAAGTTATATTTTAGCAGCTTCCTTATACATACATCTAAATCCTGTAAGGGCAAGGCTTGCTGATAATCCTCTGGACTACAGGTGGTCTTCCTGTGCTTTATTTTTAGATTTATCAGAAAAGGATACTTTTGTTGATTATAGTTTTATTTTAGAATTATTGGATCCTGATATTAATAAAGCAAAGGAGCAATACAGAGAATTAATATGCAATATGATGACGAAGAATAATATAAATTTAATGGAAAATGATAAGGCTTTGGAACTCCTTAGGAGTGATTTAGTAGATATACTGAGGACAAAAAAAGACAGCCGAATCCATTTAAATATCGATGATATAGAAAAGAGAATAGATTTGCTAAGAGAGTCAAATAGACTGAAGAATCCAGAAGAATTAAAGGCGCGTAAATTTTTAGTAGAGCAGCTAATATCTCGAGGATATACAATAACAGATATTGCGCATAGGTTAAAGTTGAGCAGGGTATCAATTTATTCTATTCTTAACTCATAACTTTACAATTCGTGCCATGCACCAATTGTAAAGTTAAGGATGAGTTTTTAATCCTTCTGTTGTCCTGTGTAGTATGTCTAATAGGCACAATTATGTGACCTAAATTTTATTCACAGCATAGCTCCATATGTTTATAATGAAAGGCACCTTTATGAGTATAGCAGAGGTCAGTAGTATACTGGCCAATAGAATCAGGACTATTCGTAATTCCAAAGGATGGACTCAGATAAGATTGGCCACAGAGATAAATGTCCATCCTACGTATATAAGTAGAATAGAGAGCTGCAAAAAACTACCTACCTTATACCTACTTTCCAGGATAGCAGATGTTTTTGAAATAAAGGCATATGAACTTTTATTGGATGACGCACAGCTGAATACGCCTGATTATAAAAAGCATAAAATAATCAATATCCTTAAGGAATCTAGCCTGTCTAGTATAAATATTTATTATCCTCTAATTAACGCATTACACAAAGAACGCAAAATTAAAAGAAAGCAAAATCAAACCCATAGCAGATAAGTTGATAGCATAGAGATTTTCTTATTTGTGCGGAGCTTTGCTTTGCTACTCCGCAATCTTTTAGGAGGTGTGTTTTGCTAAGGCTGACGCTTGGGGCAGCTATTTTTTGTGTTATTTTAACAGGATGTGGGCAAGGGCCTTATATTTATACCAAAAAGGATATTGTAAAAATTACAAATTTTGAACTTTCTCCTGACGAAGAAAAAATCGCATTTTCCGCATCGAATCCTGCAGGAAATATGGATATCTGGGTAGTTGGTATAGACGGCAATAGCCTCAAAAAGCTTACTTTTCAAGGTAGTTCGCTTACAAATCTGATAGCCAGATATTTCAAAAGGCATAAGTGGAAAAATTTCTTTGAAGTGGATATGATTTCGCCTGAATGGACTGCTGATGGACGTATCGTATTCTGTCAGGAGTTATCTAAAACAGATATGTGGAGCAGGCGGGTTGTAAACTACATGTTCTGGACAATAAATCCAGATGGCACAGATAAAAGATCAAAGAAAGACAAGGATAAGGTATTACAAAGAAAACCTTTTGACCCTATAAATAGAGCGGAAGTATTAGACCAGTCTGTCAGGCACAATAAAAAAATCCTCCTCAAAGACGGCTATCTCTGGGTTTTAAAAGAAGGCGACACCAGCCCTATAAAGTTAATTCAATAGATAATCAGCACCTGGCTGCGTATTTTTTATGAAGCCAATTATTTATTTAGTTACTATTTTATTCTTTGCGATTTTTCCATGCGTTGCGATCGCGCTGGATGAATCCAGCGGGGCTACGCCTATAACCCTTGAGAGCACAAATGGCGCGAAAATAAACATCTATTGTTACGAGAAGACATCAGACGTTTTAAAAGAGAAGCCAGTATTGTTAGTGCATGGTTTTAACTCAAAAGGCTCGGTTTGGCGCAACGAAAATGAAAACAAAGATTATGTAACGAGTCTCAGGAAAAACGGTTATGATGTGATAGTTGTTGATATGCGCGGGAACCCTGTCGATACAGACGGCGATCATAAAGCTGACAAGGCTGTTGTCGGCAGTTCATGGGGTTATGGCGTAAAAGATTTAGGCGATGATGTAGGCGTAGCGTTAAGAGAAGGCGTAAATTTTTTAAATCAAAACCTCCCAAATCGCAGCTATGAAAGGGCGGATGTAATAACCCATTCCACAGGGGCCCTTGCCGTAACAGCATATTCACGCTCTTTAGGCCTGATTACTTACAGGGATAATATAGGGACAGTAATAGAGCTGGCTCCTCCAAATAACGGTTCCACAGCCCTTGTGGCGAATATTAAAGCTATCCTTAGCGTAATACCGTCAGTTTTTACCCAGGCCATGACTGCCTATCAATACGCCCTTCAGGTAGAGGATAATAAAATATGGATACCTGGCAGCCGCATGGAATCTGAAAACCTTAGAAAGGAACTGTCGCCGGACAGCATGTTCTTGAAAAGTATACAAAACCTTGGACCTGATAAGCGCATAAAGACTTTTATCGCTGTTGGCAATGAAGACTGGGTAGTCGGCGACTGGAGCCCTGTTATAGAAAAAAGGGATGATATAGGATATGAATATTTTCTGGGTATGGATCATTTTGGTTTCTGTAGCAGCGAGACAGTCTTGGCAGCTTTATTGGATAAATTAAAAAAAGGGGACGGGAGCAATTTTTTTAGCAGGTTCAAGCCATATAGAAATAAACAGCTTGCGTTTTTATCCGGGCCAGGGATAGATCACCCTGATGACACCTTTGATACAGTGGATTTTGCCAGAGGCGTAGATGTGAGCCCCAGGGAGCTTTTTGATCTGTGCCTAAGACTCGCGGCGAGAAAAAATAAGGCGTACCTGTTGAGATACTGGGAAATCCTGACTTCATTTGATAGCGCTCAACAGGAGGTTTTAAATAGCGCGGACATTGATAATGTTATCAGTAAATGGGAAGAGGCCCTTGGTCAAGAAAACAACCTTCTTCATAATTATTATATGTATGCGTCAAGAGAATACCTTGAGGCCCCGGATATAGCTGTGCTGGCGAATGGATATTATAATGAAATGAGGAAGTTGATAATAGAAAAAGTAGGGGAGCCTGTAAGGATTATTGACCAGACTTTTGAGCCTTATATATTTAATGAGCAGAAGGTCCTTGTGATCCCTACGGGCGGGCTTTCTGGTCTTTCGCATTCAACCATATTTAAAAATAAAATTTCAGAATATGTCCAGAATGGCGGAATTGTTATATGCCTTTCCCAGCAGTATGGCTATGATTTTAATGCGCTTCCAGGGGATCATATAAGCGCGTACGGCTGGCAGGAGGACACGTCCTGCCACGCAAAAGCCGCTTATATAGAAAATTTTCATCAGATATTAAGTTCGCAGAGCGAGCTATATCCCGATATAAAATTAGACGGATATTTTACGGATTATCCGGATAATGCCGTGGTCCTGCTTAGAAGGTCAAAAAACCAAATGCCCGCGATGCTTATGTATAGTTTTGGCAAAGGATCTGTTATAACAGCGTCTATTTATTCAGACTGGGGCTATTTGAACGGCCAGGCCAGCTCTTCGGAGATTAGCCTTGTGAGAGATATGCTGCGGTGGGCAAAGCATGGCAAAGATCTGCCTGTGTATAAAACCGGAGAAGGTTTCGAATGCCCTATCCAGACAACCGCAAATTTCAGCAAAATAGAAATGTTATTAAAATCTCCTGATAATATTGTATTGGAGAGGCATATTGCAAATGAAGCTGTTTATAACATAGGCATAGCTTTAGAAAAACCAGGCATCTATTCTGTAGATTATATTTCTTATGGCGCTGATTCAAAGGCTATGCTGCCCCAGTCAGAGGGTTTTTATTTTTCTTTTTCCATGCCGCCCGCAAAAGCCGCTCAAAGCAATGATTTTGACTTTGACATAACTAGCGATAGTGAAAATTATATATGCGGCAATCCTGCTGTATTTACCTTTCATATAAGAAATAATACTGACAGGGATGAGAAGGTAAAATGCAAGGCTACCCTGTCGCATCATAATATGAATTTTAATGATATAGTTGATGTCCCTGCCGGCAAATCCATCTCTTTTGATATTACAATATTTACGAGCCTGACAGACATAATGAGTTCTTGTTTTTATTCTTCAGGGAATAAGCTTATAGGCAAAGCTGAACGGGGCATCAGCGTCTTTGAGCCGGGCTTAGACATAGAGATGTCAGCTGATAAAGAGCAATATTCCCCTGGCGAAACAGTTTCTATAACCGCAGATATTAAAAACAAAACCAGCGCAGCGCTTAATATCTTAGCTATACTTGACATAGTTGATTCGAGCGACAAGCAGATTCATTACTCTTCTTCAGAGATTAAACTGGCTGAACTCGGATCATGGCCCCTGTCTCAGGGCTTTGTGATGCCAGAGGATGTTTCTAACGGGACATGCAAAGCCAGGCTGAGCGCGTATTCAAACTCCAGGCTTATAGGATTTAAAAGCGCGTATTTTAAAGGCCCCTCGCTTTTACCTGAAGGCGGGGGAGGCACAGAAAATATTGCAGACTCTTATGTTAGCCCTGGCCTGAATACGGATTTGACTATAGATATGGAAGATGATTATACAAACGCCGAGCCTGTCTCAGGCTCTATTGCGATTAATAACATGGGCGAAACAATAGAAGAGGGGACTGTTGATATCAGGGTATTTCCCGCGATAGGGACATGGGATTTGTCCGGGGTGGTAAAGGATAGCTCAGGCGCTGTTATAGCTGGAGCAAAGGTAAACGGCATATATGCGAACAAAGACGGTAAATATAAGCTGGAAGGCCTTGATTGCGGCAGCACGATTATTAATATAAAAGCTCCATGGTTTGATAGCGCCTCAAAAGATATTCAAATATTACCCGGAAGCAATATCCTCGACATAAACCTAACGCCATCAAAATATGGAAATCTCTCAGGCGTTATTGAAAACTCAATAGGATTGGACATTGCACTGGAACCAGCGAATGCCGCAGGCTCAGACGCTTCAAATAGATATGCTGTGACTTCAGGCGATGGACTCTATAAATTTAGCTATTTGCCAGAAGGAAAATATTTTTTGACAGCTTTATCCGCAGGCATATCAAAAGATATACAGATAAATGAGGGCGAAAATGTTTTCAATGACTCACTGGGCCAGGACATATATCAGGATTTTCAAGAGATAGAGCCTAACAGCGCTTTTACTAACGCGACAGAGATAAACCTGAATTCCAGGATACATGGAAAGATTTATACGGCCGGAGACGAGGACTTTTTTAAATTCAACATCGCGGAAAAGGGTATTTTATATATAAAGATGTACGAAGTGCCGCAGGGCTTGAGGCCTTCTATCAAGATATATGATGACAAAGGCAGGATGTTCAGCATGAAAGGCGGCTCTGCCAATGAAAACATAGTCCTCGAGACAGAATTTGACAAGCAGGGATTGTATTATCTTTTAGTAAGGGACTGGTATGGGAATATATCCTCGCTTAATAGCTACTCCCTGAACTTTAATTTTATTAATATGCAGGATGAATATGAGCCTAATGACTCTATAGAGACTGCGAGGCTCATTGATTTTGGAATGACCTATTTAGCCACAGTGGCCCCTAAGGCAGACGCGGATTTTTATAAAATATCCATACCTGATGCTGGGAAGGTAACTATCCATCTAAAGGATATGCCGTCAAATATCAGGCCTTATATGAAGCTTTATATGGAGTCTGGCCAGGTTGTTGACATAAAAGGCAGCGTCTCAGGCAAGGATGTTGCAATGGAATTAGAAGTGGCCAACCCCTCAAACTACTATTTTCAGGTATATGACAGGTATAACAGCGAGAGCTCTTTTTTGAGATACAGGATACTCGCGCTTTATACCCCTTCTGACGAGTATATAGTAAACGATCCCGCTATTTATTATAAGACCGAAAATATCTCTGATATAAAAGATGAAATTAAAGTTAATTTTGGAGATATCTCTGTTTCTGAAGAGGGGAAATATTACATAGAGGCAACTTTGCGCTCGCCTGTTTCGCAGGAAATCGCAAAGACAGTAAGAGCTTTTTATATTAACGAAAGGGTTCCTGCTGCGCTTCTTAAGTTTTCATATATTGGAGATGAAAACATTAGTTTTTACGCAGGCGGGAAGGCTGAATTTAGATTCAACATTGCAAACGAAGGAGACCTGGGAGGCGAATATGAAGTGAATTTTAAATATGAAGACCTGATAAATAAAACAGAATCAGGGATGTTAAACGCTGATAGTTCTAAGGAGGTAGCGTTTGAGTTTTTAGTTCCGCAGGATATGGAGAGCGGGGATTATGAGGCAGAATATAAATTTAAAGGGGAAACGCGCAAAGTAAAATTTAATATACAATGCACTATGGTTGAGGTTAAGGCCAAACCAGATGGAGATGTCTTTAAGCTCAATGTTAAGAATAAGACACATGCCTCTGAAGCAGATGGCCTGTCCCTGTTCGCAGAGGTTAGATGCGGCGATTATGAAGACAGAAAAGACTTTATCCTTGACGAAGAAAAGGATATCGAATTTATTATCCCTGGCCTGAATAACAGAGAAAAGGTTTATTACGGTATATATTTTGAGTCAGGTAAATCCCTGTATTTAGACTCATACCTAATAAACGGCGAAAAACCAGCAGTTCCTCTTATTAAAATAATTAAGGCGGGGTGCGATAAAGGTGTTTATGAAGACGGAGAAAAAGTTGTTTTAAATTGGAAGGTCGAATCAGACAAAATCTGTTCTGTTAGATTAAAGGCATATTTAATAAAGCCAGATTCAAATAGCGAGGATATTATTGACGAAGAGGTGATCTTGGCGGAAGGTATGAATGAAATAGAAAAATCTATATCCTTTGGGCTTAAGATGTATGGGATTTACAGGATTGTTTATGAATTGGAGGGGATTGGCCAGGGTTCGATATTTTTTGACGTAACCACTGGAGAGAAAACAAAACAAAATCATGAGCCTGTCCTGTTGTATATAGAGGGAAAAGAGGTAATCGCCTGGGATATCCTGGAATTTTTTGTAGAGGCTGTTGATGTGGACGGGGATCTGCTCATTTATTCTGCTGAAGGCCTGCCTCTTGGAGCGAGTTTTGACCCGTGGCTAAAAAGATTTTATTGGAGGCCTGGAGAAAAAGACGCGGGGGATTACACAGTGAAATTTATAGTAAGCGATGGAAAGACAAGGGCTTCTTCAGAAGTAAAAATAATAGTATTAAACCTGCTGCCTGTTATCCCTGACGCGGATATTATCGCCCAGCCTGTAAGCGGCATAGCGCCACTCGAAGTTAATTTTAACTCCCAGCCGGTTAATAAATACGTGAGGATAGTAAAACATGAATGGGATTTTGATGGAAAAGGCGTCTATGATTTTAGCTCGCTTGAATCTGGCGAGGCTGTCCATGTCTATACTGGGGAAGGCAGTTTCCCAGCGAAGATGAGAGTTGCAGACAGAAATGGTATTACAAATGTCCGCACAGTTGTTATTAATGTGGAAAGAAATCCTGACAGCCCGCTCGTCTATCTAAATGCGTCTCCTTTGAAGGGTATGGCGCCATGTAAGATATTTTTTGAAGGCGGCGCATTCTGTCCAAGCGGGATATCCAGATATGAATGGGACTTTGACGGCGATGGAGTTTTTGAGGCGAATTCATCCGTTTCAGGGGAAATTGTTAAAACCTACGCGCTCCCTGGAAAATATAATGCGGAATTCAGGGTTATCGGCGCGGACGGATTAAGCGGTTCAAAAAATGTCTCAATAGAAATAGAAGACCCTAGAGTTTTAAGTGTCGATCCTTTAGTGTTTCCTGCCGCGGGCAAGGTCCCTGTAGAGGTAAATTTTAAAGCTGAAGCGAGTGGCAGTAATCTGATCCAAAAATATCAATGGGATTTTGAAGGTGATGGGATATTTGATTATACCTCTCTTGATTCAGCCGCTATCAAGCATACTTATTGCGAGCCTGGTGTTTATGCGCCAACTGTGCGCGTTACAGATTCAACTAATTTATCCAAACAGGTTAGTTCAGAAATCAGATTTTCTGTCTCCGATCCAAACGATATTAAAAAAGGCAGGATTATAATTAATCCTAAAAAAGGCAAGGCGCCTCTCGATTCGCGATTTGCATTTGAGACAAAGGATGAAATAGGCGGGGCAGTAGAATACCTTTGGGATTTTAATAATGATGGCGTATTCGACCTTATAACAACAGAACCCAGGGCAGGATTTATATACTGTGATTCAGGCGCTTATATGGCAAGGCTGGATATCATGTCTAATAAAAATATTATTATGTCTTGCCAGGAGGCGGTCTATGTCACAAGCGGCAAGAATGATAATAAGAAACTAGCGGAGTTTCCAAATAATGTGAGTAAGGATAAAATATGCAGGATAGAATTGCTGGACAGGACTTCTTTAACAATGCCTGCAGGATTGTTGAAAAAAGACGACGTCGTTAATATAAAGAAGCTGGAGTCAAACCAGGTCCATGCCCAGATAGACTTTAGTTCTAATAAATCCGCAGGAGAATACAGGGAATATGAATTTGAGAACAGCATGGAAATATTTGATAAGGAAATGGTTATATCTATACCATATACTGACGAGAATGAAGACGGCATTGTGGATGATAAAAATATTGATGAATTAACCCTTGATGCCTACTGGTATGATGAGGATAATAAAGAATGGAAAATACTCGCGGACAGCCTCATCTTTCCTAAAGAAAATATCGTTACTGTTAAGACAAATCATTTTACTGTATTTGGGATAGCAGGCGCTGAAAAACAAAATGAAAACATTCCAGAGCTTGGAGGACCAGGGCAGGATAATAGCGATAACGGGAGCGGCGAAGGCGCTGGCGGAGGTAATTGTTTTATAGCTACCGCAGTATTTGGCTCTTCTAAAGCCGAGGAGGTGCTGATATTGCGCGAGTTCAGGGATAAGTATTTATTAACATCAGATATAGGGAAAGAATTTATAAATCTTTATTATCATTTTAGCCCAGGCGTAGCAGAATTTATAAAACATAAAATTATTATTAAATCCTTTATCCGAACCTGCCTAAAATTTTTTGTAGCTTTCTTAAAATCCATAGTATAAAATAAACTTTACAATTCGTGCCATGCACCATTTGTAAAGTTAAGCTGATATGAAGAAGAGGAGAATAGCAGAAAATGTATATTTTAGATGTGATTTTAGAGGATAATGGAAAAAGGGTGGACAATGTTACCTTGAGGCATCTGGTGGGCTTAAAACCTGAACTGGAGCTTTCAAGGACTATTGTCCAGGGTATGATAGATAATGCTGAGATTTTATTAAACAGCAAGGCAGTGAAAGTGGGACATAAGGTGAAAATAGGGGACAGGATAGAAATAGATTTAGAGAAGTTAGAAAAAGAAAGCATCCATGAATGCGACAGGAAAATCCCAAGGGCTGAGAAGGTGCCATTGGATATTATTTACGAAGACAAGGATATCCTTGTGGTCAATAAGCCTGCTGGTATGGTAGTCCATCCTGCGTGCGGGAATTATTCTGGGACGCTTGTAAACGCGCTTTTAAACTATAAAGGTTTTCTGACGGATTTTAACGAGCCTCGGGCGACAAGCGACGACCAAAGGAAGTCCCGAGCAAAGTCGAGGGACGAGCGGCGCGTAATGCGCCCAGGTATAGTTCACAGGCTAGATAAGGACACTTCAGGGGTAATGCTTGTTGCTAAAACAGGCGTAGCGTTACGCAGGCTTTCAAGCCAGCTAAAACAAAGGACTATTAGTAAAATTTATATTGCAGTGGCAAGAGGTATTATTGATCTGGAAGAGGGGATAATAGATTTACCCGTCAATCATGATAAAAAAAATAGGATGAAGATGGTGATTGACAGGTATGATGGGAAAGAAGCAGTAACACATTACAAGGTAATTTCAAGGAACAAAGAAAAGAATTTTACAGTTCTTGAAGTCAGCCCGAAGACTGGGCGCACTCATCAGATTCGCATACATTTCTCGCATATCGGCCATCCGATATTGGGAGATACGCTTTATAATGGGCCTATTGTCCCAGGCCTATCTCGTCAAGCCCTGCATGCCAAATCAATAAGTTTTGTTCATCCCGCAAAAAATACAATAGTCGAATTTTCCGCAAAAATCCCAAACGATATCAAGCAATTTTTTAGCTAACTTTACAATTCGTGCCATGCACCATTTGTAAAGTTAGGTAAAATTAGGACTTACTTGCAGTTACTTTCAATATAATAGATTAGAAAGGATTTGAAATAGCGATATATGCTAATAGTGTGCATAATTTCTATTGACACAACATATTGAAATGTATTATACTTATGGTGGTTGAAGAGAAAATACCCACAATATATTGACAGGCGTCTTTGAAGGTGATATACTTGCAAGTAATTAAAATCGTTTAAAACAGTGTTTTATTGCTCGAAAGGGCGCATATCTTGACTCTTGGTCATATATATGATATACTTTTGAGTAGAGAAAGAAGTAGGGGTAAAAAAGCTCCCATTGAAAAAGGTAAACCATTCGAAAGAATGGGGCACAAAGCTTTAGAGCCTAAAGGTCCGGAGGGACTTATGGTTGTCAGCTGCCAAAAGGATGCCATAAAAGATTTTATAAGGCTCATTTTCCAATGGGGAAATGAGCCTTTTTTGTTGTCTTATGTGTGCCCTAAAAGGGCACAAGGGGGAACAGATGATTGAGAAGCTAATAACCTCCAAGACAAGAATAAAGATTTTGAGATTTTTCTTCTCTCATATAGATGATAGATATTATCTAAGAGAGCTAGAAAGGTTATTAGATGAATCATTGAGTCCACTGAGAAGGCAGCTTATGAAATTAACCGGCATGGGGATATTGATTACAGAAGAAGAGGCGAATCTAAAATATTACCGGTTGAATAAAAATTTTGAAGGGCTTGAGGAGTTAAAAAAAATAGCGTTAAATCAGGACGCTTTTAACCATTCTCCTGATTTCAAGCCAGAGAGCAGCGCTGGCTTAAAAGCCGGCGAGGTTGTAAAAAAGAGATTTAGATACGATTTAGCGGTTTTATCTTTTATCTCTGTGTTTGTTTTAATGACCGCAATAATTATGGTTTATTTCAATGATAAAAACATCAAACAGGTTATGAACATTTTATCAGAAAATAAAACGCGGCCCGCTGTAATTTCGAAAAATGCATCGGCTACAAACGGCGAAATGGCCAGCAGGAAATGGAAGGTTATACCAGGAAATATTCCTGTGCTTTCCAGTGGGGAGACAGGTGAGGAGAAAAATAGAAAAAAACTTTGACGGGTGTAACTAGATCGCTTGGTGTCATGGGGCAACAAGCGCTCCAGTTACCTCCTAAAAAGGAGGCTGACATGTTTACCATCATAATGAAAAGGGTCTTAAGGGAAATGAAATTCTGGCATATACTGGTTCTTATCTTTATGTTGTGTTTTATAGCGGTTGCGCCGCCTCTGGCGCATGCCACAATACCGCGTTATATAAATTACCAGGGCAAACTCACAGATGCCAATGACGACCCTGTGAATGACAGCGTTAATATTACCATCAAGATATATGATGTAGAGTCAGGCGGGACAGCGCTGTGGTCAGAGACTCAGAGCGTCAATGTTACAAGGGGTATATTCAGCATGTTGCTTGGTAGTACTACCAGCCTGGATACGCTGAATTTTGATAAGTCCTACTGGTACTCTGTGGAGGTTGAGTCAGATGGAGAGATGACCCCGAGACAGAGGCTTACATCTGTGGCATATGCTATCAATTCAGACAAGCTTGGCGGATATACTGCTTCGCAGTTTTTAAGGGCGGATGCGGATGCGTCCTTGACAGGCGCTTTAACTGTAAGCGGGAATATTACAGGCAGCGCAAATGGTGATATAACGCTTGACCCTACAGGGACAGGCAATATTGTCATGAAAATAGATTCTACATCCGGCGATTTCAAGGTCACAGACGGCACTACAAACTGGGTGAAGGTTGATCATGAGACAGGAAATGTCTCTGTCGCTAAAGACCTGACAGTCGCAGGCACTATTTACGGGACTATCGCGTCTACTGGAGGAAGCAGCACATTTTCAAGCCTTACTGTGACAGGGGCTTCAGACCTCAGGGGGAATATTTCTAACTCAAGCGGGGCGGTCACAATAGCGGATTCCCTTACGCAATCAGGCAGTTCTAACCAGGTTACATTCGATGGGAATATAGATGCAGGCAATGGTCTGGATGTGACAGGCGTATTGACAGTGAACGGGGCAACTACATTGAACGGCGCATTAGGCGTGAATTCAAACATTGACTTGAATTATTCTGGGGATTCCGCGGGCCTTAGCGTTACCCAGGGTTCCACAGGCCCTGCTGCGCAGTTCGCGGGCCAGAGGGTGGTGATTGGAGCTACAGAACTTACAAATGCTAATGCCCTTTCATCAGGGGAGCTTTATGTCCAGGGAGATATGGAGGTTGACGGCACAATTTATGGAAATATTTCTTCAGGAGGCACTACAACCTTAGGCGCTACAACTATGGATAGCCTTACTGTGACAGGCGCTTCTGACCTGAAGGGGAATATTTCAAATTCAACAGGGGTACTGGCTATCGCGGATAATGTGACAGTAGCTCATACAAGTTCAGCCGCTACAGGGATAGTGACAACAGCCGGCATCCAGCCTACATACCAGGATGGCGGGGTAAATTCAACAACAACTGTGATTGGCTTAAACATAGCTCCTGTAATAAACTACACAGGAGCGACAAAATCAGGCTCATACACAGCCTTGAAGATCGCGGCCACTGAAACAAGCCTGCCAACAGGCTCAAATTATTTGATAGATGCTTACGCGGGCACTGATGGCGCAACACAGAGATTCTATGTTGATAATTCTGGCAATGCCAAAATTTTTGGAACGCTTAATATGAACAGCCAGAAGATAACAAGCCTTGGCGCCCCTGTAGCGGCTACAGACGCTGCGACAAAGGCATATGTAGATTCAATAACGCCAGCATCAGCAGGCGGCTGGACAGATGGCGGGACAGGCGTGTATTTGTCAGAGGGCACGGATAATGTCGGGATAGGTACAGCTGCAACAGACACATATAAGCTCAATGTAGCGGGATCCGCGAATGCCACAACTCTTTACATAAACGGCAGTCAGGTCACTTCAACAGCGGCTGAATTAAATAAACTAGATGGCGCTGGCGCAGGAGTTACTGGATCTAATCTCACTACGCTCACAGCCGGTGGTGTTTCTAATGCGGACAGCCTTCATACTCACGCAGCAGCAAACCTTACAGGAGATTTAGTCTCTACTGTCAACGATATGACAGGGGATGTAACGCTGGAGGCAGGGGATAATGTGACAATTACTCCGACGCCTCTGTCTAAGAAACTTACTATCGCTTCACAGGCATCAGGAGATGAGGTTTCAACCACAAGCCTTACTTTCACGCTTGATTCAGACAATGTGGCAGCGGGAGTAGCAAACGGAGCGGGTATTGTGTTTGAAGGCGGCACAGGCACTGACGCGAGCGTTAAATTTAATTCAGGGACCAGCAATCTTGATATAGCGGGCGTGACAGGAGGTTTAAATATTCCAACCGGGGCAAAATATAAAATCAATGGCTCTCAGATAGCGTCTAGCGACCTTTCTGATTCAGCAAATTTGCCCAAATTAGATTCAGCGGAGACTATAACAGGGGACTGGGTTAACACCGCTCATCCGTGGTCGGACGATGAGGTTGCCGATGATATTACTGCCTCAAATTATATGCCTTTAGCTGGCGGGACAATGTCAGGAAATATTATCTTAAGCGGGCCAGGCACAAAAATCACGACAAGCGGCATAGACCTTGGCCTGTCTCCAGCCGCAGGTTATGGCTTAGTTTCCGCAGTAACTCGTTCAGCCGCTACAGGCGACGAGGCGGCGTATGATTTAGCGGCTACGATAAATAAACTGACCTCAGGGAATTATACAGGCATAAAGCTAAATATCACAGAGACATCTGCTCCTGGCGCGGCTAACAACCTGTTAGATTTGCAGGTAGGCGCAGCGTCAAAATTTACTATTAATAACGCAGGGTTTATTACTACTGCTTCAGTTAATTCAGCTTCAATAGTGGATGGCTCTCTAGGCGCGGATGATTTAGGCGTGAATGTGGTCTCTTCAGTAGATGGCGTAACAAATAATGGCGGGAATATTGATTTAATCGCGGGCTCAAATGTCACTATTACGCCGAATGACACCAACAATACAATAACAATCTCTTCGTCTTACACTGATACGGTCCTTAGCCAGGAAGAAGTGGAAGATCATGCAGGCACGCTGATAGCGGCTGGCGTTAAAACAAACCTTTCTGTAACTTATCAGGATAATGGCGCGGGCGCTGGTTCAGTTGATATGGCAGTGACAGGCGTCCCTGTCCTTGCCCCAGCGTCAAGTCAGACTATAACCGCGGCTGATACAGGTGCTACCCCTCTTGTTTTAAAAGGCATGGCAGGTCAGACCGCGAATTTGTTTGAGGCGCAGGATTCATCGGCCTTGTCTCATTTAACAGTAGAACCGGATGGCGATGTCCAGATCGACACAAGCGGAGGGGATGCCCTCGGGTCTATCACGCAGACAAACACAAGCGCTTCCTTAGCGGTCGCTACCAATATCGCTAAATTAGGAGGAGGGGCAGGGTCTGACTCAGATGGCGTGTTGAAACTCGGCATAAATGAAGGCAATTATCAGTATATCTGGTATGACACAGACGCTGGGACAGATGGCCTTGGCGCGTTTATATTTTCAGATCAGGCAGTTATTCCTACAGCGTCACCTGCGTATTTGAATTTTGGAGTAAATAGAAACGCGGAAACAGGAAGATATAATCAGTATTACGCGATAAAACTGGATCCTGATGTAAATGCTGACAGTAGTTACGATAAACAGAAATTTAGCGTTGTCAGTATCCCAACGCCTGGCACAGACTTTGCAAAGTATGAAAAACCTCTTTTTGATATTGCATCCGATGGTTCTTTTAATATTTATGATCCAACAGTTGGAGATGCGGTTTTCCAGATACAGCCAGGCGGGAGGCTCGCTCATGATTTCAGAAATACGGTAAGGAACGGCTCATTTGAGGCTTTTTCAGGGTTTGAAAAATTTGTAGGTTACGATTCTACTTTTAGCCAGGCAGGGGCTTATAACGATACCACCGCAGGCTATAGGGGCGGATGGAGCAGTTTCGCGCCTGATGAATGGACATGGGTTGAGGGCAAGATTGTCCAGCATTCTCCAGCGCTTTTTAAAACAGGCACCGGCGTCACAGGGACTTTTAACACAGACTTTTTTGACGGCAAATCCGCGGTCGCGATAAATGAATGGAGCGGAAAGAGGAATCTAAATTACGCGATCGGATTGCCTGGCAGCGGAAATGACGCTGGCATAAAACAGGTGATAAGCGGGCTTGAGCCAAACACATGGTACTCTATAGGCGCGGCATTAATGAGCACCAACCCTGTAACAACAAAGGCGATACTGGATATAACAGGCTGCTATGTCCCGGCTACAAATATCACATCCGGTATAAATTTAAACGCTGTTTTAAACGGAAGCTCAACATCTGTCATTGCTGTAGCAAGCGCCGCGAATTTTCCTCAGGGTGGCACTTTGCTGATAGATAACGAATTGTTTGATTATACAGGGAAAACAGACACCTCTTTTACAGGAGTTACCAGGGCTGTAAATTCTACGTCAGCCGCAGGCCATACTAATAATGCGTCAGTGAGCGGCGTATTCAAACCGCTGATAAGTTCAAGCTCCGCGTTTGTAGAAAACAAGGGGTCGTTTAAAACAGATTCCAGTGGTTCAGATATAAGCATCTATCTGCTTTGCCAGCAGGCCAGCGGGGCTAATGATACTGAGTTCGCGAGATTTGATGCTGTTCAATTAGTAGAAGGAAAGGTTTTGCCAAAATATTCAGCTACCTCAATAACAGATACAGGCGACCAGTCGATTTACGGTACCCTGAAACTTGGCCGTTCCGCTGATGGCCGCGGAGGCATATTATCAGTAGACCAGTATGTGAGGACTAGAGGCATAGATTTCTTTTCAGAGGATCCTGGCATGAGCGGCACAACAGGAGGGAGCGGCACAGTAGACAGGGTCCCTTACAGTTTTATAAATACTTATTCTACGTCAGCGCTGCCAAAAACTCCTGGTTATGTCAAAATGGACGTCAGCGGCAATTATATTGCCAGCGTCATGAGAAAGTTCCAGGTAAAGGTCATGGGGGCGTATGACAGCCCAGGGAGCCCCGCGTATGTAAAATACCGTTACATTGACTGCATTGATCCTATGAACGAATGGAATTCAAGCGCCTGGCCCGCATGGACTGAGACATGGTATCCCTCTGGTTCCGGCATAGAGGTGACGACAACTGAAACTGATCTGGCCTTTGGTATTAAAGTAAAATTCAGCGATACCACAGGGTTACAGGGAGGAGACCAATGGGAATTCAAGGCATATGGCATGGATCCAGGACAGCGCGTGTATGACAGCTTTAATAAACAGACCGCGTATAAGTCCAGCGAAACCCGCATATTCAGGGATCCTGCGACAGGCGAGCTGACATTTGAGGATTCAAATGCCGGCAAAGTAAGGCTCTCTGAAATAATTTCGCAGAGGTCCAAGGCGTATATCTCTCCGCCGACGCGCGATCCTAACAATATGGGTATGCTTGAAATTACAGCGACAGGAGAATTAAGCTCTTCGCTGTTTTCGTCAGCCCAGAATTTTGAGGTCTGGACAGAGACTGTGTATGACGCTAATGGAAATCCGATTCTTCCGCCTACAAAATTTGGGTGGAGCATTATGTGGAGCCCTAATTCCGGTACTGCAGGAACTTATAACTGGTATGGCAACTGGATGCAGCCTATGAATAGAGGCTCTGCGATTTCGCTTGTTGCCTCAACAGGCCAGGACACAGGCATAGATATCACATTTCCTGCTACAGGGGATATCTTCCAATATGAGCGCTGGAGATTTTTTGCGTCTCCTTCCACAGCGGCAAATATAGCGCCGCATCATCACGCTACGGATGCGGATGGAGGATTGCTTGGGGCGTCTGGCACTACCTCTCAAAACTTTATCTTATCGTCTGCGTTAGACCCCGCGGAGATTAAATTGGGCTTTGGCAATGGCGTTCCTGAAAAATTTATCAAATGGAATCAGAACATGGACAGATTTGAGGTGTCGCATCCGATGAATATTAACGGCACATTGACAGCTGTTAATCTCAGCGGGCCTACATCCACAAGCGGGACATCGAACAACACTTTTACAGTTGACACAGACCTCGCGGCCGGCTCTACAGAACCGGCTCAGGGATCAGGTTTTATTATAAACGGCGGCGGCTCTGGAAATGTTAATATTGCTTATGATACTACAGGTAATTATCTGAATGTCTCAGGCCAGGCCGGGCCCGCAGATGCTTTTACAGGTATTAATATCCCAAGCGGGGCAAAGTATAAGATAGGTGCGAATAACCTCTCTGCCAGCGATGTGGGCGCTGCGAATTCTGTCCATAGTCATGTTGCGGCTGATTTACCTGTAGCAGGCGCTGGCACAGCCGGCATTGTCCCTGCGGGAGGCTTCACTAACGCTATGGTATCAGGCAGCGCGGCTATTCAGACATCAAAACTGCAGGATGGCACAGCTATCAGCGATGCCATTACTAAAAAACATGCCCCAGGCGCGGATACGACTCTCGGGACCATGTCCGCAGATATTAATATGGGCAGTAATAAAGTGACAAATTTAGCGGCGCCTGTCGCGGCGTCAGACGCGGCTAACAAGACGTATGTTGATAACGCAATAGCAGGCCTTCATTGGAAAGATCCTGTATCAGCGATACAGGCAACTCCTCCAGTAGGGCCTGTAAGTGGAGTGAGATATATAGTTAAATCATCCGGGACAGGCGCCTGGAGCGGCCAGGATAATAAAATAGCTGTTTATAATGGCTCTACCTGGGATTTTACAGCTCCCCTCCAGAGCTACGCAGTGTTTAACAAGGCGGACAATGCCGGTTATGTGTATAACGGCTCATCATGGGTTGCGTTTTCTGGGGCGACAGCATATACCTGGGGCACAGGGCTTACAAACACAGGTACCACAATAAGCGTGGATAACAGCGTAGTCGCTACACTTTCTGGAAATCAGACTATTACAAACAAGACCATAAGCGGGGCAAATAATACCTTGCAGAATATTGCAGATTCATCGCTAAATCAGATAACCACGGCGAATAAGGTAAGCGGCGCGGCAGTGCAACTAAATGCAACTGGCGCGATTACAAATTCCACAGGCCTTAAGGTGAATATTGCAGCTACGAATCCAGGTCTTGCTGTTACTGATAACGCCCTGGATGTGAAACTAAGTGCCAATCAAGGCTTGGCAAAAGGCGCGAGCGGCATGCAGGTTGATTATGACGACGCTACCATAGGCATAGTCGGGAATAAACTTGCTGTAAAAGCGGGCTCAATCGGAAGCAGCCAGATAGGCGATTCGCAGGTAACATCCGCGAAGATCCTGGATGGGGCTATTATAAACGCTGATGTCTCTGATAGCGCGGCTATCGCGACATCTAAAATCTCCGGAGCTGTTACGTCTATTGCCAACCATGGCCTTGGAGGCCTGGCTGTATTGAATGCTGTATCGGGCGGGACAGCCGGGACAATAACAGATGACACTATAACGAACGCTGACATAAAATCAGACGCAGCCATAGCGCAGTCTAAACTTAATCTATCAGTCACTAATAATGAAATCGCTGCCAACGCAGCCATTGCACAGTCTAAACTGAATTTATCCGTTACCAATAATGAAGTTGCTGCGAACGCGGGTATTGCCACCGCTAAAATTTCAGGACCTGTTACATCCATAGTAAATCATGGCTTAGGGAATTTGGCTACTCTAAGTGCGGTGTCAGGAGGCGCTGGCGGGACAATCACTGATAATACTATTACAGACGATGATATAAAATCTGACGCAGGAATTTCCACTACTAAATTGTCAGGGTCAGTCACTGCTATCACAAATAACGGTTTAGGGAATTTGGCTACCATGAGCGCAGTATCAGGAGGAGCAGGCGGCACAATAACGGATGCTACTATCACAACAGCAGATATTTCAGCTAACGCGGGGATACTTGATTCTCAGCTGGCAACCTCTCCGGCTACGAGGTTTTATGAAAATTTTGCGGAGTATGTGGAAACGGGCCTGCAACCTGCGGTATCAGTTAATTTAACAAGCGATATCTCTGCAGGTACCGCATATGTCCTGGGCCTAAGGATAAATAAAGCCAGCGCTACGGCTAAGACATATACAGCAAGTAAAGACACCTATGTGGATATTGACTCTTCAGGAAATTTTCAATATACAGCTGTTGCCAATGGGGCAGAGGCCCCGGCTGTAGCTGCGAATTCTATAAGGCTGGCAAAGATAGTTACAGACATAGACAATATTACAGGCGTTACAGACATGAGAAATCTCTATCCTGTGACAGCGAATGAAATTGCCCCAGGCGCTGTTACATCTGTAGGTATAGAGGACGGGTCGATAGGCACTTCAAAATTAGCGGATTCAGCAGTGACTTCAATAAAGATAGCTGACGGGACTATTGTGAATTCGGACATAGCTGTGAACGCGGCTATTGACCAGTCAAAATTAAATTTATCTATCACAAACAATGAAGTTGCCGCAAATGCGGCTATAGCCTGGGCCAAGATAAACAAATCCGGCGCGGTCCCCGCTGATGTTGGCGCCGCGGCTTCCAGCCATACGCATGGCGGGACGGATCTTTCAGGCGTAATTTTAACTGCGCCTCAATCAGCCCAGACAATACAACCAGCAGCGGATGTCGTGCCTCTGACTATTAAGGGCCAGGCTTCGGCAAATTCAAATGTGCTTTCTATTTATGACGCGGCAGCGGTCCCTTCCGAAAAGATGTATGTGGATAAATTAGGCCATATGTATATGGCGGAGGATACATCTACTGGCGCTAAAAATAGCGCGGCTACTTTGTATTTTGGCCGCAATTCCACTGATAACTGGGAGACAATGGGCTATGACCCTGCGTTAGGCACTAAGGGCAAATTCACTTTTTCAGCGCCTTTACAGGTAGAGGCGTCTTCTCCTACAGGTATTACTTTTGTCGAGAAAGACGCTGGCGGGGCCATAATTAAATCCCAGGGCCTTGTATATGACCCTGACGCGGACGCGTTTTCATTCACAGGCGGCACATTAAAACAGGCGTTTCAGAACCTTATCAGGAATCCATCTTTTGAGACATCTTCACCTGTGGGCTGGACTCCTTTGATAGGCAATTATAGCAGCCATTCTTTAAGCACAGCTGTATTTAAATTTGGAACAAAATCAGTTGCGATAAAAGATAGCCTTTCTGATTCCAATCTTGGCATTAAAACCATGATTTCAAGTTACGATTCTGACTGGAAGAGGCTGCAGGGCAAGACCATAACTTTTTCTTTCTGGGCGAAAGCAGATAGCGCAGTGACAACCAGCATAGGCTTTGACTCTACTGGCACAGAAACTGATTATGATACTAATAATGAAATAGTGCCAGAACAAGCCAATGATGTTGACCTTACATCAACATGGCAAAATTTCAAATTTAGTTATGATGTGCCTGCTAATGCTACTAAGTTAAATATAATATTATATGGAGCAGAATATTCAACAAGCGGCTCAAATGTCTATGCTCAGAATATATATTTTGATGGCCTTACGCTTGTTGAAGGAAAACTCAACCTCGACTATGGGCCTTCGCCAATATTTGACACAGGGAGCCAGGTCATTTATGGTTCTCTTGCGATAGGCGCGAATTATGACCCCAATAGTTCTGCGAATTATTATGAATCTCCAAGGTTAGTATTTGGCCAGCCAGATAGTTATTTTGGCGGCGGCTATAGCGGATGGTCTGGAGGTTCAGGTGAAATCAGGTTTATGAAATGGGGTGATAATCCTGTAGGCACATTTATGCTTAATCGCGGCGTTTGGCTCAGGGATGATTATGGTTCAACTTATGGGGCAACGCTTAGAATAGGCTCTACAGTTAATCCTGTATACGCTAACGCTAAAGGCGATATTTATGCTCAAGGAAGGTTAGAATTAGGAGGAGTGCCTTCAGGCGGAACCGCTTCAGCTACTTTAACTGTTGGCCAGGTTGTCGCAGGAAATGCGGCTACTCAACCAACTTTCGCGACAGCGGCAAATGACGCATATGTAAGAGGCAAAATAGAAGCAGATGGCGGATTTTATGGAGACGGATCTAATATCACAAACATAAATAGCGCAGTCCAGCTTAATCCTAATGGGGCAATAACCAATTATTCAGGCTTAAAAGTAAACGTGGATAACACTACTATAGGTATTTCTTCGAATCAGTTAGCGTTGAAATCTGGTTATGCGGATGGCACTGTATATGATTCAAGATTTGTGAATGCAAGCGGGGATATTATTACAGGTTCAATGGGTTTTAATTATACTGCCGAGGGCCAGGCTGTAACATTGACTAAAGCGGCTGCAGCTACTCTAGGTCAAAATATTACAGAATATGATATGGATATCTCAAGACAGCTTACTGAACCTGCTTCTGGTTCAGCGACCTGGTCAGGCGCCGTAGCGCGCATACAGAATCTCGCTAATGTTTCAGGGGTCGGCGCATTAACTGACAATTCGTCTGTCCTGGAATTAAATCAGGGATCTGCAGGCAATACACTTGTCCTTAAGTCTGACGGGACGCCTGTGGTTACATTCGCGAAGACAGGCGATATTACGCTTGGCTCTGGCGCGGATACCATTACAAGCGCTTCCGCAAATAATATAAATTTGAAACTTGGGGATACGGGAGGTGTAAATAAGTTAAGCGTCCAGACATCTGCCGGCGCTGAAAAATTTGCGGTATCTTCAGACGGTACTGTAAAGATAGACGGTGGTTATACAGGCGCGCTTGGCGGAGGCATTACATTGCAGCCAAACGGCGATATATATTTTGACGGCAATATGTATCAGAAGGGTGATACTTATACAGTCGACACAGTGCGCTTTACAGGCAATTATGATGTGGGGCTGATTTCTAAATTCGGGGTCGGCGCTGATGGCACAGACGCGAATTACCTGCAGATAGATCAGGATGGTGTGATTACAAAAGCTGGTTCAGGCAATAGCGGAGCTGTGACTGTAAACGATGCGTTTGTCCAGACAGGATCGTCTAATCAGGCCGCGTTCCAGGGCAATGTGGACGCGCTCAATGGATTAGATGTGACAGGCAACATCACAACAACAGGCACTGTAGATGGGATAGATATCTCTTCAGACAGCTGGGTTACAAGCGGAAAAATAGTTGATGGCGCGGTTGCTACAACTGATATAGCTGATAGCGCAGTAACATCTGCGAAAGTCGGTGTAGGGGCTATTGATAAATCTAAGATCTTGGAGTTAAGACCATACGCGACATCTCCTGCAGCCAATAATAAGGCAAATGTCGCGGCAGGTATTATATCAATCAGCAATAATGCCAGAGTGGATTTCGCAGGCGGGATAAGTCCTGCATTTGACCCTGTTACAGCAAATTCAAGGATAGATCTGTTGGCAGTTGATTCTTCAGGGAATCTTGTAATAATCCCTGGAGCCCAGGCAGTAAGCCCAACCGCGCCAGAATACCCTACAGACAAACTTGTTGTCGCGGAGGTCACTATTACAGAGACAAGCGTGCAGGGGGTTGTTATAAGCGATAATGACATAAAGGATGTCAGGCCTTTCTTGAGTTTAAGCGCGGGCTCTGGCAATTCGAGCATAGTTACTACAGACTCGCCAGTATTTACAATAGGCCGCAATACAGATGAATCAAGCGCTGATGTGGCTCTCGCTTTTGGCAGCACAGCGGGCGGCCAAAAGACAATTACTTACACAGGCGCATCAAGCGATGACTTTGTTTTTAATGATGATATTTCTCTTGGCGCAAATTCCCTGAAATTTACAAATAATACCCTGACAGGCGCAAAGGTCGGGAATTATGACGGCCATCTGGCAAATACCTCTAACCCTCATTCAGTTACAGCGGCTCAAATAGGCGGCACAGGCATAATTACAGAGATTAATGCGGCTGGGACTAACGGGACTATTAGCGCGGCGAGGCTCGCGCCAGAGGTTTTGACCCAGACAGAAGGCGACGCGTCTTATGTCAATACTACAGGCGGGACAGTGACGGGGAGCTTATCTGTCACAGGGACCCTTACCCCAGGGACAATAGCGATGCCAGCGGAATCAAATATTACCTGGGCCACGCCTGGGAAAATGCTGATTACGCCTGAATATCAGAACGGGATATTATATGGCGATGGGTCAAATAATTCAGGCACTATCGCTGTTAAGAATACA
>Ga0172375_10002745_pt1 | contig 27184 bp, 24 predicted proteins | sample LakKiv1m_FD_114537 | JGI IMG/M metagenome (GOLD analysis project Ga0172375, IMG submission 114537) | Freshwater microbial communities from Kabuno Bay, South-Kivu, Congo - kab_092012_11.1m | ecosystem: Environmental > Aquatic > Freshwater > Lake | place: Democratic Republic of the Congo...
AACATTGTTCGCATTCCAAATAAAAAGGTTAAGCTAGTACCACTAGTTTAACCCTTACGCTGGGGCAAGAAAGATTTCTCCCATGCTCTTAACCATCCGTTGCATTGAGTTAGTCACACTCAACGCGATGGCCTTTTTGCCTTAATCAAATTATGTGATTATTACAAATTTTTGTCAAACTTGGACAGGGTTATCGCAACGAAATTGCGAAGTATTGCGTTCTACACGGAATAACAATTTCCTGTCGCTTTCACTTAGTTACCTAACACATTAATTAAAATATACGTGTGTATCACTAGTATTTTAAAATTCAAGGTCATAGTATTGAATTGTAGGAAATATTCAAAGGAGGATCACAAATGAAGAAACCTATTGCACTAATGTTGTCGATTGCAACCGTGGGTGTTCTTTCCGCCTGTACGTTGGGAACATCGCAGACCGGATCAGTCGTTGATGATACTGTCGCCAATACGGCGATGCTACGCGCCTTGGGCAATATGTCCAATATGACCGTAGGCTCGCTGGAACTGTCGCTTGACACTGTTGCTGACGTTACGCGTGACTACGACGTCGTCAATAACGACTACGAATACGATGACCAATCGTTTGCCCTATCGGCCGATGGATCGGTCAATGTCAAAGTAAGCGATCTGTGGGGCACAGCGCCGCAAGCCCACGTCTCGGCGACGGCCGCACTTACCGTCCATGAAGAATCATCGCTTAACGGCGGAACCCCTAAAGTCGGCATTGACCTCGAAATTCCTGAAGAGACCGTCAACGCCTATTACAGCGACGAATTCGCCTATGTCGATTTATCGGGCGCTCCGACATTCAAGGACTTATTGACCCAAGGGATGGAAAACCCCGAAAGTTTCCCGGACAAGTTCAAAGGCGAAGTCGGCCCGATTTCCGAACTCGGAATTCCCGATATGACCGATGTCGAAAACCAATTGGCCTCATCTCAAATCAACGAGATGGTTGACCAGATGCTCCCGATGCTCGAACTGATGCCCAACGTCACCGCCACGCAAGTCGGTAGCGAATTGCGCATCGTCTATGAACTGACTCAAGAAGATTTACCAGATCTGATTGCCCGCGGCTACCTCGAATTTGCCAAATCCATGGGCGACTCGATTCCTTCGAGCCTTGACGCCAGCATGCAGGCCGAGCTTGACGAAATCGTCGCTGAGATTATGGACGTGATCGATCTGACGCTGTTCCGCGTCGAAATGCGCATCAATACCACGCGCAACATCTTCTCCTATCTCAAAGTCGAACTTGATGCGACGGTGACCATCGAAGATGTCGAATACACGGGCTACTACGACGAAGGGTCCTCTACCTGGGTCGATGTCGAACTCCCGTATACCGAAATCGTCGACATCAATACGGCCACGACGATTCAGCTTCTCAAATTCAGCGAAGCGGTCACGATTACATTACCAACCGATCTTGACACCTACACGCTGATGGGCGAACCGGCTCAAATCGGTTAATTCATTCGATCATTGACGATGAAGCGGCAGCGCAAGTTGCCGCTTTTTTTCATGAAAAAAGACGCGTTGTTCATACGCGTCTTTCGCATTTTCCTAGATGACGATATTGATAATCTTTTTGGGGATGATGATCCAGCGTTTGATTACCGCTTCGCCAAGGAACTTTTTGACGATGTCATCGCCAAGGGCAAGTGATTTCAATTCCTCTTCGCCGAGCGTGGCGTCGACTTCGAGCGTCTGCCGCAGTTTCCCGTTTACTTGGATGGCCATGGTGACCGTCTGCCTGACCAGGAATCGTTGTTCAAACGTCGGCCAATTCGCCTTGGCAATATAAGTATCATGACCCCAGGAAGCGTATATCTCTTCGCCGATGTGCGGGCAAAACACCGACAGAAGCTTCAGGAAACCTTCCATGTAGGGACGATATAAAGTCGTAGCCCGATAAGCCTCGTTGACGAAAATCATCAACTGCGAGATCGCGGTGTTCATCTGGAGTGTTTCGATGTCGTTGGTGACTTTTTTGACGGTGTAATGATAAACGTAATCGAGACTGCCGTCATTGGCATGGCTGAACTTCGCGCTAAATTCGGGTTCGGTCAACAGCCGCGTCGCCCGATCGATGAAGCGTTTGGCCCCGTCAAGTCCGGTCGTCGCCCACGGCAAAGTCGCTTCCAGCGGTCCCATGAACATTTCGTACAAGCGGAGCGAATCGGTGCCATACGTGGCCAAAATGTCGTCGGGATTGACGACGTTGCCGCGCGATTTGGACATCTTTTCGCCGTTGTCGCCCAAAATCATCCCTTGGTGGAACAGGCGTTTGAACGGCTCGGGGGTGGAAACGATGCCCATGTCAAATAACGCTTTGTGCCAGAACCGGGCGTACAGCAAATGAAGCACGGCATGTTCGGCCCCGCCGATGTATAAATCGACCGGCAGCCAATGTTTCAATAATCGTTCGTCGGCCAAGGCCGTGCCGTTATGGGAATCGAGATAGCGGAGATAATACCAGCAGGAGCCGGCCCATTGCGGCATCGTGTTGGTTTCCCGGACGGCCGCTTTACCATCATATGAGGTTTGGAGCCATTCTTTGGCGTTCGCCAAAGGCGATAGCCCTTCACCGCTTGGCTTATAGTCTTCGAGCGGCGGTAAAAGAAGCGGCAGTTCGCTTTCTTTGATGCCGTGGATATGCTTGCCGTCTTCGGTATAGACGATCGGAATCGGCTCGCCCCAGTAGCGTTGCCGCGAAAAGAGCCAGTCGCGCAATTTGTATTGGATGCGGTAAGCCCCGACGCCTTTTGAAATTAGCTTGTCGGTGACCAAATGTTTGGAAGTGGCGTTATCTTGGCCGTTGATAAAGTCCGAATTGACGTGGAGACCGTCGCCGACATAGGCTTGTCCGTCGATCGGTCCCTCGACGACCTGCCTGATGGGCAAGTTGTGTTTGGTGGCGAATTCGTAATCGCGCTGGTCATGGGCCGGAACGGCCATGACGGCCCCGCCGCCATAACTTGCCAAAACGTAATCGGCAATCCAAATGGGTACAGACTCTCCATTGATCGGGTTAATGGCGTAAGCGCCTGAAAATACGCCGGTTTTGTCTTTATTGAGCTCGGTCCGTTCCATTTCCGATTTATTGACCGTGGCCTGGACATAGGCGGCGACGGCGTCTTTTTGCCTTTTACTGACGATGACGGAAACGAGTGGATGTTCGGGTGCCAGGCAGCAATAGGTGCAGCCGAACAACGTGTCGGCCCGCGTCGTGAAGACGGTGAATTTCCGTTCGCTGTTTTTGATTGAAAAGGTGATGTCGGTGCCTTCGGAGCGACCGATCCAGTTACGCTGCATCTGCAAAGTCGAAGTCGGCCAGTCGAGTTCGTCGAGTCCCGCCAATAGCTTATCGGCGTAATCGGTGATTTTGAGCACCCACTGCTTCATCCATTTCTTGATGACGGGATAGCCGCCGACTTCGCTTTTGCCGTCGATGACTTCCTCGTTGGACAAAACGGTGCCCAGCGCCGGGCAGTAATTGACCGGTTTCTCGTCGAGATAGGCAAGACCGTTGTCGAATAATTTCAAGAAAATCCATTGAGTCCAGCGGTAGTATTCGGGATCGGTCGTCGCCAGTTCCTTCGACCAGTCGTAGCTGAGGCCGAACTGCTTCAGCTGCCGTCTGAAGGTATCGATGTTCCGTTTCGTGAAACCGGCCGGATGGTTGTTGGTCTTAAGGGCGTATTGCTCCGCCGGCAAACCGAAGGCGTCCCAGCCCATCGGGTGCAAGACGTTGAATCCTTGCATGCGCTTCATTCTGGCGACGATGTCGCTAGCCAGATATCCGCGCGGGTGGCCGACGTGCAGTCCTTGTCCCGAAGGATAGGGAAACATGTCGAGGACATAATATTTCGGACGTGAGAAATCCCACATGTCGGTGACGAAGACATGATCTTTTTCCCAGCGTTCCTGCCATTTGCGGTCGATGACGTTAAATTCGTAATTCATGCTTTTACCTCCATAAAAATAGAAAAACGTCCCATCTTAAGGACGCTTCCGCGCGGTACCACCTTATTTCACAACCGTGTTGTGCGCTTCATTGCCGATAACGGGGGGCCGTGACGAGATATGTCCGTGAGACGAAGGGTTATGCCTTGTTGCACCAAGTCCAAGGCTCGCTATCGTTTTCCTTCTTAGGGGACGTCGTCGAAATATATTATAGCACAACCACCGCCGGTGTCATTCAATCGATTGGTACAATTTGAGATACGAATCGGCCGATTGGGCCCAATCGTTGAGGCTGCTGAAGGCGTTATAAATCAACTGGTCGAGGGCTTTTTTTCCTTCATAGGTGTCATAAGCCCAATGAATCGTGTCCCCGAAGGCGCTGGCGGTGTAATCGTAAAAGCCGAAGCCGTTGGCCGTGGTGGCGTTTTTCCCGGTGTAGGGGATGACGGTGTCCACGAGTCCGCCGGTCATCCTGACGATCGGCAGCGTTCCGTACCGCAAACTTATCATTTGGGGAATGCCGCACGGTTCGAATAGCGACGGCATCAAAAAGAAATCGCTGCCGGCGTAGATGCAATGCGCCAGTTTGTCGTCATAGCCGATCTTGACGAAAATATTGTGGTGGTATTTGGCGGCCAGGTTGATGAATTCGCGTTCCGCCCCGGGTTCGCCCGAGCCGAGCACGACAAGATAACCGCCGCGGTTTACGATCGTGTGGGCGGCCTGCAAAAGAAGGTCGACGCCCTTTTGCCATGTGAGACGGCTGACAAGGCCAAACACGGGCGCTTCGCTATTGGGAAGGCCGCATTCGGTCAAAAGCCGCATCTTATTGGCGCGTTTGCCGACTTTATGGTCGCCATAGCCGTATTTTTCGTATATTTTTTCATCGGTCTGCGGGTTCCATTCCTCGTAGTCAATGCCGTTTTTGATGCCCGAGAAATCGTCGAGGCAGTATTGGAGCACGTGGTTAAGATCGTGTCCGCCTGCTTCCGAGAGCAATTCGTTGGCGTGCGTGGGCGACACGGTCGTGATTTTGTCGCTTTCGATGATGGCCGCCTTAAGCGAACTGACGGCGCCTTTGAAGCGGACGCGTCCCGATTTGAACAATTCGTCGGACAAACCGTAAAAATCGCCCAACAGGAATGGGTCGAACAAACCCTGGAACGCCGGATTGTGGATTGTCAGCACGAAGCGCATCGCGGCATAGAAGGGATCGTCTTTATTTTGTTCTTTGATCAATACGGGCAGCATGCCGCCTTGCCAATCGTGGATATGGACGATGCGCGGTTTGTATTTCAAAAACTTGAACATGTTGCGGACGGCCAAGGTGTAGAAAGCGAACCGTTCGATGTCGTCATAATAGCCGTACAGGTTTTCGCGGTTGAAATAATAGGCGTTGCCGATGAAATAATAGGTGATGCCGTCGATGTAGGTGCGATAGACGTCGGCCGTTTGCTTGCGCCACGACATGAAGACGTCGAACGTCCCCAACGATTTAAGGGAACCGGAGTAGGCTTTCTGAATCGTTTGATAATATGGTAAAACAATGGCGATTTCCTCGCCCTTGATCGTCAACTCCTTGGCCAATGAATAGACGACGTCGGCCAAACCGCCCGTTTTCGCTAACGGGTTGGCTTCGCTGGCAACCATGAGGATTTTCACTAGAGGCGATCCCCTTGCTTGACATAGATCGGTTCTTCTTCGGTGCCGGCGATATCCTTGACGGCTTCGACGCGGACGTACTTGTCGATGACGGCGTTGCTGATATGGACGTTCTTGCCGATTTTGGTGTCCGTGAAGATGATCGAGTTTTTGATGACGGCGCCTTCTTCGATCACGACGTTGCGGGAGATGATCGAGTTGAACACTTTGCCGTTGATGCGGCTGCCGTTGGCGATGAAACAGTTCTTGACCTGAGCCTCGGGGCCGTATTTGGCCGGCGGGGTGTCGTGGGTGACCGTGTAGATCGGCCACACGTCGGTGAATAGTTCTTTTCTATTGTCGTAGCGGAGCAGGTCAAGCGAATGCTTGCGATAGTGCTGGAGACTTCCGAAATGGCGGACGTAGCCGGTGTGCTTATAGCCGGCCACGTTCCACCCGAGCCCGATCGCATGGGCGACGGCGTCGCGCAAAGAGTAGAACGAGGATGTCTTTCTGGCAATCGAAATCAGGTCCTGAAGCTGCGAAGAGTTGATGATATAGGTCTCGAGGCTGACGTCGATGTCGTCCTTGGCGCCTTTGTTGCTCGTCAGTTCGTTGATGCGGCCGCTGGCGTCTAGGCCGATCTGGTCGCCGTCGACGAACTGGGTTTTGCCGTCATTGATGGAAGCGTAGATGATCGTGATGGCCGCCTTGCCGTTTTCATGGGCGGCGATGACGGGCCGAAAATCGATCGGATAGAGAATATGGGCCGGGGCGATGACGAACACGTCGGGTTTGGCATTATAAAAAATCCAGTCGTTGGCGATGATATTGTTGATATCGTGGTTGTAACTCGGGGCGTGCGAATAGCGTTCGTTATACATGATGGCCTCGTAGCCCAGTTTGGTGTTCGTGTTCCAGACGTTGGTGCTGCCGAGGTGCTTTAGGATCGAACGGGGATGGTTTTTGACCAGAATGCCGACTTCGTCGATGCCCGAATTGGAAAAGTTCGACAACGGGAAGTCAATGAAGGCGTAACGGCCCAAAAAGGAAGTCGAGGCGATCGGCCGCGAATTGGTCAAATCGTTCAGCGAGGAGAGCGAGTGCAGGTTGCATAGTCCCATTACTTTTTTCATATGCGTTCCTCAGTTGGTGACCAAGACGATGTTGTCTTGGCCGTCGATGCGGCGGTCGCCGTTGATCGTCGTGTCGCTGGCGACGATGGCCATGCGGACATAGGCACCGCCTTTGATGACGGCGCCAGGCATGATCACGCTATCGACGACGTGAGCCCCTTCCTCGATGAGCACTTCGTTGAAAATGACCGAATGGTCGACGGTGCCGAGCACGATCGCCCCCTGGTTGACCATGCTTTTGGTAACCGAGGCGGTTCGGCCGACGTATTGGGGGACGCTGTGGGTATCCTCCGAGAATATCTTAAGGTCGTCGCTAGTCGAATATAGGTCCAAGGCGTCTTCATCGTCGATCAGGTCCATGTTGGCCGACCATAACGAGGCCAACGTCCCGACGTCCTTCCAATATCCTTCGAAGCGATAAGCCAACAGTTTCTTTTTCTTGCCTAACAGGTAGGGAATGATATTCTTGCCGAAATCGTGCTCGGAACTCTCGTCTTTGGCATCGAGCGTCAGCGCCGATTTGAGGACTTTGTAATTAAAAAAATAAATGCCCATCGAAGCCAATGTCGATGTCGGCTTGCTCGGCTTTTCGGTGAATTTGGTGATCAGCATCTCCTCGTTGACGCTCATAATGCCGAAACGGCTCGCTTCTTTAAGCGGCACGTCGATGACGGCGACGGTCAAGTCGGCGTTATTGGCCTTATGGGCATCGAGCATCAGCTGATAATCCATTTTGTAAATATGGTCGCCGGACAGGATCAAGACGAATTCCGGCTGGAGCGAATCAAGAAAATCAATGTTTTGGTAGATGGCGTCGGCCGTGCCTTTGTACCAGGCGGCGCCTTCTTCGGTCTGCCGGGGCGGCAGGCTTGCCGTCAGCGAGTGGACCCCATTAAGTCCCCATTTCTCGCCGTTACCGACGTAAGTGTTCAAAAAGACCGATTCGTACTGCGTCAGGACGCCGACGGTGTCGATGCGGCTGTTGGCGCAATTCGACAGCGGAAAGTCGATGATCCGGTATTTGCCGCCGAAACTGACGGCCGGCTTGGCGATTTTCCTCGTCAAGGCTTCAAGACGCGTTCCTTTGCCTCCGGCGAGGAGCATGGCGACGATTTCCTTACCCATATACGGTCCCCCAAGGTGGTGTTAACTACATAGTAACACATGACTGAAAGTCAAAAAGGAAGTGCTTAGTTAAGATGCTTCAATTTGTCGATTTCGGCATATAGATGGACGCGGGAAGCACTCTTGTCGCGCAAGACGACGAGCGTCTGGTCGACAAGCGAGGAGATGTCGGCGATCTTGTCGCTAGGAGCCGACAGGATGCACTGGAACCCGAAAGTCCGGAGCAAGCGCACGGCTTCCTGGATGCGGCCGCGGTCCATCTTCGAGAATGCTTCATCAAAGATGATCAGGCGGATGGCGTTGGCCAAATCGCCGCTTTCGCTGATACGGTAAAGTTGGGCGAAGCTGGCGAGGACGGAGATGTAAAACGGCGTTTGCGTTTCGCCGCCGGACTTCTTCTTAATGACCTTGCTCAAGTGCTGGACGGCTCCTTCGCGATTGGTGACGATCAAGTCGAAATCGAGGTAGCTCCGGTAGTCGGTGAACTTGGCGACGTTTTCCAATACGGCGGCTTGGGCATCGCCCCGTCCGCTGTCGACGATCTGCTTGAACAGGTCGTTCATGACGTCGGCGTATTTTTCGATGAACGGCGAATCGTCTTCGCCCATGTTCAGGAGCATGTCGTCTTTGATCATGTCGTAATAGCGGCGGTATTGCGCCGAAGGTCGGACCGTGAACTGATAGGAATCGGTGCCGAAGGTGGCGGCTTTGAGAGCGACGTTAAGATCGTCGATTTGGTCGATGACGCTATCGATGGCGCCGCGCAGCTTGGAGATGAAATCGTCTTTGAACTGCTTGGTCGCCCGATGGTAGGCGTCGGCGATTTTTTCTTTGTATTGCGGGAGCTTCACGTCGCGCATGTCGACAAGTTCGGCGTCGAACAGGAGATTGTCGGTCGTTTCCGTGTCCAGCGTGAGCCGGTAATCGCGGACATACTCACGGCGCAGGCGCACCAGTTGGTTGAAAATATTGCCGACGAGATATTGGACGTTACTGAGCTGGGTGTTGTATTCGCCGACGATATCGAGATAGCTCTTGCCCTCGAGACGCAGCCGATCGAACTGCGGCAATCCTTTTTCGGATACCAGGAAGGGGTCGTAACTTTCATCGAGCCGTTGCTTCCGCTCGGCGACTTTTTGCTTGGCGGCGGGTATTTTCTCTTTTCCAAGCGTGTCGATCGAAGTGGCCAAACGGCCTTTTTCTTCGTTAAGCGTCGCTTGGTCGGCCCTAAGACCGGCGATATCCTCGTCGATGTCGGCAATCCGTTGGTCATAACTCGTGATTTGGCTCAGATCATGTTTGCCGAGTTCTTTGTCGACGTATTTGAGCGTCTGTTCGAGCCCGCCGATTTCACGGACGCGGCCTAACGTGGCCAAGGAGGCGTTCATTTCGAAATTGTTGATCAGTTCGAGATTGTTGGCTTGGGACACGACTTGGTTCAGTTGCTTCAACTGCGAGGCCAATTCGTTATTGCGCGCTATGTCCTGCCGCTTCAAGGCGACTTGCTCTTCGCTGATGTTGCGGCCGATATAATGGACCTTATATGTGTTGGGATGCAGACGGCCGAGGGCGAAGTTGCGGTACAAGTCGGTTTCGGGTGTGATGCCGTTACCGGAGTTGCGCGCTTCCTGCGGCGTTTTGCATTTTTTAAGGCGGCCGATCAAAAAATTGATATAGGCTTGCGCCCCTTCGTGTTCGGTGACGATTTCTTCGGCCAAGGAATTGACTTCAGCCACGTAATTGCGTTCCAAAATGGCTCCGACGTCGACGAGCTGGGTGCCGTAGTAGTGATACTTGTCAAGTAGTTCCTTCAGGATCTCGTAAGCTTGCAAGTAATACTGCTCGGGAACGATCAGGTTGATTTTTTGGGAAAATAGATATCCTTCGATGGCGTTTTTCCATTGCGGCGTCCTGATGTCGATCAGATCGGCCAAAATGTGAACGTCGACCGATTTGCGGAAGCGCTCGTTAAGACGGGCTTGCAGTTCCCGTTTGATCGAGGTGAGGGCAAATTCGTAGGGCTTCCCGCCGGCGCGCATGTTCGTTTCTTCCTGCTTCAAAGCGGCGGTGTCGCGATCGAGGGTCAATAGCGACCTCGACACGTTGACGGAAGCGGCGCTCACGAGCTGCTTGAACTTGGTCAATGTTTCGCGCCAGTTGTTGAGGACTTCCAAATCGATGGCGGCGGCGTTATTAAGTTGCAGATCGACGATGGCGCCTGAGGCGTTGACGACTTGCTGGCACACGTCGAGAAGTTTTCGTAGATCGTCAGCCTGTTCGTCGGCCAAGATGTCGAAATCGAGGGAGGCCAACGATTCGATCAGCGTTTGGGCCACCTTGGCGTAAGTCTGGCCGTAACCGCGAAGGTTGGCGATGATGGCGGCGATTTCGTCTTGGAGCGTTTTCAGTTTGACGATGGTGTTCTTGCGCGTTTCCTGCAGTTCGTCGGTCAGTTTGTAGGCATCGGAATTATACCGGTCGGCGATCAGTTGATACTTCTTCTTTTCGAGTTCGGAAATGTTGGCGGCGACGTCGGCCAGATCGATGTCGATGTGGTGGAGCCGGTCGCGCGCTTTTTGTAACTGAAGCGAATAACTTTCAAGCGTTTCCTGCTCGATGTGCAGTTCGCTGTTTTCGATCAGATACGAGAACAAATCGAAGTTTTCCTTATGGCCGGCATAGGCGCCGTAGGTCCGATCGATTTCCTCCAATCGGTCGATGCGCATTTGCATCGTTTGGGCTTCAGTTTCCAGTTTCTTGTATTGGAGGATGTTCTCCTGCATCGGGTCGATGTTGACGTTGGCCTGGGGGTCGCATACGTATTCGGTGATGAACGTTTCGATGTCGGTGATCGGCGTGAAACTGACCGCCTTCTTGAGAAGCGAGAAGAATTTGTCCTTTAAGCCGCCGAAACGGCGTTTGAGCATGTCGGTATATTGGCGGTTGGAATCGAAGAACTGGTGGGCGCCTGGATAGGTTTCCTTAAGGAAACGGCTCAGCGTCTTATAGTCCATCGGAATGTTGTTAACGATGAATTCGTTACCGGGAATCTTGTCTTCGAGCATGAAGAAGCGATGTTCTTCGCTGCCGTCTTCGAAAAGGTCGAACACGCAGCCGAACGTGAAGCTCTTCTCCGATTTGTCATCGAAGAATTCCATCGCCAGATAGGAGCTGAAGCGGCCGGTGCGCAGGTAATTGAATCCGCCTTCCTCGGCGTCGCCGAGTTCGCCTTTGAGATAACCTTTGAGCGTACGCGTCGACTTGTCGCTGGCGGCTTTGTTGAAGTAGCGGCCGGTCGTGTCGCCTAATAAAACCAGCTGCATCGCGTCGATGAGCGTCGATTTGCCCGAAGCGTTAAGCCCCGTCAGGAAGACGATCGGTTCGAACGTGATCGTTTCGTTCCAAAAATAGTGCCAGTTGATTATCTTCATCTTGCGAAGCAGTTTCATTGGTCGGTACCTTCGCTTTCCATGTTCTTCAACTGTTCAAGGGCATCGGCCATGGCGACGATCTTCTGATTGTCGATGGCGTAGATGATCGAGGGCATGATGTAGAAACTGACGTTGCCTTCGTCATAGGAGCCGCTGACCTTGGAAATGATGTTGTGGGTCGTCAAAAAGCGCAATCCGCGCCCAAGCAGACGCCCACTGATCTTCTTGCCGCTTAGGGTGATGCCGTAATCGAGCATCGTCTTCAATAGCGCCGGCGTCGTCATGTAGATGGCTTGACCGGTCTGCGAGCTTTGGTTCTTCTCGTTTTCGTAGACGAGGCGCAACGTGAATAGCAACAGCGACGTCTCCCGATCGATGCGGAGGCGATTGCTTTCGTAACTGTTTGTTAAGCTGAAAACGCCGTTTAGCACGTCTTTGTCAAGCGTCCAGCCGCTGAATTTCAGATAGTCGGAAACGACATCGTAAAACCGTTCAAGAAACCGATAGTCGGGATTGATCTTCATGCTCCGTTCCTTGGCGTCGAACATGTCGCGGACGATGAACGATTTCAAAAACAGCGCATTGACGACGCGGGCAAACTCGGTTTGGTCGGCGGAGGCCATCTTTTGGAATTGGGCTTCAAACATAGGCTACTGCTCCCTTCTCACGAAAGTCATTTTTGGCAACAGGTAGGGTCCCGTCCGGACATGGCCGGTGGCGACCTCGAGATCATAGAACGAATTCCTGTCGTCTTTATAGACGCTGGCCAGGATCAGGAGGATGAAGGCGTCATAATCCGGCAAGGGTATGTCTTCGATGGCGACTGTCTTGTTGTCTCCGAAGGCCATTTTCATGAATGCTTCGATCCGTTCGTTGGTGAAGTTGTTGCGCGTTTCGTCCAGGAAGCCCTGCATCAGCATCTTGGACACGTCTTCGAAATCGATGATCGGGAGCGGCTCGCCTTCTTCCCGATAGCGACGAATGACCGGCAGCGTCACCGATTCCGGATTGAGATATCCGGCCTCGAACAGCGAAATGCTGTTTTGCATCGCCGTCAGAATCGGCGTCATGCCGATGCCGGTCTGGGCGGCTTCGCCATAATGTTTGAAGATGTTTTCGAGATGACCCTTGATAGTCTTGTCGGTGTTGTTGAGATAAAGGATTTTCGTGGCCGAGGCCCGGGTGTATTCGCTGTGCTTGAGGTCGATGTCCTCGACCATGCGCGACAGCTGCTCGTACATATCGGTGATGTAATTGATCTTCTCGATGATGTCTTCCTCGGCAGCCCGTTTATCCTTGTGGCGGGAATAGATGAGAGATTGGGACACGAGCTGGTGCCGGATGTCTTCGTCGTGGAGCCATTTTTGCAGGATGTTGGTGATGTGGCGACGGAATTTGGCCACCGAATCGAATGTCTTGAGCGGGTGGTAGAGCCGGTCGGAAATCCGCGTTTTGTATTCGTCAAAATAGTCCGACAGTACTTTGTTGGTCGAAAACACCTGGCCGAGCCGATGTTGGAATATTCTGATCGAGTGGCCTAAAGTTACGAGTTCGGTCCGCAATTTGCGCGTGTTTTCGTAAACGCGGAGCAGCGTCGCGTACATGAATTCGTCGCGTTCCTCGTCTTCGAGCTTCAGTTCGCTATAGGTGCTGTGAACGATGCTGGTGTACTGGGCTTCGTTGGAACTGACGACTTCGTGGATCAGCGTCAGGAATTGGATGGCGTAGCTCGGAAGCGCGATTTGCTCTTCAAACGTTTCGGGGTTGATTTCGATGTCGATCCAGCCGGTTTCTTCGAGACGGCGGGTGATGAAAGCGGCCTTAGACGGCAATGAGGCGCTGACAAAAGAATCGATGTCGTCTTCTTCCCCTTCATAATCAAAGCGCAATACTAGCTCGGAGGCGTTGTCCTTGAGCGTGCGGATGAAATCGTCTTTGCGAATCGTCATCTCGTCGTTTTGAAGGCTTTGGTAGAGCACTTCGAGGGCGATGGCGTAGATGTCTTTGTTTTTGCTTGCCAATATCGAAAAGAAGTTTTCGGGAATATTGGAAAACAAACTCATATTCCGGCCTCCTAATCGATAAATCTTTCTAATTTTACCATATAAATATATTTATATGCAGGATTTTTTTCATAATTGAACCAGGCGTAAACTATGCTATAATAGCAGCCATGAAAGTTACCGTCGCCCCCTGGCGCCTCATCCGCGTCTACCTGATTCTTGGCCTCTTCTTCGGCATTTTCTTTTATTTAATTCCCGGGTTTGCCTTCCCGCCGACCCAAACACATTGGTTCATCATGGGCGTGTGGTTCGTGACGACGCTAATCTACATTCTCGTCGGCATCTTCACCAACTATTACAAAATCGAAAAAGACGGCATCCTCCAGCACCGCTTCACGAAAAATTACTTCTTCCGTTACGATGAAATAATCTACGTCGACGAGGAATACACCAAGAAGCACAAAACGCTCCGCTTCGTCACCAACCAAGGCCAATTGCAGTTCCTGCTACTCGATAAAAACGAATTGATTTACGCCGAAGTCAAAAAGAAATGCGATCTGATCGACGAGGAAGAAATGAACCGCCGGTTCCCGCGCCTTAAAATTTAACAAAAGCGTTGCATAATCATCTTTAGGATGATAATATCATGAGGCATGAAAACGAGGTGATGACCATGTCCCGAGTCTGTCCAGCCAGTGGCAAAGGCCCCATCAGCGGCAATACCCGCTCCCATAGTTTGCAAGCGACGCGCCGTAAATGGAACGTCAACCTGCAACCGTACAAAATGGAAGTCGATGGCAAAATAGTGACCGTCCGCATGTCGGCACGTGCTCACCGGACCTTAAACAAAACCAGCAAATAAAAGTTGTCGTAGACAACTTTTATTGTTTATAGATATATCGATAGGAACGTCAGTAACGCCAATAACGCTGCATTGGCGAACGTCAGCCATTCCGACAAAGGCAACACGAAATAACGCGGCCGGATGAACGAAGCGGTCCCGTCTTCGGTTTTGGTGTCGAGCTGGCTCCATTTTTTCAGACGCGGATTCAGCATCAATACCATTTCGCCTAACCCGAGGGCCAATATCCCATACACCAACCAGGGAGCGAAAACGTCGTTGAACGGAGTCATGAACAGGTAGTATGCGACGATGAAATCGAGCAGCAACACCAACATCATGAATAACGAAGCGATGAGCAGGTGTCGTTCGACCACTCGTGTCTTGACGTAAAATAGCAAAATCCAAGCCGCCACAACCAGTAACGCCAGGGCCAAAATCACATATGTGAGGAAGATTCCGTTGGCGGTATACGCCCCATAGAAAAAGGAAACGGCGGCCAAAGAGCCAATCAATAGCGGGATGCGGACGTAGCGGCGCTGGACGTCGCTCAATCCTTCCATCAATTCGTATGGAAAATGGTTTGTGGGCTTATATCGATGTCCGACGTTTTTGGCAAAATACGGTGCGGCGAGACTAAAAGCCATTGCGAAGGCCAACAGGGCGATTGCCAACGTGATTGCCATTAAAGTCGGATTCATAATTTAAGCAAGGATTGGAAGCGAGATTCAATGTCTTTATGTCCGAATAAATACGATCCGGCCACGAGGATGTCCGCTCCGGCGTCGACGCATTGTCTGGCAGTGACCTCGTTGATGCCGCCGTCGACTTCGACTAGCGTTTTCGTCTCAAGGCAGATGATCTTCTCGCGGAGCCATCTGATCTTATCCAACGCCAAAGGCATGAACGATTGGCCTCCGAAACCCGGTTCCACGCTCATGACGAGAACTAGATCCAAGCGTGGCAAGAACGGTTCGATAACGGAAATCGGCGTCGCCGGACGCACGCTGATGCCGACTTTGGCGCCTAGGCTCTTGATCGCGGCGATGACCGCTTCGACTTCTTCTTTGTCGCGGCAGGCTTCGTAATGGAACGTCAATATATCGGCGCCGGCTTTAATGAACGCCGATACGTACTTAAGCGGGTTTTCGATCATGATGTGGACGTCGTTAGGCAAGCGATGGATGCGGGCGATCGCTTCCAAAACCGGGATTCCAAACGAGATATTGGGAACGAAATGGCCGTCCATGACGTCGAAATGGACATATGAAGCGCCTAATCTGACGATGGCGGATATGTCTTTTTCAAGATGCCGGAAATCGGCTGATAGGATCGAGGGGGCGATTTGGATAGGGGCCATCAGTAAACATCCTTCCGAAACGGCAATGTCGCCAATAGTTCGAGGTAGGCGTCATACGTTTCTAGGGCCATTTTACCATCTTTGACCCGCTTTGTAATCTCGCAGCCGCTTTCGGCTTGATGGAGGCAATTGGGGAAACGGCACAAGTGCCGATAGGCGCCGATGTTTGGAAAGAATGATGCTAGATCGTGCTTGCTCATGTCTAACTCGAGGGAAGAGAACCCGGGCGTGTCGGCGATGTAGCCGCCAAGATAGGGAAATAGCATCACCTGCTTCGTTTCATGACGGCCGCGTCCGAGCGCTTTGCTGTAGCTGCCGATCGTTTGGCGAAAATCGGGCGACAAGGCGTTGATGATGGTCGATTTGCCGACGCCGGTCTGCCCGGCAAAGGCCGATATCTTGCCGCTTAGGCGCCGTTTAATTTCTTCTAGGCCCTGATGCCGGCCGGTTCCGATGTAGATGACCGGAAGATTGAGCGCCTCGACTTGCGCCGTCCATGACGGATCGGGAATCTCGGCTTGGCGATCGGTTTTGCTGACGACTAGCAGCGGCGTCACGTTATGGAAATAGGCGTAGCTTAAATAACGGTAGACAAGCGGCCAGGAAAACGGCGGTTCGGTCAGACTCATGACGATTAAAAGCTGGTCGAGATTGGCGATGTGCGGCCGTTCGAGCACCAGGCGCGGCGGCTTCACTTCCTCGATCATGTTCTCGTCAAGATTGAAAACGACGTAATCGCCGGGCCAGGGATTATAGGATTGCCTCAGCGTTTTTGGTATCGACACGACGTACGTCCGGTCAGCGGACCCGACGATGAAACGGCTAAACGACTTGGCGAGGATGATGCCGTCCATCAATCATCCATCTTGAAGCCGAAGAAACGGGCAAGCGCCGATTGGCGCGGTTTCATCGATTGCGGATTGTCGAGTACCTGTTTGAGCGCTTTTTGCATTTCGGTCACCGAACGATAGCGGTCCATCGGATTTTTGCGGCACGCCGTCATGATGATTTTGTCAATTGGTTTGGGGACCGTCGGCAGCACTTTGCGCGGGGATGGGAATTTCTCTTTGATGTGCATCATGGCGACGGCGATCGGATTGGCCCCGTCATAAGGTACTCGTCCGGTAATCAGTTCGAAAAAGGTGATGCCCATCGAGTAGATGTCGCTTTGAAATGACGGCGTCTTGCCTTGGGACACTTCGGGCGACATGTAATGGACCGAGCCGACGATGACTTCGCTTTTGGTCACGCGGCGCGAGTTTTCGAAATGGGCGATGCCGAAATCCCCGAGTTTGATCGTGCCGTCCGGCGTCAGATAGATGTTGTTTGGTTTAATGTCGCGGTGGACGACCAGATGGGCATGGGCGAAAGCCACGGCTTCGCACAGTTGATACATGAAATCGCATGCTTCCTTGAACGTGAACTTGCCGCGGATGTCGAGTTCGTCTTTAAGCGTTTTGCCCTTGATCAGTTCGTTAGCCATGTACGGCCGGTTTTCGTGGGTGCCGATGTTGATGACCCGGACGATGTTAGGATGGTTCAAACTGGCGCACGCCCGCGCTTCGCGCTCGAAGCGGGCCAAGGTCAAATCGTTTTTAAGCACGTCGTCTTTAAGTATTTTTACGGCTAAAAGCTTATGGGTGATGATGTCTTCGGCTTGGTAGACGGTGGCAAAACCGCCCTCACCCAATTCGTTTATGACGCGATAGCGTTCGTCGATGAGATCGTTTTCGCGCATTATTTAAGCGGCTCCCACAAGGCAATGGCCAGGTTGTCGGTCCCGCCGTTGGAGTTGGCGATGCGGATGAGGCTGTCGCATTTTTGATGGACGGTGTCCGAAGAGGCAAGCACGGTCAGCATTTCCAGTTCGCTGACGTTGTTGTACAATCCGTCGGTGCACACCATCAGGCGTTCGCCGTTATAGTCAAGCACCTTCAAATCGATGCTGATGGTCGGATTGAGTCCCAAGGCATTGAGCAGGACATGCTTTTGGGGATGGGTTTTCATTTCGTCTTTGGAAATTTTTCCTGTACGGAAAAGATAATCGACATAGGTTTGGTCTTCGCTAAGCTGCGTCAACCCGGTGCCCGAAACGCTATAGGCGCGGCTGTCGCCGATGTTGGCAACGGCGACTTGGCGGTCGACAATCAGCATCGCCGTCAGCGTCGTGCCCATTTCCTTGGCTTTGGGATTGCGCTGCGCTTCGTCGTAGACGATGCGGTTGGCTTGTTTGATATGATATGTCAGCCACAATCTGGCCGTGGTCATCGTGAAGAAGGCATTCTTGGCTTGGAAACTGGTCACGAGATAGTCAGACGCCATCTTGGCGGCCAAGTCGCCGCGGTGATGACCGCCCATGCCGTCGCAGACTAGAAGCAAAATGTCGCCACTGCGGTTGGCGAGGGCGATGGCGACGTCTTCGTTGGTCTCACGGACGCGGCCGATGTCGGTCTTATAGGCAAAACTACCGTTCTTTTTCATGGTGTTTGGCACGCAACTGACCGCAGGCGGCATCGATGTCCGAGCCGAATTCCTTGCGGATGGTCGCCGTGACTCCTTTGCGGGTAAGCCGGTCAAGGAACGCCTTGACCTGGCTGTCGGGACTGCGCCGATAGCCGTTTTCCATTACTTCATTATAAGGAATCAGATTGACATATGCCAAGATTCCTTTGATTAAATGAGCCAATTGGTCGGCGTGTTCAAGCGAATCGTTCATCCCTTCGATCATGATGTATTCGAACGTGACGCGCCGTCCGGCCACTTTGACGTATTCGCGCGTGGCGGATATGACCTCTTCGAGGGGATAGGCGTTATTGATTTTCATCAGTTTCGAGCGCAGCTCTTGGGTGGGGGCATGAAGACTGATGGCCAAATTGATTTGGAGCCCTTCATGGGCATACTGCCTGATCCGGTCCGGCAAACCGCACGTGGACACGGTGATGTGGCGTGCCCCGATGGCAAATGCCTTCGGATGGTTGCTGATTTTGACGAAACTCATTACGTTATCGTAATTGTCAAACGGCTCCCCGGTGCCCATGACGACGATATGGGTGACACGCTGGCCTTGGCCTTCATCGATTAGCAAATTGTTGACGACGATGATTTGTCCGAGCAGTTCGGCCGTCGTCAGATTGCGCTGCCGTCTTAGTAAACCGGAGGCGCAAAACGAGCAGCCCATATTGCAGCCGACTTGCGAGGTGACGCAGACGACCTGTCCGTAGTTATACCGCATCAGCACCGTTTCGATCAGCGGTCCGTCGCTCAATCGCAGCAATAGTTTGACAGTGCCGTCGGCGCTGTCTTGGCGGACGTGGATCGCCGGCAAGGAAAACGTGTATCGTTCTTTTAGAATGTCGCGGAAGGGCTTGGCGATGTCGCTCATCATGTCGAAATCGGTGACGCGACGGTCGTACACCCAATCGAAAAGCTGCGTCGCCCGGTACTTTTTTTGATTTAAAGCGACCATTTGGTCGCTTAATGTCTCATGGGTCAAATCGTAGAAATTGATCATTTATCGATAACTTTCTTCCGCATCACCGCCATGTACAAGGCGGTGCTCAGCTCGTCGAACGGGAAATATTGCTTTTCGTGGACCAAGGTGAAATCCGGATGGTCACTCAAGAAGGTCTGAATCAGTTGCTGCCCTTCTTTTTTGTTGATCGTGTTCACGCCGTAAGCGAATAAGCCGCCCTCGGCCACGTAATGGGAACTTTCCTCCAGCGTCTCCTTCTGTTCGGCGATGAGGGGATCGATGTCTTCTTGCCGGAAATGGATGAAGAAATCGGGCAACGAGCGGATGAGGTCGAACTTGCTGCAGTTGCTGACGACGATGACGAAATCCTGCGGATGGGACACGTGGGAAATCAGTAGCTTGGGCGTGCTTTCGAACACGGTGACGTTTTTGATTTCGAAACTCTTGAGCGCTTTTTGGATGTCGAGCTTGCGGGCGACGGAATTGGTGGCCACCTGAATCTTGTTTTTGTCGTTGGTGGCGATCGGAATTTCTAGGTAGAGGGCATTCGGGCGCGTTTCGACGATCAAGACGTCGCCGAACATCGTCGTGAAATCGAATTTGTTGAGAATGTCGGTAACCGCCAGACGTTGCTGGAACAAGTGGTTTTCCGCGAACATCGGTCGGTATTTCAGCGGTTCGTGCCCTTGGTAGATGACCGTGTGCGGAATCGGTCCTTTGACGAATTGCGGATCGGCTTCGACGATGGCGTCCACCGTGGCTTTGAAATCGTTGACGCGGCAAGCTTGGAGCACGGGCATATTGTTCGATTTAAGTATCTTGTAGGTGTTCGGGACGCCAAAGTGTTTCTGCCACATGTTGATGAGCCAGGCCGGCGTGTTGAACTTAAGCGACAGGAAGTCGATCGAGCCGTTATTCACTTCCGGACCGATCAGCTGCTTCCCGGGTTGCGTTTCGAACTGGAAGTGTTCGCGCGCTTGGGAATCGATGCCCCACTTGTCGAACCATCCCTCGAGATAAGCCCACGACTCGTCGTAGGCAATCCGTTTGATGAAGACGATGTTGCCCAAGACAACTTGAACGAGCAGCCGGTCATTGGCTTCCAGCGCCGGGAAATATTTTTTGCCGACGTATTCGAGCAGCATGTGATGGTGCAGCTCGCAGCTTGTCAACGAACGGATCAAGGAGTGGGCCGCCATTTCGACTTGCCCTTCGGAGAACACGGTCTTGACGGCATTGGAAAAGGTTTGATTATCGTCGATGATCAGCCTTAGGATATCGCGTGCGTGTTCGAATGCTTTCATAAACAATCCTCGCATTCATTTTATAGTTATCTCGGCGTCAACAATAGACACAGGCGGATTTATTGTACCTTATTTCTTAACTTTAGGGTCTTGGGACCCTTTTTGATCGAGTTTCACGCCTTTGAAAGCATCGCCCAAATACACTTGCTGCTCTTCGGAGGCGGCCACGACGGGTTCGACTTCATTGGCCGAGGTAACGTAACGCGGATACGTGTCGTCGAACGATTCGTAGCGGTCGCTTTCGTCAAAATAATAGAACTCGACGGCGCCGTGGACGATATGGCCTTTCAAAGCCTGCAATAGATAGGCGGCCACTTGCGGGGCGACGGAGCGGTATTTACTCGGGGCGTGGACGTGGATAATCGTGTGCCACGAAGTCTGGTCGACGCCGTTATGGTAAAGAAAGCTCTCCTGGGCATGGACGATGATATCCTCGACGGAGCAGCCGAACAGCTTGGCCGCCTTTTTATGGATATCGGCGCTATAGTGTTCGCTGATGAATGGATCGAGACCTAATATCGAAATGGTGATCATGGGATGTTCCTCGGTCTTTAATGATATATTTTTTATTGGTTCGATGCAACAAACTACGATGTTTAAACATCGTATGGATTGAGGTTGATCGTCGTCTTCAACATGCTCTTTTGGCGTAGGAAAGCAATGATGTCCTGTAATGGCTTACCACCGTCGCTCAGCCGTTTCAATTTGATGAGCAAGTGGCGGCGGTAGGTCGCTCCCTGACGGCTGATGAACGGGCTGGCCGGACCGATTAAAGCGGCACTGTCCGGTAACGAATTCTTCAGCATGTGATGCACCATGGCGATCGAATCGATTACGAGTTCCTCGTCCTGGCCGCTGATGGTCAGCGTCAATAAATGGCAATAAGGCGGGTAATCGGCCAAGCGCCGCTGTTTCATCTCCTGAAGGAAAAACGTTTCGTAATCCTGCTTCGCCCCCAGCGTCACCGCGTAATGGGTCGGGGCGTAGGTCTGGATGATGGCCGATCCGGGACGGTCGCTGCGACCAGAACGTCCAACCGCTTGGATAATCAGTTGGAATGTCCGCTCGCTCGAGCGGAAACTCGGCAACGTCAGTCCGACGTCGGCCAATACGAGACCGACCAAGGTGACCGAAGGGAAATCATGACCTTTGGCGACCATCTGGGTACCGATGAGAATATCAGCCTCGCGATTGGCGAATTTGGCCAGTGTTTTGGCAATCGTGTTGCGGACTTTCCCGGCATCGGAATCCAGCACCAGGATACGTGCCTGGGGATAGAGACGCTTCGTTTCCTCATGGATGCGTTCGGTGCCGAACCCTTGAAGCATCAAATACGGGCTGTTGCATTTGGGGCAAACGCGAGGATAGGGTTCCAAATGGTCGCAGTGGTGGCATTTGAGCATGCCGTCGCGCCGATGATAGGTCAGGGCTACTTCGCAAGTGGGGCATTTGAATACGTGTCCGCAGCTACGGCAGCTGATCGAGGGGGCATAACCACGTCTGTTGATGAGTAGGATGGCTTGTTCACCTCTTGATAGCGTTTCCGCCATGCTTTTGCGCAGTTGCAATGAAAACAGCGACGATTCGCGGTCGATATTGCGTACGTCGAGCATGTCGATGATGTCGGTTTTCGGAAGCGGCTGGGCGTTGATCCGCTGTGGCAACTTCAATAGATGATAGACCCCTTTTTCGGCTCGGGCCCGCGACTCGAGGGAAGGTGTCGCCGAGCCGAGGACGACTTTGGCATGATGCAGTTTGCCACGCAAAAAGGCGACATCGCGGGCATGGTAAAATGGCGGCGTGTCCTGTTTGTACGTTTCGACGTGTTCTTCATCGAGAATGATCAAGCCGATGTCTTCAAGCGGGGCGAATATGGCACTGCGGGCTCCGATGACGATGCGGGCTTTGCCGGATCGGATCCTTCGGTATTCGTCGTATTTTTCCGCGGGTGTCAGCTCCGAGTGGAGGATGGCCACGTGTTCCTTGAACCGGGACATGAAATATTGCACCATCATCGGAGTTAAGGCGATTTCGGGCACCACCATGATTACGGCTTTCCCTTGCGAGAGAATCGTCTCCGACAACGTCAGGTAGACTTCGGTTTTGCCTGAGCCGGTCACGCCCTGCAATAAAAATACCTGGTCGGTGCTGGCCAATGTTTCAGTGACGGCTTTTTGTTGATCCTTCGTCAATTCCGGGGTGGAGCCGCTGGCCACATCCGGCAACTTGTAACGACGTTTTTCAACCGGATAGACGGACACGCGTCCTTTGGCCATCAATACTTTCAATATGGCGGGGGAACGGCAGTCGCGTTTTGGGAACGGTTGCTCGCGCTTGATCACGCGCAGCCATTCGATTTGCTTCAACGTCAAATCGCCTTCATCGTCGTTGGCGACTTTGATGAAATATTCATAGGCGATCGCCGGTTTCTTCAGTGCCGAAGAGCGTGGTTTCAGGCTCGGAGGCAACATAGCCTGCAGGATGGAGATGCGTGGCACATAGTTGGCGGTAGCCATCGTCGCGGCGACTTCCATCAACTCGCCCGTCAATAATGGTTCATCGTCGATGACGGCGCTGACGGGATGGAGCCGATAGGCGCTTTCCTTTTGCAGTTCGGCTAATGTTTTTTGATTTTCCGATGAGGACAAAACATAGCCGACGAGCGATTGATTATTAAAAGGGACGAGCACCCGGAAACCGGATCGATGGACGAGTTGTCCCTCATATACATATGTGAAAGGCCGGTCGAGTTGCAAGGAAGCATGCTCGATCAACACCTCGAGAAGCCACATATCAATGACAGCCAGCGGCGATTTGTTGGCGGATGCGGTTGCGGATTATTTTTTGGATTTCGCGGCTGGCGCGTTTGACGCTGTCGTTGAGAACGACGAAATCGTAGTTTTGTTGCAATTCCATTTCCCGGCGGGCTTTGTCGAGCCGGGCTTTGATGATTTCTTCGGGTTCGGTGCTGCGGCGGGTTATTCTTTCTTTCAGGGCTTCAAACGAAGGCGGAATCAAAAAGATGGTCAAGACATCCGGGCCCTTCATCTTCGCCATCACTTGCTTGGCGCCTTCGACTTCGATCTCCAGGATGACGTTCATGCCTTCGTTACGCAGTTTGTCGACATAGGTTTGGGGCGTGCCGTAGCGGTTGCCGACGAACTCGGCCCATTCGAGAAATTCGCTATTGGCGATATGTTGGTCGAATTGCTCGCGGGTGATGAAAAAATAGTCGAACCCCTCGCGTTCGTGCGGACGTTGCTTGCGTGTCGTCATGCTGACCGAATAGACGAGTCGCAAGGTGCGGTCCGTCATCACTTCGCGGCGCACGGTGCCTTTGCCGACCCCGCTCGGTCCGCTGATGATAATCAGCAATCCCTTTTTTAAATACTTTCGGTGAAACATATCGTATTTTTTAATTATATTTGATTGTCGATGGGTTACGCAATGAAAAACGACGTCCGTGCTATACTATTGGCTATGGAAGAGACCTGTTTAAATTTCAAAAAAAGCGTGATGAATTGTGCCGATCGAGTCTGCGGCAACCATGTCGTCGACATCCGGCAGCTCCGCCGTCACGACCTATTGTTCGTCTTGTCGGAAACGAAGGAATTCGCTTTGGCGGTCAGCCTTGACCCCGTCAAACCGTTAATGACCACGATTACTCTGGATTTCGAATGGCAGGCGTTGCCAAAAGCGGGCGTCGGACCGCTGAGAAACCATCTGCTCAGGGCCAAGATCGACCAAATTTCCGCGTTGGAGGACGATGCCATCGTCGTTATGTCTGGCCATCGTAAAAATGAACTTTACCAACTGGAAACATGGGAGTTGCACGTCGAACTGTTCAAGAAGCATCCCAACATGGTTTTAACTGAAAGCGGCATTATCAAGTACGCCGCCAAGACATACGGTTTGGAGCAGACGCGGCCGTTGTTGCCCGGATTGACTTACGAGAATCCATCCGCCAGCGGTTTCCATAAAAAACGCGCATATGATCAAGACGAGATTGAGTATCGAAATAACATTTCCGGGTTGGTGCTCGCCGAGCAAGCTCAACCGCTGCTGAAAAAACTCCGCTCCCGGCAAAGCCAACTAAGACGCAAAGTCGAGGGGATCAAAGAAGACATGGCGAACTGGCAATCCAAATTAAGCGTGTGCCGGATCGCCGATGTCTTGATTGCCCACGAAGACAAGGCGCGGCATTTGCCCTATGTCGAAATCGACGGAGCGCTGATTCCCCTTGATCCGGCGCTTACTTTGGGCGGCAATGCCCAAAAGATGTATCGGCAGTACCGCAAAGCCAAACTGGCGCAACAACCGTTATGGGAGCAACTGCGCCAAACCGAAAACGAATTGTCGGTCATCGATGAACTTTTAGCGCAAGGACAGCCGGGTTCCGAATATGAACTGGAAGCGTTACGCGTTGCCATGGAAGCCTGGCATCTAACCCCGCATGTTCCATCGAACAAGACGAAACAACCGCAGCAAAATTGGCCATACTATGTCATCATCGACGACATTCGTTACTCATTTGGCCGTTCGGCCACCCAAAACGACTTTTTGACATTCAATTTGGCCAAACCCCAAGAGTGGTTTTTCCACATCCACCGCTACCCGGGCGCCCATGTCATCTGCCATTATGAAGAACCGACTCCGGAGATGAAACAAACCGCGGCTTCGCTAGCGCTGCTACTATCGCGGCGGCCAGAAGGCGAAGTGGCCTTTGCCCAAGTCAAAACTGTCAAACGCGGATCAAACGTCGGCATGGTCATCATGAAAAATTACGAGTTGTTGCTAATCAAAAACATCGAGACAGCACTGGCCTCGACATTATTGGAAGCCAAGCGCCATCAAAGATAATCCGGTCCTTTGAGCACTTCTTGCAGCGCCAGATCGGGATACCCCCACTGACGGAACGTTTCATATGCCAATATGGCCACCGTATTCGCCAAATTAAGGCTGCGGGCTGCCGGTTTCATCGGAATCCGCAGCGTGTTGTGCCGCTGCTCTTTTAGTATGTCCAGCGGTATGCCGCTTGATTCGGAGCCGAAAACCAAGTACAAATCGTCTTTTCCGGTTCCCAAATCCGCATCGGAGAAAATCTTTTTGCCATAGCGGGTCACGAACAGCATCCGCGCTGGCTTTTCATTACTGATGAAGTCACCGTATCCGTCATATGTTTTGAACGTCAATAGCAAGCCGTAATCCATCGCCGCCCGCGTCAATTCCTTGTTGGAAGGGGTAAACGACACCGGTCCGATGACATGCAAAGTCGCCCCGAGGGCGGCGCATGTGCGCATGATGTTACCGACGTTACTCGGTTTTTCTGGTTGGTACAATGCGATATGCAGCATGATTATCCTCAATGAATACGATGTCGATATGGTAAGATTATGCCATGAAAGAAGCCGCGGAAACATATTATAGGATCACTGGTTATCGCGCCGGTTCCGTCGAGGAAATCCACGGCGGCCTCAACAGCCGCAATTTTCTCATCGACGGCAAATTCGTCCTCCGAATCAAGAAGGCGACCATCGATTCCGGCTATGACCCCGCGAGCGAACTAGTTGCGGAAAAAGCCGTCGCCGGCACCGGGCTCGCCCCCGTTTTGCTCCATTTCGACAAGAAAAACGGCTTGAAGATGACATCGTTCATCTCTGGCACCCATTTCATCGCCGCGCCGCCGAGTGCAGCGGAAATACGCCTCGTCGCCCGAGCCGTCAAGAAACTGCATGGTCTACCGATCGAGGGCTTACCGCCTTTCGATGCTTTCAAACGGCTTGACAGTTATGCCACGGCCGCCGGCTACCAGCGCTACTCGCCCAGCGGAGAAAAGATCTTCGCTCATGTCCGCCGTCTGATGGAGACGGAACAAAGCGTATTCGGCCACAACGATCTGGTCCGTGGCAATCTCTTGTTCAAAGACGACAAATTATACATAATCGATTACGAATACGCCGGTGGCAACCACCCCCTGTTCGATCTGGCTTCGTTCATCACCGAAAACGACATCGACGACCCGATTCTGATCGATGCCTTCCTAGCCGAATATTACGGCGAGGACCCGATTCCCCGGGCCGACTTCACGATCTTCTGCCGCTTCCTGGATTACCTATGGTTCTATTGGGCACAAGGGATGTATAAAAAAACAGGGCAATCGATTTACAAAACGATTGCCCATATCAAACAAAAACGGATTAGCCGCCACTAATTTTCGAATTGTTCCTCGTAGTTTTTCATCGAAGCGGCGATGATGGCCATCGCTTCTTCTTTGCCTTCGACTTGGGAGACGAACGTATCTTTGCCTTCGAGCATTTTGTACACTTGGAAGAAGTGGCGCATTTCCTGGAAAATGTGATCGGGCAGGTCTTTCATGTCTTTATAGGCGCTGTAGACGGGATCGTGCTTGGTGATGGCGATGATCTTTTCGTCGATCATGCCGCCGTCGATCATCTTGAAGACGCCGATCGGATAGCATTCGACCAACGCCAACGGCTGGATGGCTTCCGAGCATAGGACCAAGACGTCGAGCGGGTCTAAATCTCCGGCGTAGGTGCGCGGGATAAAACCGTAGTTTTGCGGGTAGTGGGTCGAGGTGAACAAAATCCGGTCGAGGATGATCGTGCTCGTTTCTTTGTCGAGTTCGTATTTGGTTTTGCTGCCTTTGGAAATTTCGATGCAGGCGAGAAAGTTTTCAGGACTGATCCGCTTGCGGTTGACGTCATGCCATAAATTCATGTGTTGTCGCTCCCATTTGAATATTATACCAACGTCGCGCCGATTTGCCATATGAGAAAATGGTATAATGTTGCCTATGAAACGGCCAACCAATCATTTAATGATTTTCACCCTCATGGCGCTGACGCTAGTCGCCACGAG
>Ga0172375_10002746_pt1 | contig 27182 bp, 33 predicted proteins | sample LakKiv1m_FD_114537 | JGI IMG/M metagenome (GOLD analysis project Ga0172375, IMG submission 114537) | Freshwater microbial communities from Kabuno Bay, South-Kivu, Congo - kab_092012_11.1m | ecosystem: Environmental > Aquatic > Freshwater > Lake | place: Democratic Republic of the Congo...
GATGATTATGCTCATCATCCGACAGAGATTCGGACGACACTCGCCGGAGTCAAAAAAATATACGCTGACAAGAGAATTATTACCGTTTTTCACCCGCATACCTTTACTCGCACCAAGGCTCTCTTGGCTGATTTTGCCACCAGTTTTGCCGATACCGATGAGTTGGTTCTACTCGATATTTATGGCTCGGCTCGAGAAAAGCAGGGTGGAGTTTCCAGTCTGGATTTAATGAAAAAGATCAAGAAACAAAGCCCCAAGCTGGCCATTAGCCATATCCCGGCTATTAGTTTAGTAGCTCAATATTTACGTACCAAGGCCACCAAACATGACTTGATACTGCTCATGGGGGCAGGTGATGTTTTCCGGGTGGCGAATGAACTGCTCAAAAAATAATTTTATATGTCTAAAGATATTAAACCGGAAGAAAACAAAAAGGTGATTATCCCCTGGAATCGTTTTTGGGTGGAATTATGGCATTTGCTCAAGCCTTTCAAAAAATTTTTTAAATCTGTCGGTCTGACTATTCTGCTGATAGCGCTTTTAGATTTGGTTAATCCCTATATCTTGAAGGTGGTGATTGATGGTCTGGCCGGCTTTAATCCTGACAAAATTTGGTGGGTGCTACAGTTGATCGCTTTGTATTTGGTAACCGGGGAAGCGCAGGCCACTATTAATTATCTCAACAGTCGCCAAATTCTGCGGCTGCTGGTGGAGTTGGAATATTTTTTAGGGATCAAGGCTCAAAAAAAATTGGTGCATTTAGGTTTGGGCTATCATGAAAAAGAAAATACCGGCAGCAAGATCGTAAAGATTGAAAGAGGTGTGGACAAAATTTCTCAGTTTGTGGGTAATGCTTTTTGGGATGTGGTGCCAACTTTAGTGCGCTTGGTTTTTACCCTCGGTGCTTTGTTTTATGTAAATTGGATTGTCGGTTTGTCTTTCTTGTTTTTTGCTCCGCTCTATATTTTCATCACCTACAAAGCCAACAAGCGGATGTATCCGATTCGCAAACAAATTTACAAAGACTATGAAATCGCCTCCGGCAAAATGGGTCAGGCGATTATCAACATCAATGCCGTACAGTCTTTTGTGCAGGAAGATCGTGAGTTAAAGGAATTTGATAGTATCAAAAAGAATGTTCGCGAAAACGAGGACAAGCAATGGGGCTGGATGATGAAAGTCAGTTTGGGGCGGAATCTAATCGTCAATCTGGGGCGGGCGACCGTTTTGGTTTTAGGAATCTATTTGGTTTCCAAAAACCTCATGACCGTCGGTACTTTGATTTTCATTTTTACTCTCAGTGAAAAATCATATTCCTCTTTGGATAATCTGTCTCGTTTCTATGACCGCATGGAAGAAGGGCGCGAGGGCGTGAACCGCCTGCTCGACTTGTTTAACACCGAGGCGGAAATCGTCAGCAAAAAGAATGCTTACAAACCTCAGAACATTAATGGTGAGATTGTTTTTGAAAATGTGGCCTTTGGCTATGAAGACAACAAGCGTCCGGCGGTCAAAGACTTGAATTTCAAGATTAATTCCGGTTGTGTGACGGCGCTCGTCGGTCCTTCCGGCGGCGGTAAAACTACTGTCGCCCGACTGGCATATCGCCACTATGACCCGCAAATTGGCCGCGTCTTGCTGGATAATCGGGACTTGAAAGACTATGATTTGCAAGGTTTCCGCAAGTTTTTGGCCATTGTGCCTCAAGAAGTGGAAATTTTTGATTTGAGTGTGCGCGACAACATCGCTTACGCCAAACCTAAGGCCAGTTTCCAAGAAGTCCAAGCGGCGGCTCGAATTGCCAATGCCGAGGAGTTCATCGTCAAATTAAGTGACGGCTACAAAACTTTGGTGGGCGAGAGAGGCATCAAGTTGTCCGGCGGTCAAAGACAGCGTATTGGTATTGCTCGGGCCATTTTGGCTAATCCGCGCGTGCTGATTTTTGATGAAGCTACCTCTAATTTGGACAGCCAAAGCGAAATTTTGATTCAAGACGCCATGGAGAAGATCAGCCGCAATCGCACGATGATTATTATTGCTCATCGCTTGAGCACTATCAAAAGAGCCGACAAGATTATTGTACTTGAAGGCGGCCGAGTGGTAGAAGATGGCAGTCACTTAGAATTATCTCAAATCAATGGCGGTCTCTATGCTAAATTGTTGAAGCTCCAGAACTTAGGAGCGATTAAATAATGATATGATTAACATCCAAAAGAAAATAAAACTAGATCAATATACCACTTTCAAGATTGGCGGTGCCGCGGATTTCTTCGTCGCCGTCAAAAACTTGGAGGAACTGCGAGAGGCTTTAGTTTGGTCCAAGAAAAATAAACAACCGGTACTCTTTCTTGGTGGCGGCTCCAATACCCTCATCAGTGATCGAGGTTGGCGGGGTCTAGTCATCAAGAATGAGATTAAGGGTCTGAACAAGGTCAAGGAGACCAAGAATTTTGTTTGGGTGGAGGCGAAGAGCGGGGAATGGTGGTCAGCTTTGATTAACTATGCCATTTCTATCTCCGCCTATGGTGCCGAAAATCTTTTTTTGATTCCGGGAACGGTGGGTGCGGCTCCGATGCAAAACATCGGTGCCTATGGCGTGGAGCTCAAAGATATCTTTGCTAGTCTGGAAGCTCTCGAACTCAAAACTGGCCGGCTGAAAAAATTTCAGATTCAAGATTGTGGTTTTGGTTATCGTCAGAGTGTCTTCAAGGGGAGGTTAAAAAACAAATACTTTATCTACGGCCTGACTTTGAAATTGAGTAGGACCGAAAAATTTAAACTGGACTATGGCGATATTCGAGAGAGTTTGAGCCAGAAGAAGATTACAAGCCCCAGTGCTCAGGACTTAGTTGCCACTATTATTGAAATCAGAAACAGCAAGTTACCGTCACCGGCTCTTCTACCTAATGCCGGATCATTCTTCAAGAATCCGGAGATTAGTCGGGCGGCTTTCAAAAAATTGCAGAGTAAATTCCCGGATATCAAGTTTTTCCAGACTGAGAAAGGATTCAAAATTCCGGCCGCTTGGCTAATTGAGCAATGCGGTTTCAAGGGAAAAACCTGGGGAAGTGTGGGCACCTATGAAAAACAGCCTTTAGTTTTGGTGAATCATGGCGGAGCTCGCGCTAAAGATGTAATGAGGCTGGCCGAGAAAATTAGTGCCGCGGTCTACCAGAAATTCGGCCTCAAATTAGAACGAGAAATTAATTATATTGAATAATAAAACTATGACTACTAAAAACGTGGCGCTTGAGCCACACCTCTTGTGCAAAAAAGGCGATGTCGCTCCTTACGTTTTGCTTCCGGGTGATCCCGGTCGAGTGTTGCGGATGGCAAAACTGTTGGATGCGGCCCGCGAGATTTCTTTCAACCGCGAATTTCGAGTGGTGACCGGCAAGTACCACGGTGTTCCGGTAACTATTTGCTCTACTGGTATCGGTGGACCATCAACCGCTATTGCTATAGAAGAGCTGATTAATTTGGGAGCACATACTTTTATCCGCGTCGGTTCTTGCGGCGGCTGTCAGAAGAATATCAAAATTGGTGATGTGGTCATTTCCGATAGCGTCATCAGAGAGGACCATACTTGTCTGGATTATGTGCCGCTTCAATTTCCGGCAGTAGCTGACAGATTTGTACTCCGTGCCTTGGAGGACTCAGCGGTGAGAGCTAAAGCTAAATATCATGTTGGTCCAAGTATTAGTTCTGATGCTCTCTATTCTTCCGCCAACAAAGAACGCAAAGTAATTTGGAGCAAGTTTGGCGCTCTGGCTCAAGATATGGAAGCCGGCACCGTTCTGACTTTAGCCCGAGTGAAGGGTGTCAGAGCCGGTTCTATTCTGTTGGTAGTTGATGCTGAAGGAGAGAAAAATATCAAAGCTAAGATCGCGCAGTATTCCAGCGAGGCTCACAGCGGCCAGGGACAATTGGTAGAAATGGAGAAACGCGCCGTCAGTATTGCTCTTGAAGCTTTATTAACCCTAGCTAAGAAATAATATGAGTAAGGAAAAATATATCGGGACCAAATTCAACATCGTCTTTGTCGGTGATTTCAAGCCGACAGCTAAAGAAAAGGATCTGATTAAAGCGATGATTAAGGCGGGGAAGGCGACCGGAAAAATGGGTATGAAGGACAAAAATGGCGGTAATATCAGCGTTAAAACTAAGGATGGGATACTTATTAAACGCACCGGCGCCCATCCCTATGAGCTAAAAGTCTCCGATTTTGTGCTGGTGGTCAAAGCTGACAAGGATACAGTCTGGGTGAAGGGTAAATATGAACCGAGTTCCGAGTCCCGCCTCCATTATTTCGTCTATCAAGCTCGACCGGACATCAAATGCTCCTTTCATGCGCATGATTTTTTGGTGCTAGCCAGCAAAAAGAGATTCCCAGAGGTGGCCTACCTCAAACCATATTCATATGGCACCATGGAGTCAGCAAAAGCGGTAGCCAGAGTGGCTAAGACACATAATTATATCGTCCAAGAGAATCACGGCGTGATTGCGCTGGGGAAGAGCATCCAAAAATCTTTAGACTTAATGACTAAATATCATGAAAAATATAAACTACTTGCGTAAAAAACTGCCGTTAACTGTGGAACTGAAAAGCGACCATGTTTTGATTATTAATCAAACTAAGTTGCCGGGGAAATTGAAGTTTCTGAAATTGAAGAAATATGGCGATGCTATTTCCGCCATCAAAGAAATGAAAGTGCGAGGCGCGCAGGCTATTGGCGCAGTGGGCGTCGGCGGAGTATTTTTGGCGAGTGAGAAATACCGGAAGAGCAATCCGCAATTATTTTACCGCGACCTGCAAAAAATCGGCCGCGAGATTATCAAAGCCCGACCGACAGCCGTTAACTTGGCTTGGGGTGTCAAGACTATTTTGTCCGACCTCAAAATTTCCAGCGTCGCCAAAATGAAGCAAGATATTAGAGCGCGCTATAGCAACCTACTCAAGAGCGAAGTGGCCAACAACCTGAAGCTTGGAGAATATGGCGACCGGCTGATTAAGTCCGGTATGACTATTTTGACTCATTGTAATGCCGGCTCGCTCTCGGCTATTTGGTATGGCACGGCGACCGCTCCGATTTTTGAAGCTTTCTTAAAAGGCAAAAATATCAAAGTTCGAGTGGATGAAACCAGGGCTTGGTTGCAAGGCGCTCGTTTGACCGCCTGGGAAATGGATAGAGCCGGGATTGATTATGTCGTTAACATTGATTCCGCTTCCGGCTATCTAATGAGTCATGGCTTAGTGGATATGGTGATTGTGGGAGCTGATCGTATTGCTCAAAATGGTGATACCGCCAACAAAATCGGCACTTATCCTTTGGCCCTCATGGCCAAAGAGCACGGTATTCCGTTCTATGTGGCGGCGGTTTCCGCTACCATTGATTTTTCCTTGAAAAGTGGGGTTGAAATCAAGATTGAAGAGCGTAGTGGCGATGAAATTCTGCGAGATATTCGCTACAAATACGAAAAAATTGCTCCCCGCGGAGCCAAATCCTTCAATCCGGTCTTTGACGTCACCCCCAATCGATTGATTACCGGCATTATTACCGAGTATGGAGTGACTAAGCCGAGGGAACTGAAAAGACTGCAAAGGTTTTCATAATAATTTACAAAATGTGTCAAGTTGGGCCTAATTGGCCAATTATCCCCTTGACAAAGTACGGGGACGTGGCTATAATAAGGTCATTATTAGATTTAGAAAAATGTTAATAATTTTTTAGGAAATAAACTTTGATAAGGTAGGGGCGTATCAGCCATACGCTTTTTAAGTCTTTATCAATTTTTTTTGCGTTAATGTCAAACAAAGAAAACCCGGTTTTAGATTCGAAAGAATTTATTGAAACCGAAGGAGAGGTTCTAGAGTTAATGCCGTCAGCCACTTTTAAGATTGCTTTGGCTAACGGACATGAAATTTTAGGTCATTTATCCGGTAAAATGCGGATGAATAAAATTAAAATTCTTCCCGGTGATCGCGTTAAAATTCAGATCAGTCCTTACGACTTATCGAAGGGAAGAGTCACCTATCGTTTATAAACATCTTGAAATAACTTAAAATCGCACCTAACCCTCGTGTTATGTGCGGATTATAATTTGATTATGAAAGTTAGAGCCAGCGCTAAGCCAATTTGTAAAGAATGTAAAGTCGTCCGTCGCAAGGGCCGAGTTTATGTTATCTGTAAAACCCCTAAGCACAAGCAAAGACAGGGATAATTAATATTAATTTTTTAAAATTTTATGGCAGTAAGAATAGCCGGCGTGACCATCCCAACTGAAAAAAGAGTGGTAATCGCCTTAACCTACATCTACGGCATCGGCAATACTAAAGCCGCTTCCATTTTGGCGACCGCTAAAATTAATCCTTCCACTCGCGTTAACGCTTTAAGTGAAGAAGAGGTTAACCGGATTCGTGAAATTATTGAAAAGAATAATCTGGTTGAAGGTGATCTTCGTCGTGATGTGGCCAGCAATATCAAGCGTTTAAAGGAAATTGGCTCACTGCGCGGTTCTCGTCATACTAAGAATTTACCGGCTCGCGGTCAGAGAACTAAGACCAATAGTCGTACTGTTCGAGGCAACAAGCGTGTGACCATGGGTTCCGGTCGCGCTAAATCAGCTCAGAAGACCTAATAATTTGAAATAATAAAATAAAGATTTAAATATGGCAGAAGAAAAGAAACAACAGGAGGAAGAGCTGAAAGTAGCCGCCCCTGAAAGCAATGAAGATGAAACCCTGGACACTGAGTTAGCTCCAGTGGCTTTGGCTGATTTAGATGATGACGATGAGGATGAAGCGGAAACCAGCATGAACCAGATGATGTCCGCCGATGAAGAATTACCTGAGGAAATCAAACAGAAATTAGAAAAGAATAAACAGGCTCGCGCTAAGAAGAAATTAGTGAAGAAAAAGAAGCGCAAAGTAGCCAAGACTGTTAAGTCCGGTAAGGCTTTTATCAACGCCACCTACAATAACACCATTTTATCACTAACTGATAATAACGGTGATGTTATTTCTTGGGCCAGTGCCGGTTTGGCCGGTTTTAAGGGCGCTAAAAAAGCTACTCCTTACGCCGCTCAAATCATTACTAAAATTGCCGTTCAGAAAGCTAAGGAAGAATACGGTTTAGAAGAAGTGAAAGTCTTTGTTTCTGGTGTGGGTACCGGCCGTGAAGCCGCTATTCGCGCTTTGAATGCCAATGGTTTGAACGTCACTGTCATTAAGGATGTGACTCCTATCCCACACAACGGTTGCCGTCCGAAGAAACCAAGACGCGTTTAGTTTATCATTAAAATAAAATTATTATATGGGAAAAAATTTAGCACCAAAATGTAAGCAATGCCGTCGCCTGGGAGAGAAATTACTCCTGAAAGGTGATCGTTGTGCTACTCCGAAATGCGCCTTGGTAACTCGTAATTATGCTCCTGGTATGCACGGTCCGAAAGGCAAGAAGCGTTCCAGCGACTTCGGTTTGCAATTAGCGGAAAAACAGAAAGCTCGTAAGATTTACGGTTTAATGGAAAAACAATTCCGTTTGACTTTTGACAAAGCTCGTCAACAGACTGGTGATACCGGTAAAAACTTTTTGAAATTTTTAGAAATGCGTTTAGATAATGTTATCCATCATGCCGGTTTTGGGGCTTCCCAAACTCAAGCCAGACAGTTGGTTAATCATGGTCATTTTACCGTTAACGGTCGTAAAGTTGATGTGCCGTCATTTACCACCAAGATTGGTGATGTGATTAAAATCAAGAAAACCAGTGCTAAGAATCGTTTCTTCAGAGATTTAGGCGAGAAGATGAAGAAGGCTGAACTGCCAAGTTGGTTGCATTTTGATGCTTCCGATCTTTCCATTAAGGTTTTACATGAACCGGGAGAAAAAGATATGCCGAAGAACGTCAATGTCCAGATGATCATCGAGTTCTACTCTAAATAATCATTTGCTTCATTAAAATAATTAATTAATTGTTAAATTGCTAAATTGTTTTTTAAAAATAATTTAACATTCAACAATTTAACAATTTATTTATGGAAAAAATTTCTCTACCTAAAAAAATTGAATTTAAGAACGGTGAACAGCTCCACGAAGGGCAGGTAATCGTTGAACCTTTATATCCTGGTTATGGTATGACTTTAGGTAATTCTCTCCGCCGTGTTTTACTGTCTTCACTTCCTGGCGCCGCTGTCGTCGGTGTCAAAATCAAGGGTGCTAGCCATGAATTTATGGCTATCCCGAACATCAAGGAAGATGTTTTGGAGATTGTTTTGAATCTGAAGCAATTGCGCTTCAAGATGCACAGTGAAGAGGAGATTAAATTAGAATTGTCTGTTTCTGGTAAGAAAGCCGTTAAAGCCGGTGATATTACTAAGAACAGTCAGGTAGAAATTATTAATCCAGAATTAGTGTTAGCTAACATTACCGATCCAGCCGGCAATTTGAATATGGATATCTATATTCGTCCGGGTCGTGGCTACCAAATGTCGGAAAGCGACAAGAAGGCTAGTAATGAAATCGGTTATATCGAAGTTGATGCTATTTTTTCCCCAATCTTAGCCGTTTCCAGCAACGTGGAGAATGTCCGTGTCGGTAAGATGACTAACTGGGATAAATTAGTGTTAGATATCAAGACTGACGGTACTATTACCTACGAAGAAGCTTTCAAGGAATCAGCTCAGATCTTGATTAATCAATTTAATTCTTTGTTGGTCGGTCCGGAAGCGGAAGAAGCGACTGAAGTGGAAGAAACTGAAGTAACTGAAGAAGCAGTCGAAGAGGAAGTCAAGGAAAAAAAAACTAAAAAAGCTAAGAAATAATTTTATATAATAATTCCTGAAAGGTATGCGACATAACAATAAGGTAAAAACTCTGGACAGACCCAAGGATGAGCGCGAGTTAATGCTCCGCAATATGGCCTCCAGTGTTTTGCTATATGAGAAAATCACTACAACTGAAGCTAAGGCTAAAGTGGTAAAACCATTGGTCGAGAGACTGATTACCATCGCTAAAACCGGTAATTTGAATTCTCGTCGCAAGTTAATCCAGGTTCTCTTACAGAAGAACGCGGTGAAAAAATCAATGGAAGTTTTAGGAGAAAGATACAAAACCAGAAACGGTGGCTATACTCGTATCGTTAGACTTGGCAATCGCCAGGGTGATGGTGCTAAGATGGTACAGTTGGAATTGGTCTAATAATTTTAATACTATGAAAAATATTGAACGAAAACTTCATAAAATTGATGCTACCGATCAAACCATCGGTCGCTTAGCCACTCGCATTGCCACCTTACTGCGCGGTAAGAACAAGGCCACCTATCAACCTCATTTAGATGAGGGTGACGTGGTTGAAGTTTCTAACATCAAATTCGTTAAGTTCACCGGCAAGAAATTGAACCAGAAATTATACTACCGCTTTACCGGTTATCCAGGCGGTTTACGCACCAAGAAATTGGCCGATGTTATGAAAACCAAACCGGAATTTGCGCTACAACGAGCCGTTCGCGAAATGTTACCTCCGACCAGATTGCGCCCAGCCATGATGAAGAGATTAATTATTAAATAAAATACGACTAATAATATGGTAGAAAAAAAGACTGTAAAAAAAGTCGCTAAACCAGCCACCAAAGAGAAGGAAGCGGAGAAGAAGAGTGAAGCCGCTGATTTTTCCGGTAAATATGTTCAGGCTATTGGCCGTCGTAAAACCGCGGTAGCTCAGGTTCGTCTGTATGAAGACGGCAAGGGCGCGATGATTGTTAACGGTATTAAACTCAGCAAATATTTTCCCGGTGACCAGGCTGCTAATGCGACTCAGGCTTTGAAATTGACCAGCCACTTACGCGATTTCAACGTTTCCGTGATTACTCGCGGCGGCGGTAAATCCGGTCAGGTAGAAGCTGTGCGTCATGGTATTTCTCATGCTTTATTGAAGTTTGATGAAAAGAATCGTGAAGTTTTAAGTACTGCCGGCTTACTCACTCGCGACAAGCGCGAAGTGGAAAGAAAGAAACCGGGTTTACGCAAGGCGCGCAAGGCTCCACAGTGGTCCAAACGTTAATCTATTCCGTTTTACATATATCAAAAAACATCTCTCTCGCGAGATGTTTTTTGTTTATAGCGATATATGCTATAATATCAGCACCTAAGTCATTAACTATTATTATGAAAAACAAGCGAGCTTTTACTCTCATTGAGCTTTTGGTGGTTATCGCCATTATTGGTATTCTGGCAAATATTTCCGTTATTGCCCTCCAGAATGCTCGAGCCAAATCCCGTGACGCCAAAAGGGCGGGGGACATGAAGCAGGTGCAGACCGCCCTGGAATTGTTTTTTAACGACAAGAATAGGTATCCGACAGTCGAAGAATTTAATTCCGGCTCTATATTCTCCACCTCCACTGGATCCACCTCCACCTATATGCAGATTATTCCCAGCGCTCCGACGCCAGCCGATGGAAGCTGTACCTCTGATCAAAATGCTATGACTTATATTCAAAATGAAAATGGCAACTCCTATACCATATCTTTCTGTTTGGGAAATACCACCGGTGCTCTCACTCCTGGTCCAAAGTGTTTAACCCCGAGGGGGATCGACGACGAAAGTTGCGGCGATCATCCTTGCTTGGGGTTAACTCAAGTGATTTATTCCAATCCCGACTATACTTGTGCCGCGGGGGATACCTGCATTTATAATTTAGTAGAGGCTGGCGGGCAATGTTGGATGAAGGAAAATTTGAATATTGGCTCAATGATTTCTAGCGTTACTGATCAAACTGATAATAGCTTATTTGAAAAATATTGCTATAATAATTATGAGACTAACCCTGATCCGGCAATAACAACTTGCGCTAACGGGCAAGTTTGCGGTGGTTGTGATACTGACGGCGGATTATATAAGTGGGATGAGGCGATGAATTATGTGGAAACTCCCGGTGCTCAGGGGATATGTCCGACTGGTTATCATATACCGACTGATTCAGATTGGCATAATTTAGAATTTGCTTATTCAAACCCGCCTGGAGATGAAGTTGGTTGTCCGGCTATTCGAACAGTTTGGAGCTGTGCCGATTCTGGAACATCCCTAAAAATTGGAGGAATTTCCGGTTTTGAAGCTGTTACTGCTGGTGACACTTATTATGGTGGTTTTTATGATCGAGGTACTGCTGCTGGCTTCTGGGCATCACTAGTTAATACCAGCAATTATGCCTGGAATCGATTTTTTGCCTTCGGTGGACCCATGGATATTTATGTCGCTCGAGCTGATGGTGCTTCTCGTGCCGTTACTACCTATTCTATTCGCTGTGTTAAGAATTAATTATATTAATTAAAATAAAAAAATGACTAACAAAAAAGCCTTCACCCTCATTGAACTTTTGGTGGTCATTGCCATCATTGGTATTCTGGCAACCATTTCCGTCATCGCTCTCCAAAATGCTCGAGCCAAATCCCGTGACGCGAAACGTGCTGGAGATATGAAACAAGTCCAAACCGCCTTGGAATTGTTTTTTAACGACAAGAATAGGTATCCGACAGTTGAAGAATGGAGTACTGGCCAAATATTCTCAACCACTACCGACTCTACCTCCACCTATATGCAGATTATTCCGGCGGCGCCACTGCCAGCTGATGGTGCTTGTACTCCTGGCCAGAATGCTATTGGCTACGAGCCGACTCCGGACGGTTCTTCCTACACCATTTCTTTTTGTTTAGGAAATAACACCGGCACTCTGAACCCTGGTCCGAAATGTCTGACTCCGGGAGGAATAATGGACCGCGAATGCTATCTTTGCGGCACTGATCAAATTAATATCGCCACCGTTAACGGTCACGCCTGCACCTCCAGCGCTCCCTATTATGACACTTGTACCTATGACAGCGTCAAGATTGGTGATCAATGTTGGATGAAACAGAATTTGAATATTGGGACTAGGATTGATGCTGCTGACGACCAAAGCAATATTGCCGATGGTATCGAAAAATATTGTTATGAAAATAATGACGTCAATCCGGATCCGTCTGACTATGGATTTTCCGGTGGTTGTGATACTGATGGTGCTCTGTATCAATGGCATACGGTGATGGGGTTTCCTCAGGTTTGCGACAATCATAATGCTAGCGCTCCTTGTATTATCGACGTTAATCACCGGGGTATTTGTCCAAACGGTTGGCATGTACCGACAGATGGAGAATGGGCAGCTTTAAAAACTTATCTGGGCGGCAGCGGGATAGCTTATAAGATTCAAGCAACGTCTCCAGTCTGGGTTGGTGACAATTCTTCCGGTTTTACAGCGCTTCGGACTGGCACTAGAGCAACGGACGGGACATTTAGTAGCCACTATTATACTACATTTTTTCGGTCAACATATATGGATTCAGCTGATTTTGGCTGGAATCACTGGCTCTATAATGGTGACCTGGAAATTAATCGCGGTAATTATTCGAGATCTAGCGGTTTTTCACTCCGTTGTCTAAAGAATTAGTCTGATATTAAAAAACATCTCTGGTGGGATGTTTTTTGTTTTCTTCAGAATCTCTGCTATAATCTAATTAATATGGAAAATTTACTAAAAAAACTGGAAGAATTACGGGAGCGCTTTATCGAAATCAGACAGCTTTTAGATATTGACGGCCAAATCACAGAGAGCCGATACAAAAAGCGTCTGATGTCCGATCCGGGCTTCTGGAACGACCGCGAAAAGGCGGTGGCTATTGGCAAGCGGGTAGAGGAGCTGGATAGTGAAATCAAGCGCTGGGAAGAAATGGAAAAGGGAATTACCGAGCTCGAAGAGTTAGTGGCTTTGGCCCAGGAGGAGAATGACGATTCTTTCCACGACGAGTCAATGAAAAAATATGATGAGCTGTTAAAGAAATTCAACGACTTGGAATTCTTGGCTTTATTCTCCGACAAGTATGACCCGAGTAGCGCCATTCTTTCCATTCATGCCGGTACCGGCGGGGTGGATGCCCAAGATTGGGCCAGTATTTTGGAGCGGATGTATTTGCGTTTTTGTGAACAAAAAAAGTTTACGGTAGAATTATTGGATCGAACTGTCGGCACCGAGGCGGGTATCAAAAGTGTTTCGCTTCGTATCTCCGGTCGCTTCGTCTATGGTTATCTCAAGAGTGAAAACGGTATGCACCGCTTGGTACGTATCTCACCCTTTGACGCTGAATCCATGAGACACACTTCTTTTGCGCTCGTAGAAGTTATTCCGGAATTACCGGAGACGGAAGATATTGTCATCAAAGATGAAGATCTGCGGATGGACTTCTATCATTCTTCCGGTCCGGGAGGACAAAATGTGAACAAGACTTCCTCGGCTGTCCGCTTGGTACATATTCCCACTAATACTATTGTGACCTGCCAGAGTGAGAGGTCCCAACATCAGAACCGCGAAATCGCCCTAAGGGTCTTGAAGGCCAAATTACATCACTTGGAAGAGGAGAAGCGAAATGAGGAAGAGAAGAAGCTCAAAGGCGAGACGCACCAGGCTGGCTGGGGAAAACAAATCCGCTCCTATGTCATGCAACCCTACCAATTAGTCAAAGATCATCGGACTGATTATGAAAGCACAGAAATTGACCGTGTCTTGGACGGGGGACTGACGGGATTTATGGAAGCCTATTTGCGGTGGTTGAAGAGATAAAAAAAAGAAGGACCCTATTTTATAGAGTCCTTTTTCCGGCAGTTTTGCTTTTTAAGCTTATGTTTTTTTGTTATATCTTTACCTCTGGACCATGGCAGATAAGGTTTTCGTGAAGTTATGTCCCAAGATTGGGTCGCTGATTTTCTGGCATGACCCCCGAAATTCGGACACGATATTCCATATAAAGCGGTTAGGGATTAATATATAAGTAAGGGATATTAATAAACTAACAAGACTGCTAAATATGGCTAAGAAGATAGATCCGGAGATAAGAGATAAAATAGTCGAAAAAATAAAAAACGACGGGTTGTCCGCCGCTAAAGCTGCCCAAGAATTCGGTATCTCAGCCAACACGATATATAACTGGCTGGGTAGAGGAAAGATAGGTTCCGACACTCTGGAAATCGGCAAACTCAAGCGAGAAAACCAGCAGTTAAAATTAATCATTGCCGAATTGATGCTCGATTCGAGCAAGGGGAAAAAAAATCGCTAAGGCCAGAAAGTTAGCGGTCGAAAGAAATGGAATGATTGATAAGAAGAAGCTGGCTAAAAAGTTGGGGATAGCCAGGTCGACCCTGTATTATAGATCGAAAAAGAAGGCTCGTGATGATGAGATTAAAAAAGAGATCATTGAAGTGATGGGGTCTAATCCCGCCTATGGCTATAGGCGAATAGCTATCGCTCTCGATATGAACGAAAAGCCGGTGGCGAGGATAATGAGGAATAACGGATTAAAACCGCGTCTATGTAGGCGCAAATGGCAAAAGAAGAGCGATATCGGGCTGCCAGTGGCGCAGTATGCTAATGAGATTAAGAAAATTGAAATACTAGAACCAAATACTGTTTGGATAGCTGATTTCACCTATATTAAATACCGGACATCCTGGCTCTATCTGGCGACAGTGATGGATAGTTATACTGGAGAAGTTATCGGCTCGGCGATATCAAACAGACATAACAGATTTTTAGTTAAATCGGCGGTGCTTGATGCCATTAAAAAAAGAGGCCTCTTGCCTCAATACTTCCACAGCGATCAGGGTTCTGAATACCAGAGCGAGGAGCATGCTGACTTTCTCGCTAGATTAGGGGTAACGGTCTCGATGAGCCGGAAAGGCTCTCTTTGGGAAAATGGTCGCCAGGAATCCTTCTTCTCGCACTATAAACTGGAGTTGGGAAATGTTAATAGATTTGAAAGCGAAGGAGAGTTGATTGCTAATATTTATAATCAGATATATTATTTTAATAACGTGAGGATTAAGACGAAACTCAGGATGGCTCCAGCTAAGTTTTACGAACTGACCGCCAAAGGTTGATTTATATGGACATCCGTGTCCGAAGAAATGGGGTCATGCCATTCAGCGTAAATAACAATAGACTTATAATATCATATAATTGTAATCTTGTCAATAGCTAGTGCCGATTACCTATTTTTATTGGCCTTTTTAGCTTTATTTTATCGTTCTTTAGTCTTTTCTTGAGGCTCCGGGAGTTAGACTAGAGAAATGAATAAATATCGCTCCATGATCATAGTCGCCTCCTTAGCTTTTGTCTTTGGTGCTTTGCTTGCCCCACTCTGGCACTTCTTTTGGTGGGGTTGGTGTTTGATTTTTCTGTCTCTAATTATTTTCTTTTTACTTCGTCGTTTTAGGCGCTTGCGGCTGCTATGTCTGTTCGCCGCTTTCTTTTGTTTGGCGCTTTGGCGCTATGGGCTATGTGTTCCAGATGATCTGGCAAAATACAATGGTCAAAAAGTGAAGCTTATAGGAACGGTTTGTGAAGAGCCAGATAGAAGAGGCGGAAGCCAGAAAATATTATTGTGCGTCGGCGGTGGGAAAGTTTTGCTGAGCACCGGACCCTATCCGGAATATTCTTATGGCGACGTGTTAGACTTCAAAGGAACTTTGAAAGCGCCGGAGCCGATTGAGGATTTTCGCTATGACTATTACTTGGCGCGCTACGGCATTTATTCGCTCAGCTATCAACCAAGTTTGAAGAAAGTGGGTGAGGGAAGCGGAATGAATAATTTTTTCTTTCGAAATTTATTTAATCTCAAAAAATATTTATTTGAGATTATTAATCGCGCTCTACCCGAACCGGAAGCGGGCCTGGGGAACGCTTTGATTTTGGGTTACAAGCGGACAGTGAGTAATGCTAATTTGGATAAGTTTTCGATTATTGGCATTTCGCACATGATTGCCATTTCTGGGACACACATTACTATTCTCTCGGCGATGGTGATGAAATTTTTGTTGTTATTCCGGATTAGAAAAAAGAAGGCTTTCTATCTTGCTATTGTTTTCTTATTTTTCTATGTGCTTCTAACCGGCTGGCAAGCTTCGGCCGTCAGATCGCTTGTCATGGGTTCTCTCGCCCTCTGGGCCAGCTGTTTTAGGAGGGATCTAAAGATTGAATTAGCCCTGGTTTTTAGCGCTTTTTTGATGCTTTTAGCCAATCCCTTGCTGTTAAGAGATGATCTTGGTTTTCAATTGTCATTCCTGGCCATGCTGGCTTTAATTTATATTTATCCGATTGGTGATTACTTTGGGCAAAAATATTTGGGGAAGAGGAAGAAGCTCAAATTATTATTTGATGTGCTGAATGTCACTCTCGCTTCGCAACTGGTGACGGCGCCGATTTCGCTGATTAACTTCGGTCGCTTTTCGATTATCGCCCCGGTCGCCAATATCTTGGTGCTCTGGACTTTTCCGTTTCTGATGAGCGCTTTAATCGGCGGATTATTTTTGTCGGCGGTCGTTCCAGTTTTAAATTGGATCTGGTTCTGGCCGGCATATTGTTTGCTTCGTTATCAATTTATGATGACTGATTTTTTAGCTTCAATTCCAGGAGCGGCTGTTAGTACTAATATTTGGAATTGGGCTTGGGGTTGGACCTATTACTTAATATTATTTATTGTCACCTGGTTTTTGTATCGTCGTTTGGTGAAAATAAAAAAACCGGCTTAGGGCCGGTTCTTTTATTATGCTAATTTCTTAGGTGCTTTTCTAGGGGTTTTTACTCTCGGTTCTTTCTCCATAGTGCGCATGCAAGAAGTACATAGTTTTACTTTGATGCCGCCGACATTTCTGATTTGTAGATTGATATTCTGACGTTTCAGAGTCTGGCGTTTGGAGTGGGAGCGCATCGCACCTTTAGTGGAGCCGCGTCCGCACAAGTCACATTTTTTGGCCATAGGATTATAAAAGCACAGGCTAGCTGCGCTATCTTTAATTTATTTTTGTTGGTCTGGTGCTATGTTAACATCCTTTGATAAAAATATCAAGATGTGTTAAAATGGGCATAGATTTAAATCGAAATATCCTATGATTTACCTATTCGAGATTATTATCATCGTTTTTTCGGCCATTATTCATGAATATATGCATGGCTTTATGGCTGAACGTTTAGGGGACACGACCGCCCGAGATGCTGGTCGTTTAACTCTAAATCCCATACCGCACATTGATTTGTTCGGTTCTATTATTCTACCGCTTCTCATGGTCCTCTCTCAAAGCGGAATTGTTTTCGGTTGGGCTAAGCCAGTGCCGTTTAACCCTTACCGTTTGCGCGACCAAAAATGGGGTCCGGCCAAGGTTGCTATTGCCGGTCCTTTGGGTAACTTCATTTTAGCGCTCATGTTTGCCTTGGTATTGCGCTTTTTCCCGGGATTAGACGTCACTTTAGCCTCTTTTTTGGGACTAATTGTCTATATTAATATCATGCTCATGGTTTTCAACCTTTTGCCGATTCCGCCCCTGGACGGTTCCAAGGTTTTAGCGGCCTTTTTGCCGGCTAAATGGCAGTTGAAATTCTTCGAATTGGAGCGTTATGGCTTGTTAATCGTCTTATTTTTCGTTTTATTCGCCTCTAATTTTATTAGCCCGATCATCGCCTGGCTTTTTCAGCTCCTGACCGGATATAATTTATTTTAATTCTATGTATTCGACCGCTCACTTAGCCGCCGGTTTGATTATCGGCAAGTTAACCGGTGACTACCCGACAGCCATTATCAGCGCGGTGGCTATTGATATTGACCACCTAGTGCCTTACGTCAAAAAGAGAATTATCTTTGATTTCAAGAAAATGTGGCATTCAGCTAAGAGTACCCATGACAGCGCCCGCAGTTTTTTGCATAGTTTTATCTCTCTGCCGATTTTAACGGGGCTAGTGATGCTATTTAGTTTCAAGGCGGGAATTGTCTTCGGTTTGGGCTATTTAAGCCACTTTTTGTTGGATGCACTGGACGATGATGACTTTTACCCCCTCTTTCCCTGGAAGAAGTTTAATACCCGCGGTTTTATCGGTTATTATTCCAAAGCAGAATTTATTTTCACGGTTATTTTATTTATCGTCTATTTTTTAATCTAATTGTGGAAAAAGCCATTTTTTGCCCTTGACTTTATCTTTGGTTTTTGATAAATTTGGGGGAGTAAGAAAAAATATCCTGATTATTCGGGATTTTATTTAATTTACCAATAAATTGAGCGGATTTTGATAATTCGCAGTTTTTAATTCGCAATTAAAATATTATGCCAACAATGAATCAATTGGTTCGCAAGGGCCGTGTTATTAAAAGCAAAAGAACAAAGACTTTGGCTTTGCATACTCGTTTAGACTCTTTGCACCGCAAGAAGAAAGTCGACGCTAAAGGCGCTCCATTCAAACAGGGTGTTTGTTTGAAGGTGACCACCATGACTCCAAAGAAACCGAACTCCGCTTTACGTAAGATTGCTCGTGTTCGTTTGTCTAACGGTATGGAAGTTACCGCTTACATCCCGGGGATGGGCCATAACTTGCAAGAGCACTCCATCGTTTTGGTGAAGGGTGGTAAGACTAAGGATTTACCGGGTGTTCGTTACAAAGTGATTCGCGGTGTCTTTGATGCTCAGGGCGTAGAAGCTCGTCGTCAGGGTCGAAGCCGTTACGGTAACAAGAAACCTAAGAAATAATTAATATAAATTATAATACTTTGCGCTTCTAAGACTTACTTATAGCTGAGTAAATTGGGAGACATAAAAATTATGCGTGGAAAACCAGCGCCTAAGAGAAAAATTGAAGGCGATCTAAAATACAACGACAAGACCATTTCCAAGTTCATCAACTACTTGATGATTGATGGTAAAAAAGCCGTCTCTCGGAAAATCGTTTATGAGGCTTTTAACATCATTAAAGATAAAACTAAGCAGGACCCTCGTCATGTTTTCAACAAAGCTTTGAAGAAGGTTTCTCCTTTAGTGGAAGTGCGCGGTAAGCGCGTGGGTGGTGCTAACTACCAAGTTCCGGTTCAGGTTAGAGGCGAACGTCGTTTTTATTTGGGTTGCCACTGGATGATTAATGCCGCTCATGATCGTCGCGGTCGCTCCATGGAAGAGAAGTTGGCAGCTGAAGTTTTAGATGCTTCAAACGGTGAAGGTGCCGCTATCAAGAAACGAGAAGCAGTCCACAAGATGGCCGAAGCCAACAAAGCTTTTGCTCATTTTTCACGATAATTTTTTAATAAATTTTAGCCGTCTCGGCTAGAATTTATTTTTTATAACAAGTTAAAATATAAATATAAAATTTATGCCTAGGGATTATTCGTTAGATAAAATCAGAAACATTGGTATCATGGCCCACATCGATGCCGGTAAAACCACTTTTACCGAGCGCGTTTTGTTCTATACCGGCAAGAAACATAAGATCGGTGAAGTGCACGAAGGTGCCGCTGAAATGGATTGGATGGAACAAGAAAAAGAGCGTGGTATTACCATTACTTCCGCCGCCACTACTTGCTTCTGGAGAGACAACAAAATCAATATTATTGATACTCCGGGACACGTTGATTTTACCGTGGAAGTGGAGCGCTCTCTGCGCGTTTTAGACGGCGCTATCGCTGTTTTTGACGGTCAGGCCGGTGTCGAACCGCAGTCTGAAACCGTCTGGCGTCAGGCTGATAAATACAATGTGCCTCGTCTCTGTTTTATTAACAAAATGGATAAAATGGGAGCTGATTTCTATATGAGTTTAGAATCCATTCAGACCCGTTTAAACTCTAAGGCTTTTGCTATTCAATTACCGATTGGAGCTGACAGTAGTTTCTCCGGTTTAATCGATTTGTTAGAACAGAAGGCTTACAAATTTGAAGGTAACTTCGGTGAAAAGATTGTTGAAATTGCTATCCCAGAAGATATGAAGGCCGACGTGGAAAAATATCGCTCCTTGGCTGTCGAAAGAATTGCTGAGTTCAATGATTCTCTAACTGAAAAATATTTAAACGGTGAAGAAATTACTTTAGAAGAATTACGCGTCGCTTTACGCAAAGGCGTCATTGCTAACGGTGCTTATCCAGTATTATGCGGTACCGCTCTGCAAAACATCGGTGTCCAAATGGCTCTCGATGCTGTTTGTAATTTTTTGCCATCACCTTTGGACGTACCGGAACTGCAGGGAACTGAAGTTCGTGATGAAACTAAGCACGTGGAAATTAAATCTGATGACAACGCACCGTTTGTGGGTCTGGCTTTCAAAATTGCTACTGATCCATTTGTGGGTAAATTATGTTTCGTCCGCGTTTACCAAGGAATCCTCGCTTCCGGTTCTTACATCGTTAACTCCACTACTGGTAACAAAGAACGCGTCGGTCGTTTAGTGCGTATGCACGCCAATCACCGCGAAGAAGTGAAAGAAGTTTATGCCGGTGACATCGCCGCTGTTATTGGTTTGAAAGATACTACTACCGGTAATACTCTATGTGCTGAAGATTTCCCGGTTTTGTTGGAATCCATTAAATTCCCGGAACCGGTTATCAAGATTGCCGTTGAACCAAAAACTAAGGTTGACCAAGAGAAGATGGGTGTAGCTTTGGCTCGTTTGGCCGAAGAAGATCCAACTTTCCGAGTGGAGACCGATGAAGAAACCAGCCAAACTCTGATCTCCGGTATGGGAGAATTACATCTGGAAATCATCGTCGATCGTATGAAGAGAGAATTTGGGGTGGAAGCCAATGTTGGTAAGCCACAAGTATCATATCGTGAAACCATCCGGGAGAAAGCTGAAGCTCAAGGTAAATACGTCAAGCAGTCCGGTGGTCGCGGTCAATATGGTGATTGTTGGTTACGAGTTGAACCATTCCAGGAAGAAGGCAAGAGCTTTATGTTTGTGGATGAGGTTAAGGGCGGTTCAGTTCCACGTGAATACATCCCAGCGATTGAAAAGGGTGTGAAGGAAGCTTTGGTTTCTGGTGTTTTAGCCGGTTATCCAATGGTGGACTTGAAAGTAACCGTTTTCGATGGTAGTTACCACGAAGTTGATTCCTCCGAATTAGCCTTTAAAATGGCCGCTATCTTTGGTTTCAAGGACGCCGTCCAGAAAGCTAAACCGGTCTTGTTAGAACCGGTGATGAAGGTGGAAGTTACCACTCCGGAAGATTATATGGGTAATATCATTGGTGATTTGAACGCCAAACGCGGTCAAATCGATGAAATGACCGATCGTCCGAATGGTATTAAATTGGTACGCGCTAAAGTGCCTTTGGCTGAAATGTTCGGCTATTCCACTTCACTGCGTTCCATGAGCCAAGGAAGAGCTAATTATACTATGGAATTCTTGAAATATGCCGAAGTTCCACGTAACGTTTTAGAACAAATTAAAGAAAAAGCCGGTAAATAGGGAAGAGTTTATTCATTAACTTCTATCAATATGTCAAACAAATTGCAGAAAGTAATGAGATTAGCTAGAAAAACCGGTGATCGCGTGGTCGTTTTTGACAACAGCGAACCGGATAACTCCTTTGTCGTCATGCCCCTTGAGGAATATGAGGAAATTATGGGCCTCGGCGAACAAAATGGGGAAAACTCTGACTTGACAGGGCGGAAAATAGCTGATAAAGTGGAAAGCGGTGGTCCAGACAAAATGTGGCAGAATGACCATAATTTTCCGAAGGAAAACATTTATTCGAGCGGTCAGATCATTAAAGATCGCTACAAGGGGAACAACAACTGGAGTATTCCAAAATCTGTGAAGGAAGCGGCTGTTGACGTTGAAGATGAACCCCGTAATTTATAGTTAATAATTTAATTAATAAAAGAAATAATTAAAAGCGACTGGTTGTCGTCAGACAAATAACCTTTCTGAAAAGAGGGGGTCGTGAAGCAAAAACATGGCAGAAGTATTTCAACGAAACAAACCCCATGTCAACGTCGGTACTATTGGACACGTTGATCATGGTAAGACTACCTTAACCGCTGCGATTTTGGCTGTAGCCAATGCGCAAGGTATGAAGGCTAGCATCAAGGGTGTTAACGACATCGATAACGCTCCAGAAGAAAAAGCTCGTGGTATCACCATCGCTACTTCTCATCAAGAGTATGAGACTGCAGCTCGTCACTATGCTCACGTTGACTGTCCTGGTCACGCTGATTATGTTAAGAACATGATCACCGGTGCCGCTCAGATGGACGGTGCTATTTTAGTGGTAGCCGCAACTGACGGACCTATGCCTCAGACCAGAGAACACATCTTGTTAGCTAAACAGGTTGGTGTGCCTTATATCGTCGTATTTTTGAACAAATGCGATATGGTTGAGGACAAAGAATTGATTGACTTAGTGGAAGAAGAAGTCCGTGATTTATTAAAGAAATATGAATTCCCTGGTGATACTACTCCAATTATCCGTGGTAGCGCTTTGAAGGCTTTGGAAAATCCAACCGGCCCAGACGCTCAACCGGTCTTAGACTTGCTCAAGTCTTTGGATGAATATATCCCAGAACCAAAACGTGAAGTTGATGGTCCATTTTTAATGCCGATTGAAGATATCTTCTCAATCGAGGGTCGCGGCACTGTTGTGACCGGTAGAATTGAAAAGGGCCAAATCAAAGTTGGCGAAGAAGTAGAAATCGTCGGTTTGATGGATACCAAAAAAACTACTGTAACCGGAATCGAAATGTTTAACAAACAGTTATCTGAGGGTATGGCTGGTGATAATGCCGGTTTACTCTTACGCGGTACTAAGAAAGACGAAGTGGAACGTGGTCAGGTTTTAGCTAAAATCGGTACCATTACTCCTCATACCGAATTCGAAGCGGAAGTTTACGTTTTGAGCAAGGATGAAGGCGGTCGCCACAAACCTTTCTTCAATGGTTACAAACCACAATTCTACATCAGAACTACCGATGTTACCGGTGATATCACTTTACCAGCTGGTACTGAAATGGTTATGCCTGGAGATACCGTTAATTTGAACATCAAATTAATCTCTCCGATTGCTTTACAGGAGAAGCAGAGATTTGCTATCCGTGAAGGTGGCCGAACCGTTGGTGCCGGTGTTGTTACCAAAATTACCAAGTAGTCACTTAGGCTCGCTCTTACAAAGGGCGAGCTTGTAGTGTTTATTTCACTAATAATAAACAAAAAGATAAAATAAAAACGTACATTATGCCGAGCAAAAAAATTAAAAAAGAAGAGTCTGATTCCAAGCAGAGAATCCGTATTAAGATCAAGGCTTTTGATCACAAGATTATTGATCAATCAACTAAGACCATTATTGAAACCGCTCAGCGCACTGATGCCACTATTTTTGGTCCTATCCCACTGCCAACCGAGAAACGTAAATACACCGTTAATCGCTCGACTTTTGTGCACAAGAATGCCCGCGATCAATATGAAATGCGTATTCACAAGCGCTTAATCGACATCGTTGACCCAACCGCCAAGACCATTGAAGACCTGACTAACCTAAGTTTGCCAGCCGGGGTTGACGTCGAGATAAAAATGCAGTAAAATTGTTTTGTATATTACACATCTATTTCTTAGTCAAAGTTTTCGGTAACTCTAGCTTGCTAGAAAGTGCCTAAAACCCCGATTTCGAAATCAGGAGAAAACCGCCAAACAAAAAATTAAGTTATAATTTTTGAGTCCATTATCTAATGGCTTTGGCTGGTTTACATTTGAGACCAGTTTTTTTATTTTAAATAAACGTATGAAATTCATTTTAGGAAAAAAATTAAATATGACCCAGATTTGGGAAGGGGACAAAGTTGTACCAGTTACTCCAGTAGCCGCTGGTCCTTGTTTCGTGACTCAAGTCAAAGACGAAAAGAAAGACGGTTATTTCGCTCTGCAAGTTGGTTTTGATACCAAAAAAGAGAAGAACGTCAAAAAACCACAACGTAATCATTTGGCCAAATCTGGTCATAACAATTTGAAATATGTTAAGGAGTTACGCTTAGAGAGCCCGATTGAGGCTAAGATTGGTGATGTGATCAACACTGAAACTTTTGCGAAGGGTGACGTTATTGACGTTATCGGTACTTCCAAGGGTAAAGGTTTTCAGGGTGTGGTTAAACGTCACGGTTTCCGCGGTCACAAACACACTCACGGTAATAAAGATCAGGAAAGACATTCCGGTTCAGTCGCTCCAAAGGGTCCGGCTCACGTTTTCAAAGGAACCAGAATGGGCGGTCAGACTGGTAATGACCAGGTGACTACCGTTAATTTGGAAGTGGTGGAAATTGATGCTTTAAATAATATTATTTTTGTAAAGGGTGCTATTCCAGGTGCCGTTAATTCTTTGGTGATTATCAAGGGTAAAGGCGATTTGAAATTCGGTGTTGCTGCTCCGGTGGTTGAAGAAGTAAAAGCGGAAGAAACTCCAGCAGTAGTCGAAGAGGCTCCAGTAGTAGCTGAAGAGATTCCAGCCGTCGCAGAAGTGAAGACTGAAGAGGCTCCGGTTGTGGAGGAAGCTAAAGCTGAAGAAGCTCCAGCTACCGAAGAAACCAAATAAGATTCATTTTATTAATTATTAATTCGTATATAGTATGTCAGTGAAAATTAACGTGTACAACCAAAAAGCGGAAAATGTCGGCACACTGGATTTGAGCGACAAGATTTTTAAAGTGGCTTTGAATAATGACCTCTTACATCAGGCTGTGATTGCTCAAATGGCTAATGAACGCCAAGTTTTAGCTCATACTAAGACTAAAGCTGAAATTTCCGGTGGTGGTAAGAAACCATGGAAACAAAAAGGTACTGGTCGCGCTCGTGTCGGTTCTTCTCGCTCTCCAATTTGGCGTGGCGGTGGTATCATTTTTGGTCCTAGAAACGAACGCAATTTCAAGAAGCAATTACCTCAGAAAATGAAGCAAAAGGCTTTGTTTATGGCTTTATCCGACAAGGTGGCCAACAATACTTTTGTGGTTTTGGAAAAATTAGAAATGCCAGAATTCAAGACTAAGACTTTCGCTGCAATGCTCGGAAACTTAGAGAAGAAAGTTTTGAACAACGATCGTCGCAATGTTTTGGTTATCAATGATTTGAAAGATGAAAAGGTAAAATACTCCGGTCGCAATTTAGCCGGCGTGGAGATTATTAACCTGGAGAATTTAAATATCGTGGATATTATCAAACACCGCAATTTAGTTTTGACCAGTGAGGCGGTTAAAAAATTAGAAGAAAGATATAAATAAATTATATGGCAATATTTAGCAAAAAAACTCAAGACGATTCACAGGCTCAGCCAGTGAAGAAAGCCGCCAAACCGACAGCGGAGAAGAAAGTTGAAGCTCCGACTATGAAAGATTTGTACGCCGGTGAAGCTAAGAAAGACAAGGCTGGCGCCAAAACTCAGAAGGGCGCCGGTAGTGCTTACCGTATTTTAGTGAAACCTCAGGTGACTGAAAAGGTGACTAATTTGAGCGGTCAAAACAAATATGTTTTCATTGTCGCTATTGATGCTAACAAAATCGAAGTGGCCAAGGCCATTTCCGAAGTTTATGGTGTTACCCCAACCGGAGTGAACATTGTCAAAATGAAAGGTAAACAAGTTTCTCGCGGCCGCGTCGTCGGTCGTCGAAAAGATTTTAAAAAAGCGATTGTTACCTTGAAGAAGGGTGAAACAATTAAGGTTTACGAAGGCGTTTAATTAATTTTAATACTATGGGAATCAAAAAAGTAAAACCGACTACTCCAGGCAGACGCGAAATGACTTTCGACGATTTTTCCGATATTACCAAGTCCGCACCGGAGAAAGCTTTAGTTAAATTTAGAAAACAAAAGAGTGGCCGTAACGCTCAGGGTAAGATTACTGTTCGTCATCGTGGTGGCGGCGCTAAGAGATATATTCGGATCGTTGATTTTAAGCGTGATAAATATGGTGTTCCAGCCGTAGTGAAGGCGATTGAATATGATCCAGGCCGTGGTGCTCGTCTCGCTTTATTATATTACACTGATGGTGACAAGCGTTATATCGTTGCTCCAGTCGGTATTAAGACTGGTGACCAGATTGTCAGCTCCAAGGAATTAATTGAAATTAAGGCCGGTAATGCCATGCCAATTAAGTTTGTCCCAGCTGGCGTGGCCGTGAGCTGCATTGAATTAAATCCTGGTGAAGGTGCTAAAATCGCTCGCGGTGCGGGTAATGTCGCTTTCGTGATGGGCGTGGAAGGTAAGTATGCTCAGATTAAATTACCGTCAGGCGAAGTTCGCTTAATCAAAAAAGACAGTTTGTGTACCATTGGTCAGGTTAGTAACCCAGATAGAATGCACGTCGTTATCGGTAGTGCCGGTCGTAACCGTAATTTAGGTTGGAGACCAACTGTTCGTGGTACCGCTATGAACCCTAACGCTCATCCACATGGTGGCGGTGAAGGTAACCAATCAATCGGTTTGAAATCTCCGAAGACTAAATGGGGTAAGCCGGCTTTTGGTGTTCGTACCAGAAGAAAGAGCAGTTCCAGCCGTTTAATTATCAAACGTCGTGGTAAGAACAAATAATCTAATATATAAAAATATATGGGAAGAAGTCTAAAAAAAGGACCATACATCAATGAACGGCTCCTAAAAAAGGTTCAAGCTTTAAAACCAGGTGATAAATCTGATCTTAAAACTTGGGATCGCGCTTCGGTAATCACTCCAGAAATGGTTGGTTTTACTATCGGCGTTCATAATGGTAAGCAACACACTCCAGTTTATGTTGTCGAGAACATGATTGGTCATCGTTTGGGAGAATTTGCTCCGACTAAGAAATTCTTAGGACACGGCGGAAAAATGGCTAAAGATCAAGCTGCCGCTAAAAAATAAATTTTTTATTAATTCAATCATATGGAAATTAAGGCCAGTTTAAATCAATTGCGCATGTCTCCCAGAAAAGCTCGTCTGGTGGCTGATATGGTGCGCGGAATGAAGACCGATAAAGCTTTGGATCAATTACGTTTTGGTAATAAGAAAGCCGGTTTGCCAATTTTGAAATTGGTGGAATCAGCTATTGCTAATGCTGTTAACAACTACGAATTAGATCAAGACAACCTGTATATCAAATCAATCATGATCAATGAAGGTGCCACCTTGAAACGTTGGACTCCGAAAGCTCATGGTCGAGCCACTACCGTCCGCAAGCGTTCTTGCCATATTCATTTGACTTTGGCCGAACTGAAAGATAGCGGCAAAAAGACTGCCAAAAATGTGAAGATTGACGCTCCGGTTAAACTGGAAGATTTAGTGAAGGCTACTGATGAACCGACCCCGAAGAAAGTTAAACCAGCTAAGAAAATTTCTAAAGATAGTGA
>Ga0172375_10002747_pt1 | contig 27181 bp, 31 predicted proteins | sample LakKiv1m_FD_114537 | JGI IMG/M metagenome (GOLD analysis project Ga0172375, IMG submission 114537) | Freshwater microbial communities from Kabuno Bay, South-Kivu, Congo - kab_092012_11.1m | ecosystem: Environmental > Aquatic > Freshwater > Lake | place: Democratic Republic of the Congo...
ATCCTCTTTAGACTCTCCACATCTAGAGCAATACTTCATGCTTCAATTTACTTCGTATTTTATTCGGAATCAAGTAGGTGCACCAGACAGGGATCGAACCTGTAACACTCAGCTTCGAAGGCTGATGCTCTATCCAATTGAGCTACTGGTGCATAACTGTATTCTAACTCAAAATATTATTCAAAACCCAACCTAAGCATGTTTCTTGACATAGCAGCTACAATCTGCCACCATAAACTAGAGGAGTATCCATGGCAAAAAAGTTAATTATCCTATCAATCTTATATATCGTTGTATCCAGCCTCGGTTTTCGTGCCAATGCATGGATACTACAAACCTCCGACCAAAAAATTCCTTTAATATCAGGATCAGTAGACTCTCACCCAGCGGAAGCTGTAATTACTCCACAAGCTCCCTATGTCTTTGCTTCTCTGCCTGCATACCAAGAAGAAATCAAAACCTCACTCCAAACAGCAGATGCCAGGCCAGAAATCATCCGCCAATACCTACATAAGTTTGAGTCTCCTTTAGAACCACACTCAGAATTAATAGTCCAACTTTCTGACCAATACAAGTTTGACTATCGCTGGATGGTGGCCATCGCCCAACAAGAATCAAATCTCTGTAAACGTATCCCCGAAAACTCATTTAACTGCTGGGGATGGGGGATATACCCAGAACCAGGAAATCCAGAAGTGCTTAAAGTAACCAGATTTGACAACTACGAAGACGCCCTCCGAAGAATCGCCCCCCAATTCACCAAGATCTTCTTAAAAGGGGAACACACCAAAGATCCTATGGAAGTCATGAAAACCTACACACCTCCGTCCGACGGTTCCTGGGCAAATGGCGTCTCAACTTTCTTCGGTCACTTAGAATAACTCACAATATTACTTCGTTACAGAAACAAAAAACGAACCACAAGGGTTCGTTTTTATTATGTGCCGAGAAGAGGACTTGAACCTCCATGGGTTGCCCCGCTAGCTCCTAAAGCTAGTGCGTCTACCATTTCGCCATCTCGGCATCACAGACATTTTACCATTCGTTAGGTATAATCGTTACTTATGGAAATCAAGCAAATCAAAAAAGAAAAATCTACAGTCTACCTCGAGGCATCAGTAACACAAATAGAAATTGATGAACTCAAAGAGCACGCCGTAGATGAAATGATTAAAAACGTTACAGTCAAAGGCTTCCGCCAGGGCAAAGCTCCCAAGTCTATCGCAGCAGAACAAGTTGATCCTAACAAGCTAACCAACCACGTTCTAAGCCACGTTTTCAACGACATAGTAAACAAAACAATCAAAGAGAATAAATATAGACTTTTGGGAAGACCAGTTTTGACAAGCATAGATCCTCAAAAAGACGGTGGATGGAAAATCAAACTTGATCTTCCACTGTATCCAGAAGTTAAACTGGGAGACTACAAAAAATCCATAGCCGCACCAAAATCCACAAAAAAAACAAAAACTGAAAATTCAAAGGTAAACACAGACGAAAACGATGAAAAAAGGCTTGAATCAATCTACGAAACACTTCTAAAAGAAGTCAAGGTGGAGATCTCACCACTTCTCGTCGAAGAAGAAGTAAATTACAGTCTAGAAAGATTAACTTCCCAAGCAAAGACCCTCAATCTGACTCTAGAAAGCTACTTAAAAGCCGTAAACAAAAACCTAGACGAAGTAAAAGCTGAATACTCAACCAAAGCAGAAGAGTCAATAAAGCTTGATGTAATTCTTTTGGCCATTGCGGCTGAAGAAAAAATAGACACAAACGACCAAGAGCTCATGCAACTAGCAACAATGACTAATTCTCCGAAGGAGCAACTGGGACAATTAAAATCAGTCATGAACCGTCGCAAAACCATTGATTTTCTTCTCAAATCGTAATACTATGAGGCCAGACAATGAATAATAACGCGCAGGGCAACAGTGGCGCAGGTAATTCAAAAATCCAGAATTTTTTGGAGGCCTTACGTGCTTCTCAAGGGAACATAAATCCTAGTAGTGGGCAAGAGAGTCGCAACAATCCATTTTTGGAAACCTCAGCCAAAAAAGAACAAGAAAAAAGACGAGCCGAACAATTCCACCAAGCACGACAACAGGAATGGAACAAAGTTTATTCGGCCAAAGAAAGACAAAAAGAACAAAGAATTGAAGAGTTAAGAACACAGCTCAAAAATTTTTCTAAACAAGTAAAAAGACTTGATACTAATTTAGTCAAAGCCGTCGCCTCGCCCGTCATTTCTGCTGGTTCCTATGATGAATCGTTCCTCGATCACATCAAAGGCATGATTCATCTTTCTTCTCTCAAGGTATCTTCCGCAAACTCCTGGCTTGAAGCCTACAACAGCAGATCCGCCAAGCAAGGCAACTATTGGAGTCAAGCCAAATCAAAGGGGACATCTTTCACCCAAAACAACGAGCGAGCCATTGCCACATCTGTAGGGTAGACAGGTCGTGTCACTCTCACTACCCAGCTCAGTACCTAAGTGCTTCCGCCTTTCGATTCCTGTTGCTACTCTCAAATACAAAAAATCCTCCACAAGGGAGGATTTTTTGTATTTGTGGGCCCGACAGGAATCGAACCTGTGACCTCTGCAATGTCAATGCAGCGCTCTAGCCAACTGAGCTACGAGCCCAACACAGCTATTTTACCATTTCATCCAGAATACGACATTGCGAGTTTCTTCGACAGCCTAATGGTTCTTACGCCTAACTCAAGGAGAAAACATCTGTTTATATAGTAAAATAACGTATATATCAATCAACACATAACTTGGGTAAATATTACCGCATCAATCAAAACATTAGGTATCCTGAAGTTCGCGTAATCGACGAAGAAGGCAAACAGCTCGGTGTCATGCCAACCAAAGACGCTTTGGACAGGGCTTCGGCTCTAGGGCTCGATCTGGTCGAAATTACCGACAAAGCCAAACCTCCTATCGTCAAGATAATTGAGTTCCAAAAATTCAAATATCAAGAAGAAAAGAAGGACCATTCAGGCTCGTCCAAGGGAGGCCAAGAAACAAAAGAGATCAGACTAAAACCTTTCATGGCCGAAAACGACATGATGGTTAAAGTCAGACAGGCCGAAAAGTTCCTAAAAGGTGGCGATAGAGTGAAACTAGTGGTAAAATTCCAGGGAAGGGAAATCACCAAGAAGGACTTTGGAGAAAAGCTTATGGCTACTGTCATCAAGAATCTATCCGAGGTTTCTACTTTGGTTGAAGCTCCTAAGTTTATGGGTAAACTTCTAATTGCCCAAGTAAAACCGAAAAAATGACCAAAACAAAGCAGAAGACAAGAAAAATCGTCATGAAGCGCTTCAAGATTACCGGAACCGGTAAGGTTCTACGTAGAAGCCCTTACATGCGTCACTTAAGACGAAAAAAGAGCAAAAAACTCATTAGACGATACCGTCATTATATTGAGGTAACAGGCAAGATTGCTACCAAAATCAAGCAAATGCTTCACTTCTAAACTAAAACCCTAATATATAAACCAAAAATCGAAACATGCCAAGAGTAAAAACAGGTACAGTCCGCCGCAAAGGACACAAAAAAGTCTTCAGCCTTGCTAAGGGTTTCCGTATGACGAGAAATCGTTTATACAAAGTCGCTTCAGAAGCAGTACAGCACGCTGGCCAATACGCCTACAACGGTCGCAAAGAACGCAAGCAACAAATGCGTGTAACTTGGATCACCCGCATTAACTCAGCTCTTTCGGGAATTGTCGATGCTCCTAAATATTCCAGATTTATCAAAGCTCTTTCAGACAAGAAAGTCACCCTCAATCGCAAATCTCTCGCAGCCATTGCTGTTTCATTCCCAGAAGCATTCAAGGACATCGTTACCTTTACCAACAAGGATTAATCGGGAATCTTTAATTATTTGTAATTAACTAAAGCTCCCCGAACAGGGGAGTTTTTGTTATCATTAAAGTCAATGGACACCACATATACCAAACGTCTTTCAGAAGTTCAAAATTCTTTGGCTGCTGACCTGAAGACCGCTCTAACCAAAACTGACATCGAAGCCATCCAAAGTAAATACCTAGGCGGCAGAGGAGCGTTTAATGAATTATTCAAATCCATACCAAACACCGACAAACCAATGGCCGGAAAGGATTTTAACACAGCTAAGCTTACAGCCCAGACGAACATCGATAAAGCACTCAAAGATATAATTAATAAGGAATCTAGCAAGTCATTTGACCCCACAATCCCAGGGGTACTTCCCACCCTAGGTAGCACCCACCTAATCACTCAGGCTATAGAAGAAATCCAAACTATATTTGCCAAATTGGGATTTGCCAGACGAAGGTACAGGGAAGTTGAAACCGACTGGTACTACGCAGAAGGCTTGAACATTCCCAAGGACCACCCAGCTCGTGATGATCAGGAAACCTTTTATGTCTCTGATAACGTAGTTCTAACCGCTCACACCAGTAACGGCCAACTTCACGAAATGGAGTACAAGAAAATTCCACCAATCAAAATGATAAACATAGGTAAAACATACAGGCGACAAACTGACGCCACCCACAACCCCATGTTTCATCAATTCGAAGGACTGGTAATAGATAAAGACATCAACATCACCAACCTGATTGGCGTCACGGAATTTTTTGCCAAGTCTTATTTTGGACAAGATCGTACGATAAGACTCAGGCCACACCACTTCCAATTCACCGAACCATCCTTTGAAATCGACATTAGTTGCGGCATTTGTCTTGGAAAAGGCAACACTGAATCAGGAAAATGCAAAATATGCAAAACTGGCTGGTTGGAGTTAGGTGGTGCTGGTATGGTCCACCCCAACGTTTTGCGCAACGGAGGCATTGACCCGGAACAATTTTCCGGATTTGCTTTTGGTTGGGGAGTAGAAAGGGTCCTTATGATGAAGTCAGGGCTCAACTTACCAGACCTACGCATGCTTTACGGAGACGATTTGAGATTTTTAAGTCAGTTCTAACATCAAACATATGGATATCAAAATAACCAACTCATCACTAAAGAAATTTTTAGACACCAAGGCTGATGTTACCATCCTCAGCGAGAACATTAGTTTATGCGGACCGACATTCGACAGAATTCACGAAACGGAAGGTGATTATGTCTTCGAAATTGAAGCCATCACCAATCGCATCGACACAGCCAGCGCCCAAGGAGTAGCCAGGGAAGCCGCCACAATTCTTACACAATTCGGCATTCCCGCAAAATTTATAAACGATCCGTACAAACTTCAAATAAATTTGCATCCAGGACTTCCCAAACAATTTCATTTCAACATCACAGACAAAGATCTTGTTGTCCGATTTGTGGCAGTATCTCTCTCCAACATATCCATCAAGCCGTCACCAGCAGAAACCCAAAAACTACTGACCAATTGCGATCAAAGACCAATTAACAATGCTGTTGATATTACGAATGAACTCACTATCCTCTACGGCATGCCAAGCCACGTATTTGATCTGGATAAACTTGCCGCACAAAAACTAACCATCAGACAAAGCACAGAAGGAGAAGAGATTATTACCCTGGATGACACCAAAAACAAATTGAGAGGTCAAGATATCGTAATCGAAGATGGCACTGGCAAACTTGTAGATCTGTGCGGCGTCATGGGAGGTCAAGTCGCCGAAGTAGATGAACACACCAAAAACATTCTTCTAATTGTCCCGACATACCATCCCAAAAAGGTCAGACGAACATCGCTCTATCTTCAAAAAAGAACCCTTGCATCGCAACTTTATGAGAAACAGCCAGACCCAGAACTTTGTCTACCGGTAATAGAGCAAGCAATTCAATTATTCAAAGAACGGGCGGATGCCGAAGTCTCTTCTGAAGTTTTTGACTATTATCCTGAGAACCGAAAACCTAAGATAATTAATTTAGACCTTACCTGGCTAGACAAATTTATCGGCATCTCCATCCCCAAAGAACAAATTATCTCTATCTTGGTTGGGCTCGGTTTTTCCGGGGATACAAATCCAAACAATTCAATCCGTTGTATAGTCCCAAGTTTCAGATATCACGACATAAATATCAAAGAAGATATTGCAGAAGAAATTGCGAGAATCTATGGATATTTTCGACTTCCGTCGGTATTACCACACACAGCAACCTCTCCAGAACCAGAAATCAAAATACTTGCAAGCGAAACCAAAGTCAAAAAATATTTGGCAAATATTGGTTACCATGAAATTTACAATAACTCACTTATTTCTTCGGAATTAATATCCAAGACGTTACTGGATTTAAACAATCACATCAAGCTGACCAATGCCTTGTCAGAAGAATTTGAATATCTCAGAATTTCGCTAAAGGCATCAATACTTCAAAACCTCAGAAACAATCAAGGCAAAGTCGATGGCCCAATCAGAATCTTTGAAATTTCAAATACATATATGAGGGACGGGGACAACAATCTCCCAAACGAAACGCCACATCTGTGCATGCTGTCCACGGGGGATTATCGCCAAACCAAAGGTGAATTTGAGGCACTTCTCAAACATCTCAATATTTCAGACGTGGCCTTTTCCAAACTCAACAACCAAACCGCCAACATCCTCACCAAAGATAAACAAGTAATTGGAAATATTGGGTACTTTGAGCCACAAATTATTAGTAACTTTGGCATAAATACAAATCCAGTCTACGTAGAAATCAATTTTGAGTTACTCACAAATACCATAGCAACTGGATACACCTACAGACCAACCTCTGAATATCCACCGATCGTTGAGAGTATCACCATCAAATCAGATAGCTTAATCGGGGATATTATGTCAAAAATTTCCACTACTGACAGTATGATTATCGACGTCAAGTATTCAGAAAGTTTTGAAAACAAACACACTTTTAAGGTATCGTTTGGATCATCCGAGCGAAACCTACAACAAGCGGAGGTAAACAGTATTAAAGAAAAAATTTTACAATTGTTTTAGCGCTTTTGTTTCCCTTTCCATAACCAATCTTAAGGATTCGGCGAAATGGTCGCACTTGGTGTAGGGGTGGAAAACTGAGTTGGAGTAGGGGAAGGTGTGGGTGCAACATAGTCCACATTAAGTGCAAAATTTATTGTCTTATCCGTTTCTTTTCCTTCTGAATTCTTGGCCCACACCCGAGCAGAATGATTCCCAGTCGTAAGTTTGATTGTTTTTATGTAAGTTGTATCAGAGAATGTCTGCTCCAAATTTCCATCCACAAACAATTTGGCTTCAACTACAGGGGTAGTGCTTACAATAGAGAATCTAAAGGTAACCTGATCACCATCCGTACGACTTTCATTTCCAGGTGAGACTATTTGTATGTCCATTGCACTTGAGGCTCCACACTTCTCAGTTGGCACTTTATAGATTTGATCCGTTTGCTTGGCCACCCAGTCATTGATTCCTTTTTGCCAAAGATCCTTTGCAGTTAGTGGATCCTTTTCTTTCATTACAATAAACTCCTTCTCATCGTAATTTCCTTGCGATATAGAAACATCATCAGCCAGTTTACTGGGGTCGCCTTTGCAAACCTTCACCTTCGCGTGTATTGGGTCGGCCCCAACCGGAACTGTACCTGTAATAAACCAGTCCTTATAGCTCGCAAAACCATCATGGGCTGGGTACCCAGATACCTTATCAACTTCTATCTGAGAAACACCAGAAGGAGGATCAAAAGGTCTATCGGGAAGTTTTGCAAGTGTGTCCAACACTTGTCTACGCCAAATTGGTGCCGCACCAGAAACACCTGATGCGACGTTCTTCATTTTTTCATTATTATTATTACCAACCCAAACGCCAACTACAAAATCTCTACTCCAACCAACAGTCCAGTTATCTCGCAGGTCGTTTGTAGTTCCAGTTTTTACCGCTACAGCTCTTGCCCCCAAATTCAGGTAGGAATTAGGTCCAAAAGTAAGGAGTCTGGCATTATTATCAGACAAAACATTATTGATCAAAAAAGCAACCTTCTCATCAAGAACTCTTTCTTGTTTCACCTGCTTTTGTTCAAAAATTACCTTGCCAGTACTGTCTTCAATCTTCAATATTGCTACCGGGTCAATTTTTAAGCCACCGTTTGAAAAAGCTCCATAAGCAGCAGTCAGCTCCAATAGTTTTACTTCTGCACCTCCAAGCGCCATTGATAAACCAACCCTAGAGGAAGTCTCTTTTGTGGGCTCCAAAGAATTCATTCCCATTTTGTAACCCTGACGCAAAACATTATCAACGCCTACAAGTGCCAAAAGTTTTACTGCAGGAATATTGATCGAACTTGCTAGCGACTCTCTCAAGTGTAAAATCCCATGCTCCTTACCGTCATAATTCTTAGGTGTATACGGGGTCAAGTCATCCTTGCCTGGGAAATCAGTTACCACATCAGCGAGAACCGAAGCGGGGCTGTAATTCTTCATAAATGCAACTGCATACACAAGCGGTTTTATCGAAGACCCTGGCTGTCTTAGTCTAGTTGTGACATTAACTTCGCCGTCAATTGTTTTATCAAAAAAATCTTTTGACCCAACCATACTCAAAATATCACCAGTGCTTGAATTAATGATCACAGATGCGCCATTGGATATAGACAAACTTTTTGAAACTTTTTCAACCTCCTCCTTTACGGTAGTTTCTGCTTTTTGTTGCAAATCCCAATCCAAACTTGTAGTCACTTTGAGTCCTCCTTGATCCAATATGCTTGTTCCGTACTTATCTTCCAAAAGTTGCTTTACGTACATTACAAAGTGAGGAGCTTTGATTTTTGACCCCAGACCTTTAAAAGTTATTACTTCAAGCTCAGCCAAGACTTTTGCCCCCTCTTCTTTTGTTATGTATTTGTTATCAATCATGGCTTTTGTGACATCCTTTGCTCTTGGCAAAAATGCCTTATTGTTCCCGGAATATGGAGAGTATCGAGATGGAGACTGAGGAAGTCCGGCAAGCACAACAGACTCTGTTAGGGTCAGGTCTTTTACGTCCTTACCAAAATATGCCTCAGCGGCAGCTCCCACTCCTACGGCAGTTCCACCATATGGGGCCTCATTCAAATACATTTGAAGAATTTCATCTTTTGAGTATGTTTTTTCCAACCGTAGTGAGAGTACAAACTCACGTATTTTTCTGGACACTTTTCGCTCGTTAGTGAGTAGCAGCATCTTTACAAGTTGTTGAGTAAGCGTAGAACCACCAATCAACCTTTGGTTAAAAATCACATTTTTTATAATACGAGGAATTGCCAACGGATCAAACCCTTGGTGCTTATAAAAATCTTTATCTTCAATCGCGATTGTGGCGTTTTTCAAATCACTAGGGATTTCTGCCAGGGGTGTAAATTTTCTATCTTGATCGGTAAAAACGTCATACAAAATAGTCTTCCCTGTTCGGTCCAAAATCTCAGAAGAAAATCCGGTTTGTCTTTGTACCTTACCAGGATCAGGCAAATCCCTAGAATACCAAGCAAAAACAAGAACTACAAAAAGTGTTGCTGCCAACAAGCCAAAAAATATTACCTTTCCAATATTTAAGTTTTGAAAAAAATTAAAGTTTATTTTACGATTTCGTCTATACATAATTTTTACCTATTAACTATATAATAAACGACAGGAGGCAAAATAAACAAATAAATGACCAAAAAAAGACGAAAACTCTATACATTTATAATTTTTTTAGGATCAGTGGTTCTGGTGCTTACAACAGTTGCTTCTATGTTTGTTTAGATGACTACGATTACCCCCTCAGATACCATTTCCTCGATTAAAGGAATAGGCCCATCAACCTCCGAAAAATTGGAAAAACTTGGCATTCTGTCAGTTGGAGATTTAATCAAGCACCTACCTACCAGATATATTGATTTCACAAAACAAGTAAACATAGCAGATCTCAAAGACAAAGAGCCAGCGTCTTTTATCGCAACCATCGACAGCCTCAAAACTTTTTACACCGGAAGTCACAAGCTAATGGCTCAGGCAACAGCCACAGACGCATCAGGAAAAATCAAGCTTGCTTGGTTCAATAATCCTTATATCAAGCGCATGATCACTGAGGGTGAGGAATACTCGATAGCAGGCAAACCGTCACTTTTTGGAAACAAACTCACAATCATCTCTCCAACCATAGAAGTCGGAAACTCATTTTCCTTAAACACCAAAGGGCTAGTCCCAGTTTACCCACAAACAGCAGGGATTACTTCCAAATGGCTCAGAGCCAAAATTTTTGCCCTATTGTCAGAACTAGAAATCATTGACCCTCTTGATTCAGAAATTTTAAAACAAAACAACCTCAAACCGCTTAACCAAGCATATTTTAATATTCACTTTCCAGAAACCAATAAACATCGATGGGCGGGGGACAAGAGGCTTTCCTTCAATGAACATCTAAAAATTAACATCAACAACCAGCTAGAGTTAATGAAGCTAGGAAACTCCATAAAACTCTCATATTCTGACGAAATACACCAAAAAACAGCCAAGCTTCTTCCTTTTGATCTCACCGAAGGTCAAAAAAATACAGTTAACGAAATTTACAAAGATCTCTCTGATCAAAACTTTACCCACAGACTAATCCAAGGTGACACTGGGTCAGGGAAAACAGCCACTCTTCTATTTGCTGCCAGTCAAAGCCTACACAATCACCTGAGCTGCGCCTTGATAGCGCCTACCGAGATTCTCGCCAGACAGCATTTTGAAACGTTCCAGAAACTTTCTCTTTATCCTCACAACATCGCCTTGATCACAGGATCAGAAAGGGTCTTAATAGACGATTCAAAACCAGTTGTATATATCGGGACACATGCATTGATCAATCAATTGCCAAAGTCATTAAAATTTCCACTTTCATTTCTTGCCATAGATGAACAACACAAATTTGGCGTCAAACAAAGAGACGAACTCCTACAAAGGACCCCCGTGCCTCACCTAATCAATCTATCCGCTACTCCAATTCCTCGCACCGTAGCTCTCGGTCTACTTGGTGATATCGAAACCAGCAACATAATTCACAAACCAGTGAACAGACTGCCCACCAAAACATACGTAATCAGTCCAACAAAACACAAACAAGGAACTAATTGGATGATCAAAGAGTTAGAGTCTGGAAATCAGATTTTTGCAGTTTGCCCAAACATTTCCGAACACAACGAGAATATTTCCAGTGTAGAAGCTGTCTACAAAGAATACAGGAAGAACTTCCCCCCCAAGTATCCTATCTGGGCACTTCACGGAAAACTAAAAAAAGAAGAACAACAAAAAATTCTGACAGAGTTTAAATCTTCTGGCACAGGCATATTGGTGTCTACTTCACTGATTGAGGTTGGTATAGATATCCCCAAAGCAAACATCATGGTAATTCACTCAGCAGAAAGATTTGGCCTCGCAGGGCTTCACCAGCTCAGAGGCCGCGTAGGTAGGGGAGACGGACAGGGATATTGCTTCTTGATACCTTCAAAAGAAGACGAAACAGAAATAGAAAGACTAGAGCTCATGAAAAAGTACGACTCAGGGCTCATTCTCGCACAGAAAGACCTTCGCCTCAGAGGCGCGGGTGAAGTATTTGGCAGCAAACAACACGGGGTCATGCAAACCAGACTCAAGTATTTTTGGTCCAAAAAACAATTCCAAATAGCTAAAAAAATTGCAAAATCATTAGTTGCGGACAATGCTGAATTGGCCCTACGCATTGCGACAAACCTTTCTACTTGCTAAAATAGAACAGTTAGACATTAGAAAATACCAAAAACACCATGGCTGCCACACCAAAACGCAAATTATCAACCGCCAGACAAGGCAAAAGAAGATCACAAATCAAGCTTATCGAGCCTGCAACAGCCATTTGTAAAAAATGCGGCAATCTCAAAAAGCCACATTTTCTTTGCCCAACTTGCAAATCTAAATAACCAACACTCGTGAAATCTGCCCTAGATCCTCGACACCTGAAGCGTATTCTTGTCTTCAAATCATTATTTGCTGGTAGCTTTGCCGAGCAACCTGATCACCCAAGTAGGGTGGACAAGATCAACAGTAACATCACCAGAATCGACGAGATTATCCAAAAATGTGCCCCAGAATGGCCAATTTCTCAGATAAACCGGGTTGATTTGGCTGTGTTAAGACAAGCAATTTACGAATTACTTTTTAAAACCCAAACACCCACCAAAGTAATAATTGACGAAGCAGTAGAAATTGCCAAAAGATACGGCGGCAAAACCAGCTCCAGCTTTGTAAATGGTGCTTTGGCCGCAGCGATCAGCCTCACTGACAGAGACGAAAAACCAGATGAATCACCCAAACCCTAGCGAGATCCAGAAAATTATTAGCTACACTTTCAAGGACGAAGACCTACTTCTGACTGCTCTTACACACAGATCGTGCCTAAACACCCCAGGAATCACCGAAAGCTATGAAAGGCTCGAGTTTTTAGGAGATGCCATCCTAGAAATGTTAATTACGGTGTACCTATACAGTAAGTACCCTGGCAAAGCTGAAGGCTACCTAACAGCCGCAAGGTCAGCCATAGTCAGAACAGAATCTCTGTCCAACATCTCGCTCAAGCATGGCTTCAATAGCTATATCCGAATGAGCAAAGGGGAAGAATCTACAGGCGGCAGAAAAAACGCTTCTACCCTAGAAGATGTAATTGAAAGCTTAATAGGTTCTCTATACATAGATGGTGGCTTGGAAGCTGCCAAAAGCTTCTTCGAGAGCTTCATCTTGCCAAATGCAGTCGAGATCATCGTCGAAGATAAGCTCAAAGACCCAAAATCTCTGCTTCAGGAGAAAATTCAGGCACAAGGAGGCCAGTCGCCAGTATATGAAAGCATCAAAGAAACCGGCCCTGACCACGAAAAAATCTTTGAAATAGCCGTAATCATCAACAATAGCCAAGTGGCTACAGGCACGGGCAAGAACAAACAAGAGGCAGAGCAGAAGGCTGCTCAGAAGGCCTTAAGTTTGCTGTTTCCAAGCAGCCAAATGATATAATAGCCATATGCTGAAAATCAAACTTCAACCAACAGGTAAAAAACACCAAAAAACATACCGCGTCGTCGTCGCAGAGGGCAAATCCAAGCTTTCTGGTAAGGTTATAGACACCATTGGTAACTACAACCCACACGATCCAGAAAATAAGATCACCGTTGATAAAGAGAATTATCAATCATGGCTCAATAAAGGAGCTCAACCCACCGATACTGTTAGGAAATTAGTCAAATAAAATGAAGCAACTAATTGAGTATATTGTCAGTAACATCGTAAATCACCCAGAGAGTGTTGTAGTTACTGAGTCAGCCACCGAAGACAAAGACACCACCAAATATCTCATTCAAGTAGACCCAGAAGATGTCGGTCGAGTAATAGGTAAGCAGGGCAAGGTCATCAAATCAATTCGTCAAATTATTCGTATTTCAGCCATACAAAAGGGCACAAGAGCAATTGTTGATCTCCTCGAAGAAGGTACCAACAAAATCGCTTCAAGAGACACCGAAGATGTTGAACCAGTCATGGCTTAAGTCACACAAGAATCTTAAACAAAAAGCCCGCTTATGCGGGTTTTTTGTGACCATTCAATGTCAATCTAAAATCCAAATATATTGCCCGATCCAGTAATGCCTGTGTCAAGGCCATTTGGCAGTTCCTGTGTTTGGAGTACTTCATATTTTGAAAGCTCCTTTGCCAAGGCGATTTCCTCACTGGTAAAAGGCTGGACTTTGTTAAGATTTACAGAACGGAGTCTAGATCTGTAAAAATTTATCTCCAAAGCTAGCTGAACTGGCTTGTTTATTTGAGTTGTCGATAGCTTTGTAACCTCTTGTAAATTTAAATCAGAGACAACTCCAAAAGGAATCGAGGACTCAATTTTTGATACGAAATTCAAAAGTGAATCAACAGACGCCGTCACTGTCAATTTGATCGGGAATGTCGAAAATTCAACCATATCTCCAGCCACCTTCTTGGTAGTTCCTGTAGTGTCTACGGTCACTGCATCCATCAAAGTACCTGATGGCAAACTGTACGCTGTAATTGAGACACCAGTGTCACTGCTAATACGCCTCAACATATAAATGGCGGCCTCAGGGGAGTAATCCTGAGGAATTGCGTTCAAAAGGGTATCTAGTTCTTTGGGGCTTAGAGCACTACTAAGAGTATCAATACCACTCTTTGAGCTCTTCAAAGCGCTCAAAGACTCCTTCATTTCCTTCAGTGAAGTGCTCTTTGATCTAATCAAATCGTTGTTGGGCCAAACAAAAAATATCAACACAAAAAACATCACCGCAACTGACAACAATGCACTACCACTCAATCTAATCAGCCTCTCATCAATCCAATCTGGAAGCACAAACCCAAACATCCTCTTATAACCAATTATTTTACTTTCCGGCATTTTTCTTAGCTTCAAATTGTAATTTCATTCCATATCCTCCGAGTGAGTCCCTGGTTACGTTCTCTGTATACACCGAGCTAAACAAATTTGTGTTCATGGAGTCTTTGTCATTCATACTTATTTCTAGCAATCTTAAGGTTTGCAAGTCCTTTGCTGAAACAAGGACAGCAACCCATCCCGCTTTTGAAAAATCAACATTTTTTAACAAAGTGCCAGCAGGCATTAGGCCAGAAATCTCATCCAAATAATCTTTATATCTAAATCGATTATTGTTTAGGTTTTGAATCTTACCAATTACAAATTTAGATAAAACAAACCTGTTTAGCTCTGCATTGTTCTTTAACATTTCATCAGATACGGAACGTGTTTCCTTTTCAATGGTAGACAACTGGACATTCAAAGAAGTAAGACGATATACGGTATAGATAACTGATCCAAAAAAATATATCAAAAATAAACTATACAGAGAAATAGACAGAGTCACCAACCAATTTCGGTCCTTAGATAATCTCCTTTTTTTCCCGATTAGATTTACTTTAACCATTTGAAGTTATACGGATAGTCCATATGAAATTGCATAAACGGGCCCCAGATTCTTATGTTTTGGATCAACATCCAGAGAATAAAAAACATCTCCCATCGTAACCTCCACGCCTTCAAGATACTCAGATAAATAAGGAATCAGCCCAATTAGATAAGACCCCCCTCCAGTCAAAATCAATTTGTTAATTGATGAGTCCTTGTGCTCATCTTTGTAGGAAATTATCATTTTACGAATTTCTCCAAGTAAGTTGTCGATAACTGGCTTAAGCACACCCACCATCTTTCCCTCCAGCTCATCTTTTGACATTCCATAAGTCCTCTTATACCCCTCTGCTTGATCTACAGGGAGATTAAAAGCATCTGCAATCAGTCGAGTCATAGCCACACCCCCCATCGGCACATAATAATTAGAAAACAGCTTTGTCTTGCCACTTACGACAATATTTGTCCCAGATGCGCCCATGTCGCAGATAATAGATGGCGTGGTATCTGACAAAGAAGTTTCAAAAGCACGACACAAAGATGGAATTTCATTCTCAAGTCTTACTGGTTCCAAACCAATTAATTCTAATATCTGGACATATGACTCCGAAATATTTGTGGGAACTGCAACAACATAAACAAATATCTTTTCATCGCCAATTATCTTATCCGGCTTCTCCAATACAACCCACGAGGTTTCCACCTCACTAGGCGGGAAGGGGACTGACTGGTCTAGCTCCCACTTAATCGCAGTAGCAAGTTCAGGATTTGACATAATTGGGAATTTCAATACTTTTGAGAATACTAGGGTTTCAGGGATAGAACAAACAACTTTCTTTTCCTTCATCCCGATTTCTTTCAAAAGTGTCTTGACGGTATCTGTTAGAGAAATCTTCTCGGTATTCGTCATCGCAGAAATATTCTTACCAAAAGGATTACCCGCTATACCAAGAACCTTGATCTTTGCACCATCCGACAAAATCGCTTTTATGCTAGTTGATCCTATGTCAAGTCCAAAGTAAGCTGCCATAAATTAATTGTAACAAAGATTTATAATTATTGAACTATCGAGCCTTTTGCAAAAAGAGCATAATCAAATACGAGCGGTAATTGGTTGGTTGCAGATTCTTTGTACTCTATCCCGTATCTGATCCTTTCTTCGTCAGAACCAACATTTCCAATCGACTTGTATATTTTGGTTTGAACAGGAAAAACTGTCCCGATAGGCTGAACCCCCAAATAGGCAACGTCTCCTAGTGTCGTCACCCTTACGAACCTTGAATTTGCAGTGAGTGGTATGGCACCTAGATCAGTGACATAATCAAAAACAACACCATTCAAGGCTCCCGAAGCTTTATTTACTGCGGTAAAGTTATTTGCATTTGTAGCAGCAAAAGCATAATCTACTATCTTTGTGTCTTGAATATCAGAAACAAAAAACGCTGGGTCACCTGAGGAGTTGTCGGGTTTCCAATACAATCTAATTCCAGTTAGCCCAACAGCACCACTCAAATTAATCTCTAGCGTTTCTCCAGGACTAACTCTGTCTGAGATTACTCCGGTAGCACCGTCATCTACCATGCTTACTGTGTAACTTTTTCCTGGAGCCAAATCCCCTGTAACATCTCCTCCCTGAGCTACAGCCACCTCCAAACCTGACTGAGCAGTAAGCATTGCTTCGACATTTTCGGTAGCGAGTTCTTGCGTCCTAGTCTCCACAGTAGACCTACTTGCCATCGAAACAGCCACAGCACTAACCACAGTCATAATTAGAACCATAACTAGAGCTACCTGACCAGAATGTGTTTGTTTTAGTAAATTCATTTAATTTATTCCACTATTAAGTAAATTAATTTCCTTAGATATCGTTCTACTTACCACCAAATCATCTGCCGCAGTTGGATTCTCCATAGATATATCAATTTTAATCTTATCACTAATACCAGACTGACAATACCAGGTAAACCTAAGGGTCTTTACGGTGACAGCAGACGAGTTTGTCAAAAAAACTGTCGATGGAACCGCAGATGTAGATGCAACTTTCTCGGAAGATAGCGAATATGTCGTCTCCAGGCCTTGCATATCAGAAACTACCAACATGTCCCCTACAATCGAACCAGCACTCAAGCAATCAGATCTTTCATAAATAGTAGGGGGAGAGCTAAGCACGATTGATTTTACCGACCCAAAACGGATGTCTTTCTCAATCAAAGAAAGTACAGAACGAGACTCCAGATTTATAGTCAGATCCATATTGCCCAAAGCATTTGACCTTAAACTGCGGTAAAACACAGCAGTTCCACCCAAGAGCACTACCGATATTAGTGACACCACAACTACCAATTCAACTAAAGTATAGCCTTTATGTCTCATCTTATATTTTTCTGAAGTAACTGTTCTGACGATACTGACAATTCATCTTCCCCATCTTCCCATGTTGCAGTAACTGTTACCAAAACCGAATCGACCGTAACATCAAAATCAACAGTACAGGCATAAATAGGACCGCAATCTACTGACTCAGACTCACCAATCGAAGCAAAGAAGCCGTCAGCATCCAAATCCCTCTCTCGGCGATAATCATTCTGAATTTTTTGTAACAAAGACGCCGCTTGATCTTTCTCCTTCTGAAAAGAAATGACACGGAGCGACTTAGTCATGAGCCCGGAAACACCCACCAAAACCAAAGCAATGACGGCAACGGCAATCACCACCTCAATCAACATTTGCCCAGATGGTTTCACTTGTTTAGATTTATTCATTTATTTCAAAGGCAGATCCATAAAAACTTACACTTATAGTTTTCTCGACATCTTCATCTTCAGTGTTCTTAATTACTATGGTTGCTTCCGACCCAGAAGATAGATAGCCATTCCCTGGTGCAAAAGTAATATCAAAGCCGGGGTCAAACACCGTACTCTTTAGCAAATTCGATATTACATTTGTTACGTTTCCTCCCACGCCACACAATGCCGTAATAGTCAGCGCTTGTGAATTAAGATCCCCTCGAACTCTATACCCCATCAAATTTTCACAATTCTCGGGATAACTCATATTGGCAGCCAGTGACTTGACCCGATTAAGTTCAGAAATTAGCTGTCTGGCATCTGTATCCATGGCTTGAGAATTCGTAAATGTAAAATAGGCTGAAAGTGAACCTCCAAAAATAATAAGCATTATAGTCACCGTAATCATTAGTTCCAAAACGGTAAAACCAAAATTGTTTAAATATCCATCACGTTTCACGGGTTGTTTACTGAATAGGTAGACCCTTCGCAGTCTGCAGACAAGGTATATACAGTAGTGCCAGTTCTAGAGTAAATGTAATCAGTGTCGCATTTTGGATCTTTTGGTGTAGATGTAAGCAGGTCGTTTGTCCCACAAACAACGCTTGGGTAAACATCTAAAGGGTAGGATCCCGTAAGGGATCTACACATCTCCAAAGCCTGACGGATAGTCTCAATATCTGTTTGTCTCCTGGCCTCTCTGGAGCGAAGCGTGACCGAAGAATAGGCAACTACCCCAGATGAAAAAATTACACCGATGATAGTTATCACCACAAGCAGCTCCACAAATGTAAACCCGGACATTAACTTTTTCATTGCAAGCTTGCTACACAGTAATACGCTCCAGTGCTCGACCAACTCGAACAATTATTCGCCGATGAATTTCCAGCAGTGTCTTTCTCCATGGTGGCGCAAATACAATAACTATTAGCATTACAATTCTCTGTATACGAATACACACCTGAATTTGTAGGATCCACTGGCCAACCACTTTTAAGGTAAACAGCGCCGGCATCACTACATGTATTTGGGTATACAAATGCATTTGCCGAATAATACTGCTCAAGAGCATTTTGCATCGCCACCAAATCCTGCTTTCTTCTTGCATCTCTCCCACTTCGCTGGGCAGTAGAGTAAGCGACCGTTGTTAAAGCCATCATAATACTAACTATGCCAATTACGACTAGCAATTCCAATAATGTAAATCCTTTGTTTTTCATGGTTGTGAGACTATATATTTAACTCCTGAACCCGAGGGACCACACGCACAACCTGCGGCACCAATTGCAGCACAGGTCGTTACATCTGCAGTCTTTGCAGTATCAGCAGAGTTTTCTAAGCAGCTCATTAAATAATAATTTTTAAAATCAACAAACTTGTAAGCATAGTCCTCCCAATCTTCGATCTTTGGATCAGCGAAGCTCTTTTTTAGGTACCCGGCTGTCACCAAGGCACCTGCGGCCTCAGAAAAAGTAGTCGATGTCGTACCAGGGTAGGAACCCACGTCGTTTTTGTATACCTCCAGAGCCTTTTGCATCTGATTCAAATCATTCTTTCTTTCGACATCACGAGCTCTGACTCTAGACAAATTGAAGTTAAATGCCGCCATACCAGTCAGCACAGCAACTATCCCCATCGAAACCAATAACTCTATCAAAGTAAACCCTGCATTTATTTTTTTATTTTTCATAGTGACTTTACCAAACCCGACTCTGTTATCTTGTAATTGCATGGTACATTACCGCAGGACACCCCCCAGGGATTGAGGTCTGGTTGGTTGGTCTCAGCATCTATCAACAAATCAATATCTTGTGTGTTCTCTAATGCGGTATATAATCCGTACTCACTATCTACATCTGGAGATATGTAGACATAACTCTTAAAAGAATCAGGATCACTAGGAATAGTGATATAAGCCGTAAGCTCTCCATCAATGGTAGCCACCATCTTCTGATTACTCTCACAGGGAACATCACTCGGAGTAGATCCCGTTCGTGAATAACAAAGAATCTCATTGCCAGGGACAGAAGACTTAGGATATCTACCGATATCTTGGTTAAATGACTCCAGTGCCTTTGCGATTTGATTTAGTTCGCCTTTGCGTAGAGTATCGCGGGACTTAGTCGTTGCCACGGTATAAGAACCAATTCCAACCACAGACAAAATCATTACCAAAGCCATAACAAGCATCAATTCTACTAAGGTAAAGCCATTTTTTGGATACATCACAATATCATTGTGCAAGAATCAAAGACAAATGTCAAACAAGAAGCGACATATACCAAGCCCAAATATCATTACCCCACAAAAGTGATAGAACTGTTCCCAAAATCAGAAATGGACCAAAGGGAAGATATTGACCTAATTTCTTCTTCCCCAAAAGCATCAAAACGATTCCCAAAACAGATCCAATCAAAAATGCCAGAAAAATACCGGGGATAATCTTGGGCCAACCCAAAAGAATTCCAAGAGATGGTACCAAGAATATATCTCCCATTCCAAACCCATCAACACCCTTGACCCGCTTAGTAATTACTTGAATTATAAAAAACATCGCAGACACACCGAAACCAGACAAAATCGCATTGAATAAGTCTTGGTGCCTCATCATGCCAAAGTTTGTCAGCCCGATCCGATAAAACAGCGACAAAGTAAAAAGCAGCAAATTCAAAGCAAAGGGGATTACCATATACAGCAGGTCAGTCATAAAAATTGCAAAAAGAACCAACCCCACACTTAACCAAAATAGAGGTTGGACAAAACCCCACGGAGTTCCCACCAGTTTAAAGAAATTAAACCCAACCACAAACCACCAAACAAAAAAAACTCCAGTAAGGAACTCAATTAATGGGTACTGAATAGATATTTTTTTGTGACAATAAGCGCATCTCCCTCGAAGCAAGGCGTAGGAGAGTAGGGGAACATTGTATTTCCAAGACAACACGTGTTTACATCTAGGGCAGATAGAACGTCCATCAGCCACCGATTTTCCGTGTGACATCCGAAAAATCACCACGTTCAAAAAACTTCCCCAAATAAGTCCCATCAAAAACAAGAAAATAATCACAATAACCATACAACAATGTTATCATCGATACCACAAAAAACCCCGCCGAAAGCGGGGTTTAGCTAACGAATAGATTCCTATTCAAAACACTGGAGACACTCACCAGCGTCTCGCTGATCTGCCGTACAGGTATCACTTACTTCAGTTGGGGTCGTCACACTATCTATAGAATACATAGTCTGATCGTCAGATCTATTTGACTTGCCTTCAGGGGGGAAACAAATAGCCACATTTGTTGCACTGCCGCTTAAGATGTAGACTGGAGTCCTAAGTCCGGAGAAAAATGTCGTTTTTATTTCACCATCTGTACCCAAGGTTTCATCCAGACACAATCCAACTGGATCCGTTGCTGTAGTGTCAGAAGAAACCGTAACCACACTTCTAGGATATGTCACAGTAGGGGTGTCAGGACGGAGAATGTCCCAAGGAGCATCTGCACAAGTAGCTACATCATAGACATCACCGATTTTCTTAAACCATGGTAAATATCCGTGAGTAGAATAATATCTTTGTGATGCACCCAAAAGCTCAATGGCAGCACTTCGGTTATTTGTGTCTCTGGCTTTCTTTAGCTGTTCAAACGGATCAATGGCTGCCAAAAGTCCTGCGGCCAAGATACCCAAGACTCCAATGACAATTAACAGTTCCATTAGGGTAAACCCTTTATTTATTGTTTTCATTTTTATATTTTATTAACTTTATAGTGCCTCATTAAACTATGAATGATTAAAATTGACTTGTCAAGTTATATATCGGCATAATTACTGCAATTACCAGGAAACCAACACCAATACCCATGATAATCATAATCAAAGGTTCAATAGCTGTTGTGAGGGCTTTAATTTTTACCTCACTTTCACCTTCATAATACTTGGCCAGTTTTGCCAAGACTTCGTCGAGCTTGCCGGTTTCTTCCCCAACCGAAATCATTTGTGACAAAATCGGAGGAAAGACATCAAGCTTGGTAATCGCTTCCGACAACCCAATACCTTTTTCGACATAGATTGCCGCTTGCTTCACCTGAGCACTATATACCTTACTCCCGAGTGTGTCAGACACGATTTGTAACGCATCCAAAATAGGAATTCCAGCCGCCAAAAGCACACTTATTGTTCTGGCAAACTCCGTCAAGATAATATCCTTTTTTAATTTACCCCAAATTGGGATTTTAAAAATAATCTGCTCTACCACCAAGCCACCAACTTCGGTTTTTGCCCAATTCGAAAACATACTTACGGTGATCCCAATGATAATTACAAGGAGATACCAAAGCCGGACCATAAAATCACTAATTCCCATTAGTACCTTTGTCGGAGTTGGAAGCTCGGCCCCGAAGTCCGAGTACATCGCCGTCAGACGAGGGACCACAAACACCATCATAATTCCAGCAATTATGACCATAGCAATGCTAATAATCATTGGGTACACCATCGCCCCCTTGGTTTTGCTCCGAAATTCTCTTTGCTTGTCTAGTGCATCAGCTAGTTTTGCCAACACCTGATCCAAAACTCCAGCAGACTCTCCCGCTCGAACCATCGCAATATAAACAGTCGAAAAACCACCACCAGAGCCCATCATGGCATCTGCCATCGTAGCTCCACCTTCAACCCCAGTCAAAACCTTGTCCAGTACCGGTTTCAAACTTGCACCTGATTGATTACGAAGAATTTTCAACGCTTCAACAAGAGGCAAACCAGAGCTAATCATGGTAGACATTTGTCTGGTCAAGTTTGTAATCTCATCTTCTTTTGGCTTGGTAAATCTACTCAAAACAACATCCAGATTAAACGCATCAGATTCATAAAGTGAAGTTATCAAAAAGCCCTTACTTCGAAGTATTGTCGCCGCCTGTTTTTCATCAATAGCCTCGAGAGAACCAGAGGACTGAGTCCCTGTTCTATCTCGAACCTTGTATTGATAAGTTTTCATATTATCTACCGCCGAGTAACTTATCTAGTAAAGATGGTCTTATGGCATACTCCATGGCCACATTTCGATCAACAATGTTTTGTCTTACCAAATCGGCCAAACTATTCTCCATTAATTTCATGCCGAGCTCCCCGCTGGTTTGGATTACATTGTCTATCTGAAAAGTCTTACCTTCACGAATATTATTTCTGATCGCAGGGGTCACAATCATTATCTCCGTCGCCACCACACGACCACCATCCATAGTAGGGACTAGTCTTTGTGACATTACTGCCTCAAGCACCAAGGATAGTTGCATAATTATTTGCTCTTGTTGAGCATCAGGAAAACTATCTACAATTCTTTCGATCGACTGGGCCGCGGAATTTGTATGCAAAGTTGCAAACACCAAGTGGCCAGTCTCTGCAACACTTATGGCAGTAGAAATTGTGTCCGGGTCTCGCATTTCACCTACATACACGATATTTGGATCTTGACGCAAGACAGACTTCATGGCGTTATCCCAGCTCTTCGTATCTCCTCCCAGCTCTCTCTGACTTACAAACGAGCTTTTATTCTCATGCAGAAACTCGATTGGATCTTCGATTGTTACGATATGTTCTTTTCGATTAGTGTTGATCTCATCAATAACAGCCGCAAGAGTTGTAGACTTTCCCGTCCCGGTTGGACCGGTCAAAAGCACAAAACCTTGTTTGAGTTTTGCAAAAGCATGGCAAACCGCAGGAAGTTTTAGTTCATCAATTGTTGGAATTTTGTTGGGAATATAACGGAGAGAAATGGATGGAGTTCCCTTTTGAAAATATGCGTTTGCACGAAACCTAGCTTTCCCAGCAATATTGACAGAAAAATCGAGCTCTAAATCTCTAAGAAATATTTCTTTCTGGTTCGGGGACAAAATCGACATAATCATTTTCTGTACCCCATCCGCAGTGATTGTCCCAGCCTGAACAAAAGGGGACAACCTTCCCATTGTCCTAAATATGGGTGCCGAATCCGCGGTCAGGTGCAGATCAGAAGATCCATTTTTGACCGCCATTAGTAAAAGTTCCTGCATTAATTCGGTGGATTTTTCCATTAGACTTGAGCGACTCTAATAACTTCTTCCAGTGTAGACACTCCATCAAGCACTTTCAAGTAACCGTCTTGTTTCATGATTATCATGCCATCTTCCATAGCCGCCCTCTCGATAGTTGCGGCATCAGACCTCTCCATAATAAATTTCGCAATTTTCTCAGTTACCCTCAAAACTTCATAAATACCAATTCGTCCCAAAAACCCAGAATTTGCACATTTCTCACAACCCATGCCTTTAGAAAGCATAAAGGGGACATTGTTCTTCCTGGCAATTTCCGCTTTGTCTGGATTAGACTTTAGCCATCCATCTAAATATTTTCCCAAAACTGCCTGGACATCTTCAATTACTGCTTGATCTGGAGCGTACGTTGTTTTGCAGTTATCGCAAATTTTACGCAACACACGCTGACCAATTGCTGCCGTCATAGAAGAAGCTAACAAAAATGGTTCCGCCTTCATATCTAGTAGACGAGGAAGAGCCCCAGCAGCAGAATTTGTATGAACAGTTGAGAACACTAAGTGACCTGTGAGTGATGCCTGCACAGCCAGCGCCGCCGTTTCCTCATCACGAATTTCGCCTACCATGATAATATTTGGATCTTGTCGCAGAAAAGAACGCAAACCTGAAGCAAATGTAAGCCCGGCTTGAGGATTTATCTGTACTTGATTTACTCCTACCATTTGATACTCGACAGGATCTTCCAATGTCACAATATTTAACTTTGGGGTATTAATCATTGTCAGCAGAGAATAAAGAGTGGTTGTCTTACCTGAACCAGTAGGACCAGTAGCCAAAATAATCCCATGAGGAATTCGAATTGCTTCTTCCAACACTGCCAGAGCTTTAGCACGAATCCCAAGCTCAGCCAGAGAGGGGACTCTGTCTGACTTCTTCAAAAGACGCATAACGATCTTCTCACCATTTACAGTAGGCAAAGATGAAATACGCAAATCCACTTCCCCCCATTCAGAACTAAAGTTAAAACGACCATCTTGCGGGATACGCTTTTCATCGATCTTCATACCGGAAAGAATTTTGATACGAGATACCAAGGCCGCATGATAATCCTTATCAAGTGTTAGCTTCTCTTCGAGAATTCCGTCGATACGATAACGCACGCGTGTAATATTTTCTTGTGGTTCGATATGAATATCAGAAGCACGCAATCGAATCGCGTGTTCCAACACCTTTCTCACAATTTCAACAATCTTTGGCTCCTTGATAATTTGTGAGATGGTATCAGAGGTGACAAGTCTTACTCCTGATTGCTCTACCGCCTCACGTCCTCGCTTGAGCACGCCGGAAATTTCACCGGACAGACTTTGACTATATGTATTATTAATCAATGCATCCAAATTTGACTTGGATGTCAAATATGATTTGATTTTGAAGCCTGTTCTTTTTTGAAAAAAATCAACCGTTGCCAAGTCTTCTGGCTTTGCCATTATCAAACTCAAAACATTTTCTACCTTATCAAGTGCCAAAGGAACAACCTGATAGTTTCGGGCCAAATCAACCGAAATCAGTGCCAGAATATCTGGACTCACAGAAATTTTTGAGTCAGAGAAATAGGGGATACCCAAAACTCTAGCACGAGCTTGCGACAAGTCATCGTCACTAATAATTCTTTTCTCAAGTAGTAAATCAGTTAGCCGCTTACCTGTAGTTACAGCCTCAATTTTCAACACGTCAGCCTTATCTTGAGTCAGCCTCTCAGAAGACAAAAGAAAATCAAGAAGCGCCTTCTCTTCATAATCCATACATTCACTATGCCAAATTTTCGCCCAACAATCAAGCCATTCAGCTCAGTTCTTACATTTTAAAACACAAAAAGGTAAACTCAAAAGATCATGAATCATAAAACATTAAAACATGGAGAATTCTCTCCCAAATTTGAAGGAGAATTTGTAAACGCTCAAACATTGAAAATTGTAAGAGAGGCCGGTCAAGTCGCTCAAAAACTTCAAACTGGCAACCTGGAATCCATTACCAAAACATGCAAAGAAGATTTTGTCACACAAGGGGATCTAGAGGTGACCAGAATTCTCAAACAACAATTACCAAAAATAATTCCAGATCTAATCTTTATTGACGAAGAATCTTCCGAAACACATGATATCAAAATAAATAGTGAGGAATTGTATGTGGTGATTGACCCCATAGACGGTACAACCAATTATTTTAACGGAGCCAAAGAATGGGGTGTGTCTGTAGGTTTCGTAAAAGATGGCCAGTGCGTCGCCGGAATTATTTTTCAGCCTAGCCTAAACAAAATTTTTTATGCAGAACTGGGGAAGGGGGCTTACATAAACAACAAACAACTAAAGGTTTCTGACCAAGCTACTCTCTCAAATTGTTCACCACAATATGATTTTCCTTATCCCAAAGACAAAATCGAATACGACCGAACATCCAAAATCATTTCGCGTTTCCCTCAACTTCAAACCCAAAAACCTATCAGATTGGGTAGCCAGGTAATTGCGATAATGAAGGTGGCAGAAACAGAATCAGATTTTTTCTTTCACCTCAAGACAAAACCTTGGGATGTAGCAGCGGCTATAGCCATTTTGACCGAGGCTGGCGGAAGAGTCCTAAACATGAAAGGAGAGTCTTACAAGTTATTTGACGATGACATTGTTTTCTCAAACCAAAATCTAAATCTAAATCCTTTTTTTGACCTAATCAAATCAATGTAAGTAGATCACTTGAAAGGTCTGACTCAACTCTTAATTAATTTCCAGGATCCAATCAAAAAATTATCAACAGTTAATTTTTGATTGACATTTGTCCCTTCCAGATCGGATAAACATATCAACGCATTTTCAATAACCTTGAGTCTCTTCTCATTAATTTCTGCTTCCAAACTACTCTTCATTTTGGCGATAACCTCTCGGATCATTTCTTTTGCCTTATCCTTATCCAGAGTGTCAGAAAAAGCAATACACGCAGCTGGACCACTCGCCCAACACTTTCTTATCTCATTCCAATATTTAGGCTCAACATCGAGCCTCTCACCAACATATTCGACGGCACATCGAGATTGTATGGTGGGCAGCAACTTATTTTCACTTTCCACAATCAAATTAAGATTAATTTCCGACTCTAATTCCTCTAATGGTTTGAGCAAAATGGCTTGACAATCAACACTTAATTTATCTGCTTCCCAAATCACGACATGTAAGTCATTATTCCTCCGCGCGATATTTATGGCAGACAAAATCCAGCTACGCAAATCATCAATCTTCGCCTCGCCACCTTCATACGACATTACATTTTTTTCATCAATACCAATTACCGTATACAAATCATTTCTCAGAGCACAATTAGATACGATTATTTTTGGTAACATACATATATTCTAATTCATCACTTGCTATGCGAGCATAAAAATATTAAAATGAACCAGTCAGGTGATTCAAAACGCGATGTACAATGTAAT
>Ga0172375_10002748_pt1 | contig 27180 bp, 30 predicted proteins | sample LakKiv1m_FD_114537 | JGI IMG/M metagenome (GOLD analysis project Ga0172375, IMG submission 114537) | Freshwater microbial communities from Kabuno Bay, South-Kivu, Congo - kab_092012_11.1m | ecosystem: Environmental > Aquatic > Freshwater > Lake | place: Democratic Republic of the Congo...
CAGGAACTTCCGGTAGTTCTGGAAGCTCTGGATCGTCAGGTAAATCAGGTTCAAGTGGTACTTCAGGTTCCTCAGGAACTTCTGGAAGCTCTGGAAGCTCTGGAAGCTCTGGATCGTCAGGTACTTCTGGTACTTCAGGTTCATCCGGAACGTCAGGAATAGATGGTAATCCGAACTTTACGACTGATGCTACCTTGTATTACGATACTACTAATGATGTTCTGTATAGTGTAGGACTCGACATAAGCGCTCAATTTAAAGCAGCTAACTTAAATTCAGGTGGAACGTCCACCAACGTTCTAGTTCTCGATTCGGACGGATATGTTAGAACGAAAGTAGCAGCATCCGGTACTTCTGGTACTTCAGGTTCCTCAGGAACTTCTGGAAGCTCTGGATCGTCAGGTAAATCAGGTTCAAGTGGTACTTCCGGTACTTCTGGTACTTCAGGTTCCTCAGGATCTTCTGGTACTTCTGGAGCAGCTCCGGAAAGAACGTTCACTTGGGTCATTGCTAATCCTGCACCAGGAACTGTTCTAGGTCCAAAATTGAAAGCTACTTTTACTCCATCCTCATGCGATACTTTCGTTTCTGCTGATACTAGCGCAACATTCACGGTACTTTACGGAACTACTCCGGGAACTTATGCAGGAACCGCAGTACAATCTACTATATCTGGTACAGGTGGTACGACTGGAACAGTTAACGGAACATCAATTGCTGCAGGAAACTGGTTAGTCGTTAATTTCGCAAGCACGTCTGGGTCTCCGACCATGATAACTATAACTGTTGACGGAGCCTAAAAATAGGATCAATGAATGGGATCAACTTCTAAAAAATACAAGACTCCTGGAACTTCAACTTTCATTTTACCGTATGGTGCAACAATAAGTGCAGTAGAATGTTGGGCTGGCGGAGGAAGGGGCGCATCCATGACGAGCGGTCGTGGTGGTGGAGCCGGAGGAGGAGCTTATGCTTGCCCAAATTTTGAAATAGACGGTGATCTTTGGAATACAACAATACAAATAATAGTAGGAGCTGGAGGAAATGATTCCTCCATAAACGGCGGAAATAGTTCTGTCTCGTATCAAAGAATTGGAGATAAAAAGTATACAGTATACGCCGAAGCTGGAGGTGGAGCAGGTTGCTCTCTTCAGACCACTACTGGTGGAAGTGGCGGATCGGTAGTAGCCGGACTCGGTTATACTGGAGGAACCGGTGCAAATGGTGGAGCTACAACTTCAGGTGGAGGCGGCGGTGGAGCAGGAAACGAACAGGTCGGAAGAAATGCAGTAGGTGGAAGAGCTGGAGATGGAGGAATTGCCGGCGGTGGTGCCGGCGGTGAAGGAGTTACAGGTTCGGCTGAAGCAGGAAACAGCGGAACTGGATACGGTGGAGGCGGAGGAGGTGCAATAATGGCTCTTCCTGGAACCAGTGCCGGCGGGCCCGGAGCAGACGGCGCAGTTAACATCACGATCAATTGGCCGGATAACGTGCCGTTAATGATTCTAACCGATCCTGAATTAACAAACTAGAAATAATAGTAGAAGCTGAAGGAAATGATTCTGAACGCTGGCGGTGAAGGTCAGACATTATGAGTTGACAGTGATTCGGATGGAATAGCGGACGATTGGAGCGGAGACGATCTTTCGAATTACGTGATAAAGGATTCTCGGCAATTGATTGGTTGTCCAAGTAATATCAGTTAATCTTTACAGCAATGATTTTGGAGTGACTGATGCTTTGTCTCACACGTACAATATTGAAATAGCTTTTGATACTACCGCTTGTGGTAATGACGTTAACGTTAACGTATGGTCATTAGGAAGTAAAGAGGACTTGATAATGAATTTGACTAATGGTACTGCGAACACGACTACCGCTCTAGCATTCCAGATAATGTCCGGTGATGATTTCAATGGAATAGTATTCACCGTTCAAATCGGAGACACCTTTCAAGTGGTAACCGCAAGTTACGTTCAAGTATCGTAGAACCGAGCAATTGGATTAAGTATAAAATCCTAAAATTGCAATTTCCTTAATGTTCGACATCAAGATCAGAGTGTCCACTTCCCTAATTGGCACCACTGGATACAATAATCACGCGCAATCTTTTTTCAGAGCACTATCCAAGTACGTTCCCTTGGAGATCCGAAACTTCACGATAGGCAAGACTTGGACAGGTTATTCAGAGGAACCTCATAATTACGAACCGTACATCGACGATCAGTTGAAGACCCTAATGACTGAGCAGTCGATATGGGACGATAAACGTGAGCTGGTCGATTTTCCGATATACCAGAGCTATCCGAATCCCGGGAAATGTGGAATCAATCTCGTTCTGAACGAAACGAACCATCATTACTTCTATCGTCCGTATTCTGGGTACAAAATAGCATTCAACGTCTGGGAATCAACCCTTCAACCAGACGCATTCTTCAAAAAACTTCTCGAATTTCACGAGCTATGGGTCCCATCTAAATGGCAAAGGGACTGTTCGATAAAGCAGGGATACCCAGAGGATAGAGTGTTCGTGATACCTGAGGGAGTCGATACTTCAACATTTTACCCAGCTAAAGCATATCACGTTCTCACGAGCAATCCCAAGAGATTCACTTTCGGTCTTTTCGGTAGGTGGGACTATCGAAAGTCCACCAAGGAAATCATCGAGACTTTCTTGAAAACGTTCGATCCTAAAGAACCGGTAGATCTCATAGTTTCCATCGATAATCCGTATTCCGGCGACAAGCTAAAGACGACAGAAGAAAGGCTCGAAAAGTACGGCCTTCTAAACGCTAGAATAAAGATAGTGCACCTTCCGCCAAGGGAAGATTACGTTAACTTGCTGCGATCAATGAATGTTTTCCTATCTTGTTCGAGATCCGAAGGTTGGAACTTACCTCTCATCGAAGCAATGGCCTGCGGAACTCCATCCATTTACTCGAATTGCTGCGCTCAGTTAGAATTTGCCGAAGGTAGGGGACTTCCGGTTAAGGTTCTCGGAGAAAAACCAGCGAATGCCAGCTCGTACAATCACTTCAACGAAACGGTCGGAAATTATTACGAACCGGATTTTGAGGATCTCGGCAAAGTAATGCGTGATGCTTACAAGAAGTACGAGGAACATAAAGAAAGAGCCCTGATCGAAGCCAAGGAAATACACGAGCTTTACAATTGGGACAGGGTAGCAAAGCTCGCGGCGGATCATTTGGAAAGCAGGAAAGATCTCATCACAGAGGTGATCAGGAATGATCCCAATACTCTTAAAGTATCATATCATTTTGTCGGTGGTCCTCACCTGGAGATCACGGGTGGTGACCCAGCATCGTTCCGAGTTCAATTCATTGATAAGTCAACTGGCAAGGTCGAACACGAACAGACGATAAAGAATAACTCTAACGTTTTTGCGTACAAGAAGTACTACGTGGACTGGCAGATAAAGCTGATCGATGTCAAAACTAACGAGATCATACTGGACAAGTCAATAGAGCTTAAGGATCGCAGGGTCTACATTTCCCTGGAATCTCAATCTCTTGGAGATACGTTAGGCTGGTTTCCACCGATCGAGGAATTTCGTAAGAAGCACAGTTGCAAAATGATATGCTCGACATTTCACAATGATTTGTTCGAGAAAAACTACACGGAGATAGAGTTCATAGAACCGGGAACTCCAGTTCCTGATCTCGTTGCTATGTATTCATTGGGTTGGTTCTATGCGGACGATAAGGAGGATAGGCTAGATTTGGCTAAGAACCCAAGCGATCCAAGACCGATGCCAATGCAGAAATCGCAGTTCGACATTCTTGGATTGGAGTACACGGAAACGAAACCCATTCTTACACTTCCTAAAGTAAAGAAAAAGAAACAGATAGCAATTGCAATTCACGCGACTTGCCAAGCCAAGTACTGGAACAAAACTGGTGGCTGGCAGAAGGTCGTCGATTGGTGCAATGCCAACGGATACGAAGTCGTCCTGCTTTCGAAGGAAGATGATGGATTCATGGGAAACTCTCATCCAACTGGAATACGCAAGCATCCGAACGGTCCAATAGAGGACGTCATCAAGGAATTACTTGCCTCGCAAGCTTTCGTTGGAATCGGTAGCGGTTTGAGCTGGCTTTCCTGGGCTCTTGACGTTCCTACCGTCATAATTTCCGGTTTCTCGTATCCTTACACGGAAACGCAGCTGAACACGTTCAGGGTGATCACACCGGAAGGAAAATGTTCCGGTTGTTTCAATCGATACAGATTGACGACGAACGATTGGTTATGGTGTCCGGATCATAAGGGCACCGAACGAATGTTCGAATGTACTAGGTCAATAACTCCAAAGATGGTGATCGAACAACTGAAGCTCGCGCTGGACAGCGTTATAGATAATCCTGTATGATACTAAACGCCAGACAGAATGGGTTTCTCATAAACCTACCGCAGGATTTCTTCAATCCAGAAATCGACAAGAAGTACGAGAAGTACTATCGCAACCTCATGACTCCGTACAGATCCCTGTCGGATTTCATGGCTTCAACAATACAGACCATGAATTTTCCAGGATTTCAGAGCGAGTTAAAACAACAGGTACGAGTTCTAGGAAAGAGGCAGGAAAGTCAAAGTGGAGTTCCTATTGCAGATCAATTCACGAGGGAACTCAAAATATCCTTCAAGCTTACAGACGGTTGGATGAATTACTTCATTTTTCTGGACAACATGCTGAATTACTTGGACTTCGCGAACATCAATCCGCATAACACTCAGAATTCATTGGGACAAGCATTAAGCGTTCCGGCCGTGGAAAATGTAAATCACCCATTCTTTGGGCCGATTCGATTGACCATTCTGAACAACGAGGGATACGCATTCATGTCCCTGATATTCAACCGGCCTATGATAAAGGGATTGACCGACTTTCAACTGTCGTACGCTGCAGTGAAGAGCGAATTCAAATCGTTCACAGTGACGTTCCAGTACTTCAACTTCGACGTTGAACCGGAATTCAGCTAATTACTCTTCCGGCGGAACCGGCGCAGTGTTCTGATCCACCCAAACTTTATTGATCAGATGACCTTCTTCGTCGAACTCCCTAACGAGAATTCTTTCCATGACGTTCTTGCTGTGTCTCTTCGATGACTGTTCGAAGCTTGGGAAGTACGTTTCTACATCCACTGGGATATTTACGTTTAGCTTGTTGTTATCGGAATAAGTAAATGCATACTTCTTATCGATCGTTTCTTGTTCTGGGAAATGGAACTGTGCAGGAATTCGTACTCCCTTGTATTGAAAGTACATCACCCGATTGGAATACACGAGATCGAGAATGCTTTCCGCTACCTTGAAAGCTTGATTGATGCTTCCGGTTATCACCTTGACATCGAACTTGACTGCGAGAGGTAACGAGTAAAGCTGAGCGGAATAACCGGTCAGAACGTTCTCTTCTTGAGTTCCCCTTTCCGTTTCGGTGTACTGACCCCTAATGAAACGGTTCGTAATGTCGGAGTTCTTTACTTGGAACGAATTGAGGGTGATGATTCCCCTTGGGATCATATCATACGTTCCTTCTGCAACCGGAATATTGCAATTGTCAGGGAGACCAATGTAAAAATCCTTTAGGAAACCCTCGTCTATTCCGTAATTGTACATGAATGGAACGGAGAACGTTTCTTTCATATCGTTTCTCGACATGCTTATCGTCATTGTCGTATTAAGGAGTTCCAGAAAGGAAATGGAAAGGTTCCTGAGAAAAATGTCGTCTGTATTTAAGGTTTTCATACCTTTATTTATTCATTGGCATAGAAGTACCAGAAGTTCCAGAACCGCCGGGTCCCATCATTGTCATTTGTGTATAACTAGGTCATAACCCCGGATCTTCCGGGTGTTGCCTGGCTATTTCACAAGCCCTTTCTATTGCTAGGTCGCTTTCTGATTTTACTACTTTCTTTTTTCTTCCCATTTGATAACCATTATTTAGATACACTTGGAGATTTTCATCCTTAACTTTTATACTCTCAACTTCATTAGAGATCCATCTGGTTCCAAACTGCGAATTTCTAGAACCTCTCTGTTTTACTGAACTATTCGCACCTATCAATTCGCGAATTTCCGGTCGATGGTGTTTACCTATCCAGTTAGGAGTATGATGAATTCCTTGCTCCATCATTTTGCGATTCGATTCCTTCATCTTTTCGCTGGCCTTCTTCGATTTCTCTGGATTGGTGGTTCTTCCGCCGGCAGATGAGCATTTTAGTTGATGCTCTTCATTCATAAATCCTCCAGCTTCTCCGCCCTTCATTAAATTCATGCACATAGGATCAGCAATTAGCGATTCGTTAACGATCTCTCGTTCTCTATCTGCTAAAGCCTTTCGGTCTGGTAAAAATTCTAGGATTTCTTTGGTATGCGTATGCTTACCGTGTTTGTTTTTCGATCGCCATAATTGAGTACCACTTCCCAAGTAATTATCTTCGAGATCAGAAGTGGAATGCATGCCGATGTAATATCTACCAGTAACAGAACATGTGATTCGATAGATATAGTGGTGAGTGTGTTGCTTACGTGGCATAAAAAATGTACCTCAGTTTTAGATTTATATATCTGCGACTAAGGTACATTTCATTCCCGTGGAGGTGATGGGATTCGAACCCATGTCCGTTTAGTGCTTGACTAAACTTTCGTTCACATGCTTAGTTGGTTTTACGAAGCCAACAAAACCTTTGCCCTTCTTTTTTGAACTGACTTAGGGTCCAGTCAGCGAACCTGTCGTGGATGATTTCGGCTCCACGGTTTCGAAACGGTACTATTGCCGATTTTCCGTACGTGCACCTTTCTTCGATGGTCGTTGGCAAGTGCGGCCAACGGTTTACGCAACTAGTGCTAGCTCGTCAACGCTCTCAGCAACAGCGGTGCCATTGATGAGATCCCAGATTGTAGTGTTGCCACTTACAGTTTTGATACAGTTAGCGAGATGGTATCATTCTCGGCATGCAAGTTTAACCCGATCGCTCACGTCAATGCCGTTCACCCCCGGATAAATCTCCTACGTATTATACTACATTTATTTATCGCTGGTTCATTCGATAATAAATAATAAAAAAGAAACAGTATGGCGAATAGACTGATCCTAAATCAAACAAATGATAGATTAGAGATGGAACCTAATGCTCCATACAAAATCTACTTAATTAATACCTCGAATTCTTTGATTAAAAACGGCGATGGTATTGGAACTACCAGTTGGGTGGATACTGATTCTGACGGAGTTGCAGATGATTGGATTCGTACAGGAACTGCAGCTACGTGCACCATCATAAACGGAACCGACGGCTTTTCTGGACGTGCTCAAAAATTTGTTGCAAATAGGTCGATTAGTGCGTATTTCTTATATGTAGCAGAGCAATCATTTTCGCAAACAAATGGAGTCACATACAATTATTCTTTCAAGTACAAAAGTAACATAGGGTTGAGCGTAGGATACCCGATTGGGCCGATTATTGATTGTTCTGTTACCGCCAGTCCAAGTTCGGTAACAACCGCTTCTGGTTCGTATACTGCATCAAGAACTGGAATGCTATTTTTTATGATGACTGGCGTAGCTTCTATAGATGATTGGGCAATAATTGATGAAATAACTTGGACTGTTGCATAGTTCCAAGTCAACGTTAACCGCATAACTGAACATTCGCTAATAAATAACAAGAAAGAAATATTCCAGAAATGGCCAGCAACACAAGTCAAAATACTTCGCTCAGGCTCTTCACCAGCCTTAAAATAAGGATCGGTGATATTCTTGGTGAAACGATTACTTTTCTACAGGACACGTACAAGCAAGGCAGAGCAATATTCACAGCAGCCTCGCCGTTTGGCCAGCTTCTGATCGTTTTTGAGAACCTAAGTCAGCTCATATTCTACTACCTCGAAGATTCCATAACTGAGCTTAACGTCTACGAGGCATCGAGACCTTCATCAATCTACAGTTTGACTACGTTGGCTGGCCACAATCCTAGCAGGGCGATCGGAGCGACAGCTCAGATAAGGATCCTGAGGAAGCCTGGAATACTTGCTCCCGCGAATAAGGTAATCTTAAACAACCTGTTCAGGCTCACGTGTACTAACAACGGATTGACATACGTGATGGAACTACCGCAGGATGAAGTACGACTGAACTTGATCGGCCCAGAAACCATGGCCGTGTTCAGCCTCCGCCAGGGAGACATCGAAAGTCAAACAGTAACTGCCAAAGGAAAACCAACTGACAGTTTCAGCTTGGGATACCCCAATAACTTTTACATCGATCAGTTCAGAGTTAACGTTTACGTGAACGGCGAACAGTGGACAAGGTATGAATCGATGCTAGACATTCCTAGAAATGCAAAGGGCTTCATAACGAAGACTGGCATAACGAACGGCTTGGACCTTTACTTCGGAAACGGTTCAATGGGAAAGATTCCGGATGCCGGAAGCGAGATCATAGTCGAGTACTTAGTATCGGAAGGAGCTGGCGGAAACATCAGAGTTGACGATCCTAGGCAGATTCAATTCACGTTTGCTGAAACCGCATTCTCTCCTTTGGGAGACGAGATAAATTTGAACGAGTATTTCGACATCGTGACGATCAGCCCACCTAGTTTCGGAGTCGATCCTGAAGACATTGAGCTGACGAGATTGATAGGGCCGAAAGCTTCAAAGAATTTCGCACTGGTTAACGTGGACAATTACGAGGTCCTATTTCACAAGATGCAGATGTTCTCGACCGTTCGAGTTTTCCTTAGCGAAACCGACACTAGAATGATCAACGTGTTCCTCATTCCTGACGTCACTCAGCTGTTCCTGCAAAGCTCCGATTACTTCAAGCTTCCGTTAGCGAACTTCTCGTTGACTCAGTTCCAAAAGAACGAGCTTCTGAAGTACGTAGAAAGATCCGGAACGAAACTAGTATCCACAGACATAACTCTATTGGACCCAATTCTCATAAAGTACGTTCTGAACGTTAGCATCATTGCATTCGACGATGTAGAAAACGAAATCATCAAGTCCGACATCATAGACTCTCTCGGAAATTACTTCATCAAGTTATCCAGGAACGATCGTGTTCCAAAGAGCGATCTGATTTCCGTGATCGAAAGCGTGAATGGAGTGGACTCCGTAAGCATTTCAATCGTTTCGGAGCTTAACGAACTAGCTTTCATTGCCGATCCAGCAAGGGATTCAAATTCGTACACCGGGTTGGACGAGTTCAACGACATAATCATGAAGATCGACGAATTTCCGGTTATCAGGGGAGGATGGAAGGATCGTTACGGAAACGTTTACCAGGAAGGAATTTCCGAAACTTCTCTTGGTGCAGTAAACATCGAGATCAAAGCTCAGAAAGCATCGCGTAAAAAATTGACCCTTTTATGATAAGGAATTCCATTTATTGGACGATATACAACAGAAAGGATAAGAGACTCCATTTGGGTTTCATGTACAAGGGAAACGTTTTGAGAAAAACTTTGTCCAATCAGATGTTCGGAGCGAATTCGACTATGGATACGTTCCTTTCTTACATGGAACAGTACATCTACGAACACATTGAAGCGATAAAACAGGTAAAAATCTTTGCCAACCCAGCATTGGACAAGAACGAAAATAGGATAAACTAATGGCAGGTCAACAAGTTTTCAATAAGGAAAAGAAGCAACAGATCCGCGGAGAACTTGAGGATCTGCTTAGAGGTTATTCCGGAGGACCTAGCGCCGAGGAAGACGTCATTGACGAACAGATGGGAGAAATCGCAGCGGCTCCGCCCATCGATTTCGAAGAAATGAATCGTAAGTTCGAAAAGCAGGCCAAGGACATTACTGGATCCATGCTGAAATTCTACGTCGATCTAGGAGTCATCGATAACGTAGAGTACTTGAAGCAGAAACAGATACTGGACAACACGAGCATCTCGAACATATTCTTCCAATTAAAGACCTTAAGGATGGCGATCGAAAAAATCGCTGAGGAAATAAACCAGGGAAACACTCATCCTCGTCTGTTCGAAGTTTTCGGACAATTACAGGACAAACTGACAACCGTCGTGAAGACTCAGGCGAATTACATGCTATTCCTAGAGGACACGTACAAGAAGATCAATCAGGACGTCACGCAAAAGGGAACTAACGGATCGACCGTCACCCCTCTTCTAGCAACAGAAAAACAATTCTACATCACCGCTGGGACCAAAAATATCATGAAAGAGATAACAGCAGAGGAGGTCGATAACCCAGAAGTCGACGATTCTCGAACCAATCCGAGCAAAAAAACCGAGCTCATTCAGAAGTTCGGAATTTCTCAGGGCACCATCGAGGATAAGATCGATGATCTATCGGAGGATGTTAACTCACTCGTATGAAAGATTTTCTAACCGAAACTGGCGGATCGTCCAGAATAAAACTATCAAACCTTGACCAGGAGAATCTAGCGATATGGACCTCGGAACGAGTCGATAAGCTACTGCAGGACGTTGAGGATGGAGTCATAGACAGCAAGACCATCAAGAACTCCCCGTTCAAGGATAACGATCCAGTATGGAAGAAACCCAATCTCATTTTCGAATACACACCGGAAGAGGTTGAGGAAATCCGCAAGTGTAAGAACGACGTTCTTTACTTCGCGAATACGTATACCCAAGTAATGACGGACGATGGAGTCCAACAGATAACCTTGCGCGATTACCAGGAAGAAATCCTAACCGCATTCAAGAAAAACAGAATGAACATTCTGAACGCTTCCCGTCAGATCGGTAAGTCCGTCACGGCAGTTATCTTCATTACATGGTTCCTGATATTCCAGACAGAAAAGAACGTTCTGACCGTTGCTAACATCGCAACGACGACGAAGGAAGTCATAGACAAGATCAAGTCCGTGCTCGAGCATTTGCCTTTCTTCTTAAAACCCGGTTGCGTTTCTAACAACGTCATGTCGATGAGATTCGATAATGGATGTCGACTTATCGGTCGTACCACCACGAAGAATACTGGTATCGGTTTCACGGTCCACTTGCTGTACATCGACGAGTTCGCCCACATCAATCCATCGTACTTGAACTTCTTCTATCGTGCTATTTACCCTACCATCTCAGCTTCCACATCGAAATCGAAAATCATCATCACTTCCACACCTAACGGTATGAATAAGTTCTACGACATTTACATGGACGCTCTGAACGGAAAGAACCAGTATACTGCGCTAAGGGTCGACTGGTGGCAGGTTCCAGAAAGGGACGAAGACTGGAAGCGGAGAACTATTTCCGACTTAGGCTCGGAAGAAGACTTCAACCAGGAATACGGGTTGCAGTTCTTCTCGTCCGACGTCCTCTTACTGTCTTCTAAAACGCTCAAGAAAATATTCAAGCTCAGATTGCCGTACACCACGCCAGCATGGGCTGAAGAACCCGACGTCATATCCCTATTGGAAGGATTTACCACTCACCCTAATTTTGCAAAGCTGACCATAGAGGAAATAAAATTGGATCCTCACATGTACGTATTTTCCGTCGATACGGCGGATGGACTCAATAGGGACTACTCTATCATCAACATATTCAAGTTCGTTGCTCTGCCCATAAAAATGCTAGAACTCGTCAAGGAATTCATCAAGAACGAGACTGACATTTTTGCTCTTGTTCAAGTAGGGGCTTTCAGAACGAACACTAAGGACATCAATCAATACTGCAATGCACTGTCGCACCTAATTTACAAGGTTTTCAATCCAGAAAAAGTACGCCTCCTGGTGGAATTGAACCACAAGGGCGAGTACATCATGGACAAGATCATGCAGAACGAAAACTACTGGAGTGGTATGTTAATCTTTTCCAAGCACACGGAAGCAGCTCAAGCTTGGAAACCTGGCCTTAAGTTGAACGTTAATAATAAGATAAAGTTCTGTGAAAGGTTCAAGTACCTGACTGCTGTGAATAAGATTCTGCCCAACGAGTTCAAGACGATTCATGAGCTTGGATCGTTCGGTAGGACCAGGAATGGTACTTACAGAGGTCAGAGCGGCAATGACGACCTTGCTATGACTTGCGTGAATACTGCAGCGTTCTTTGAATCTCCTAATTTTTGGGAAATAGCTAATGCCGAGATCGATAGGATGCCGGCTGATTACATGGCAGAAGTTCACGAGAAGTACCTGAAGGATGCTTACTTCAACCGTGGAACGAATTACGATTACGGTATCCTGAACGAATTGAACGGAGGAGGTTCCGGTATCGCTCGTAGTTCAGGATTGAACCAATCGATAAATGAGGATTACATCAAGAACTACCGAGAAATATCGGAAAGATTCTACGGAAGCAACTCGGAAGATTTGAAACAGTACGTCGAATCTGTCGAAAAATATCGTAATGAAAATGAAAGCAATCGATGAAGCAAAGAGCTACCTGATCAATAAGAAAAAGATATTTTCGCAGTTGATAGAAGCGATCAAAGAATCGATTGCTGGCAATAAGAAACAGATCTACGTTAAGAACCTAAAAATAATGGAGGAGGAAATCGATGTAATAGCAAAAAAAGACGAATGGGATACTGTTCTGGAAAAGGCTCGAACGTTTTTTGAGAGCATTGAGGATTACGAAATGTGTCAAAAATGCAAGAGCGTTCAGGACAAAATGAATGAGAATAGGAAAAAAAAGAAACCGAATGGCTAAACAACCAAGAGAACCACGAAAACCTAAAAGAATCATTGACCTTGAAATCACAGAGAACGACTTACAACACATCACATTAACACATTCGCAAACGAAGTACTTAAACTTAATTACAGAGAACGACATTACTTTTTGTTACGGGCCAGCTGGAACCAGTAAAACATTTACTGCGTGCTTGGCTGCCCTCAAACTTTACACTGCAGGAAAGATCAATAAGATAATTCTCTCCAAGCCGATCCAAGAGTCTGGTGAGAAGCTGGGATTCCTCCCAGATGACATAAAGGAGAAAATTGATCTTTTCATGGAAAGTTATCGGTCCAATTTAGTAAAATTGCTGAAAGATCCTCATCTTGTGAGTTGGCTTGAGCAGATGGGAGTAATTGAGTACCGCCCGTTGGCCTACATGCGTGGAGCAACGTTCGACGACTGCTTGATGGTCTTTGATGAAGCACAGAATGCTAACTTCAAACAGCTTATGTTATTCATCACGAGATTGGGCAAGGATGCGAAGGCCGTGGTCTGCGGAGACGTCAGTCAATCTGACATCACCAAAGAACAGGTAGCGCTTCCTGACTTTATTAAGCTGATGAAAGGAATTGCCGGCTTATCAGTGCATAAGTTTGGAGAAGAAGACGTTATACGGAAAGACATCCTAATCCAGATAATAAAAAGATACGAAGAATGGAAAGAGAAAAATCCGAACCATCAATTCTTAAAGTAAAAATAACCAATCTTATATGAACGCGTACGATGAAATCAATAAGCAACTTAACGATGAAATGCAAGCACTCGCTGAAAAAATTAATAGCAAAAATTACACAGAAAAGGATAGAAATCGGTTAGCATCAATAATGTACCCGAAGCTTAAATTCTTCATTTGGAAATTTTTCAAAGATCAGCCAGAGTCAAGCATCGAAACAGAAGAAGCCCTACACAACACGTTATTCAAAATTTTCAAGGGCCTTGAATCTTACAATCACGAGTATCGTTTCACTACATGGATCTACACCATCGCCAGGAACGAAGCTCTGCTGCACAAGCATAAAATTACCAGTCAAATCACTGTAAAGCTTGACAGCCTCACTCATCCACCAATCATCGAGGACAATTCGAGCTCTAACTTGGAGCGAGAGGAATACCTGAACACACTGTTCTCAATGACCCATTCAGAAATGTTCTTCCTTCCGGAATGCATCGAAAAGGACATCCTTATAGATAAAGAGATAAACCAGATGAGGGGAAACGACATTGCGGAGAAGTACGACATGAATCTCAACACGGTGAAAACCAAGATACGAAAGGCTCGTAAAATGTTAAGAGACCGAGTGTTGGAAAATAACCCGCACATGAGGGAACAAATTAACGAATATTTCTGAGTATGACATTACTTGAAGCATTAAAACCACGGACATTTTACGAAACTTGCGTGCAGGTCCTTCGTAATTTTGCAAACAGGCGTTTCTATACGACACAAATGAAACGCTTGTTTGCCGATGGTTCTTTGAAGACGAACGGAATGCGCCTGGACAAGAGAAACCGGGCGTATTACGTTCTCAATCTTGAACCTGAAACTCTAATGATGGGAGAAGAAGTTCTCGAGCTCGAAAAGAGCAGAGTCTACGAATCCCTGCTGAAGAAGAAACCTCTGTTCGAAAAGGCCGGAATCGGTGAATTAATCGAAGCCGAGACCGAAAGAATCAAGAACGAGGACTACTATGCCTACTTGATTCAAATAAAGTATCGCCCGATCGCTACCTTGTGGAACGTTATCTACATAGCAGCTTGGGCAATAGCTGCAGGCTTCATAGCGTACGCATTGATCAGGATAGGATTCGAGTACCAAAGCATCTTCGATTGGATTAGCAGCGCTATGACCTCGAAATAAATAACCAAAAGACAAGCAACGATGAAATTCATTGAACAGCACATCATCAAGATACTGATAGCCTTTGGCTTTGTCTTCGTCGTCCTATTCGTTCAGAATTGCTCGACCTCCAGGAAGCTGGACAAGTTGGAAAAGCAGGACAAGATAACGAATGCCCAGTTGGACTCTATCGCCACTCGTGACGAATTGACCAAGGCTTTAACGATCGAGGGCTTAAAATCAGAAAAACGAATGATTCAATCGACCGATCGAAAAATGCTCGACGTCAATCGTCAAACTGCGATAGACGAGGAGCTCAAAAAATTGGAAGCAAATAATAGATGAAAAAGAAAATGGTGCACTATTTCGTCATAAGTGCATTCACTTTGCTTTATGTAATTACTTCGCTCATATCAACGGTTCACGTCGTTGATTTTTTTGCGCTAACTAATCCGATGTGGTTAGCTATCGGCCTTGCAGTCGCTTACGAGGTCGGAGCAGCCGCGTCCTTAGCTTCAATAGTTGCCCTTCATAAGATGAATAAGACCATAGTTTGGGCCCTATTCATAGTCTTAACGACAATGCAGGCAATGGGAAATACTTACTTCGCGTACTCTCATGCAAAGGATTATCAACAATGGATAGAACTATTCGGTTTGGTCGACGAAGAGGTGATTTACCAGAAGAGGATTCTTGGCCTGATCAGCGGTGCAATCTTACCTATGGTAGCCCTAGGTTTCATAAAGGCCCTAGTCGATTACATAAAGCCAGACGAAACGGTCAAAGAAATAGAACCAAGACCGGAAAAAGAACCCAGCTTACCTTACGAGGAAGTGCTCGAACCTGAACCGATAAAAGAAGAACAGCCTGCTCCAGTAGTAGAGGAAGTTACGACCACAGTAGCACCTAAACAGGAAAAACCAGCGGTTCCATTATTTTTCAAGAAACGTGAAGAATCAGTTGAACCTCCAACCACGGAACCTAAACTCGTAACGACCACAGCGCCTGAACCTGCCAGCAGTCCGCAATTAAATAACATAAGCCCAACTACTCATCATACGAAGACGATAGATGAGATAGTAGCTAGGGGAGAGCATATCCCCGACTTAAAACGGCCGCACGATCCGTAAAAATTAGTTGACTGACATGGCATACATTCAATACAATGACGACCCGTTAAAAAAGAGGACCAGCGCGGCTTTCGCAAATCTATGCGCTTCCCAAACCAGTGGAAAGAAAACTTTGAGACTGATCGATAAATGCTTCATGGTTTTCAACCAGGCTCAGACTGATGCGGCTTACTGCGCGCTTCAGAATTTCGTGTATCCGGTCGATACTCAGAATTCCATAAATTTTGAAATTTGTTCAGGCGAAGCGCTAATGCTATTCTATAATGGTCTTGACCAATTGGACTTGGTTTCGGCGCCTAATTACTGGACAGGAACAGGAAGCGAAAATTATCCATTTGGACAAGGAACGGAATACATTGCGCCTTCTGGTACTTACGGACCATCGAGTTTGCCAGCATATTACCTGTTAGAAAATGAAAGGAATTACGCTCGTGGAATTCTCTTGTACGTGACGTATTCGTCAGTAGATAAGGGTGGAAATGAAGTTTTGGTAGAGGACAATAAGTGTCTTTTACACATTTGGACTGGAGTGAGCGATCCAATGATTGACCCACCGATGGTAATGCCACTGCATTCGTTTTATGCACATTTTGTAAATCCAATAACTAGGGACGCGATGAGTCTAATAAATAGAATAGATTTAGTTAATCCTAGTGTGCCAGACGAAACTGGTAGAGGCGGTTATAGCATTACAGCAACCGGCTTGATACTATCAGTTAAGAGCAATGGCAGTGTTAGTGATTGCGCTTGCTAAAAATATTGTAACAGATGATCCCGATTGCAAAATACGTACAGAAACACGCAAATAACGACACGATTTACACTCCTACTTTTACGGACACGAATCCTAGCGGAGCTATCGTGAACGATGGAATCCCAGGATCCATTGGAACAATGTCGCCAAGTTGGTTCGGAATTCATAACTGTGCGGTTGCGGCTCAGGACATTACCGTGTGGACAGTTTCACAGGGAACAGGCGGAAGCGGAGTCACGATCAAGATTCCGGCTGGCGGAACTTTTTACTGTCAAGTTGCAAAGCTAACTGCAGCAGTTGACGGAACCATCGTCCTATTGGGAACGACAAACTTACCATCTATGGTCTAATGATACCAATCATGACATTTGGACAGAGGCAGCAGGCCATGCAAGGTCTTCCATTTTACGGAAGGTCCGATTTCAATTTTGCTGCGTCCAAATCTCCGTACAGCAATGGTATTGCTATTAAGATCCTACCACTCGCAGATCTCTCCAGGGTGGCTCCTGTGAACGTTGATTCGTTCGCTGATGAGATCAATAAGCTTAGCCAAATGTTTAAGAAGGGGTCACGGATTAGTGGCGTAAAGACGAACTCTGTATTTACCAACGAAAAAAGTCAGCCTACAGTAGTTTTCGGAATATTCGATTCGCTTAAGATTGACAGGAAATCGCAGACGATCAGAGCTTTCATTAGGGATCCGAAATCCATGAAATTGATAGAAGTTTATCCCCAGACTTTAAGTCGACTCACCGAGTCCAAGAATCACCGAGCAAAAACCTTCCTGGAGTTCCTGATATAAAATCCAATAAATAAATTAGTAAAATAATTTATACCCATGCAAGAAAAGGGTGACAACCTGGAATCTGCTGGTCGCGAATTTTTGGAAGAACAGGATAGAAAGTTCAGAAAGAATCAGGAAGCTCCGCAACCAGAACCAAAAGCAGTACAACCAAACCTAGGAAGAGCGATAACTCCAATGTTGGAATCTACGATCAGTGGATCGAATGATTCGCATTGGAAGAACGTTCCCTTGGAAAATTTACCGTCGCGTGGAATGTTCTATCCCGACGGAACCGAAATCACGATCAGGTCAGCAAGTGTTAGCGAAATCAGGCAATGGTCCACCATGGACGAGAATGACCGTCTCGACGTCGATGACACTTTGAACTTCATCATTGAAAAATGCTGCAGAGTGAAGATCAGGGGCGGCAGAGCTTGGTTAACATGGCGGGATATTTCAGAACTTGATCGTTTAGCTCTGATATTCTTAATCCAGGAAATAACATTTCCAGACGATCAGAACGCGATCTTCGTCAAGTTCACATGTCCTGGACCGTGCGTCGATCAGGAAAAATGGACGGACGAACTTCGGGTGAAAAGTCCAATGCTAAGTTTCATTGAATTTCCGGACGAGGTGATGCGGTACTATTCTCCTCAGTACAAGTGCTTCGAAATCGAATCGCAGAAACTGAACGAAACGTTCTACATTTACATGCCGACGATCGGAGCAGTAGAAAAGCTAAGAGCAAGAATAACTCAAGCTAGGGCGGACGGAAGAAAGATCGATAAGGCATTCATTCCTATCGCTCCATACCTGATTCAGGATTGGCAATCGTTCACGCAGCAAAAGTACCAGGACTTAGCCACCGAGAATTTTTCGTGGCACATCAATAAGTTCACGTTCGTAACGAAATTCGTAAAGCTGCTTGAGGATGCGCGTATGTCAATGGTAGGAACGTCCTGTCCGAAATGTGGAAAACCAGTATCCACGCCTCTTTTTTCAAAGTCCGGCTTCACGGTCAAAGATCTTTTCTTTATTTCAGGCGGACTTGACGAACTTATTTGAGATTAACCGGATTCTAGCAGTGAAGCTTAATCAATCTTTCGACAGCCTATATGGATTATCGTATTACGAGTACATTTATTACCTGAACCTACTGATTCAGGAATCTGGAACGCAGATCAACGAAAAGATCGAATTGGGAGGGGCCGAGTCATAAGGACTATGGCCTCTTTTATTTTCGAATAAATAACAAAAAGATTCTCATTCCTTGGCACAGTACACAATTAAAAGCAGGGTGATAGGCGACATAATCTATGTTGACACTCTTGACGAAAGCGGAAACGCAGTTCCCGATTCGATGAGATTTTTTGAAGTGACGGCAACCACTCCAGAAGAACTACAGAAAGAAATAGAAAGAGCGACCGAAACCGTCAGAAACGAATTGGGAAAGGCCAATGAATTAACTCCGTCCTCGGTGGTTAAGAAACAGGAAGAACTCGGAAACCCTACCGACGTTAACGATTTAACTCCTGCGAAAACAGCAGAAGTAGCAGCAACCAGCACGGAATCAGAACTTTCGAATCAAGAACCTTTCGTGACGGCCGACCGTGGATCGACCGATGCTGGAGTAAATCAAATCAATGAGGACCTGAAGACCAAACCTGAACCGCCAAAGGTCACGGTGAATGTCAATATTCCGGAACAGCAGAAATCGGTAGAAAAAGTAATTGAGAAAACCGATAAGACCACCGAAATAAAGCAGGAAAAAAAGGACGATGCTACTCCGTCATCAGTAGTTGCCAACGAATCTCAAAAACCGAAGGACGAAAAGTCTCAAGAATCGGTGGTGGTCAAGAATCCGCCAGTCGTTCCAGTAGAACCGGTAAAAGAAAAGGAGAAGCCTACCGACCCAACCGTCAAGTCGTTAACGGTCGAACAGGCCATCATCAAGTACAATATCGAACATGGGTTAAATCCTGATGGTTCAGTAAAGACTGATAAGACTAATCCAGCAAATAGTTCGCCAGCCGCTTCTTCTTTAGCTGCGGCCGGAGAAAAAGAAGTTCCTCAGGACAAGACAGTAAAGGTAATCCAAAGCTCGGACGATCGTTTCAAGCTCACGAATTACCAGCAAACTCAGGGGACAGCTTTCTTGGAGAAAAAGCTGAAAGAACAGGTCGACGATAAGGGTCAGAAATTAGCGCCGACTGGAGATAAGGGCGGAGCAGTAAGCTACGTTACTACTCCTGGATCGGTGATTAAAACTGCAGCAGAACCGCCAGCTAAGACTCCGGAACAATTAAAAAAGGAAGACGACGAAGCTCTTCTTCTTCAACTTAATAAGTTACGTGAAATCGGTTGGCTCGATAAAATTGAACCTACAAAACCTAGCGAAACTGGAGCAGAAGTAGAAAAAAAGGAAGATAAGAAGGATCAACCGGTTTCCGAGCAGAACGTTATCTCCAAAACGTTAGGGTCTGCTCCAATTACCAAGGATCTCATAAAACCTCCGGTTCAGGACAAAAAGACTAGCTCTGGTTCTCCGGGGCAAAGGGATCCTAGCTTGGATAAAAAGGATCTGTTCGCTAAGATAATCGAGGAAGGAGATAAGAAAAAGCAGCAGATAGAAGCAACCGTGAAAACTACTGCAAACGCTCCACCTCAGAACTCTCAGGAAAAATCTGAATCGCCTGGCGTGAACCCTGAAGTAAAAGTAAAAACTGCAGAGAAAAAAGTAACTCCTGAAATCGCTAATGGAATAATGCAGAACACTCCTGAAGCCAGGGGATTGGCTGCAGTGAATGACATGTTGGGAAAAGTTCAAAGTTCCCTGTTGACAATCGGCCAAACCCAAATCACGAATGCAAACAGTTCTAATACGATAAACAACAATAGCAGTACAATCAGAAACGAGGACAATCGAAAAATTACGCAAGAAGAACGCCGAATCGAAAAAGAAAAGGAAAAGGCTGAAGAAAAATCAGTCGTCGAAAATCCTAATCAATTGATCGAATTCTACCTTCACGGAATTTACGATGCCCTAGTAAGTCAAGGAATCAAGATAAAATCTTACTAAATGAAATACCTGAACGAAGCAAAAGTCATAGTTGACAAGTACGCAAAGATCGCAAGGGATCTGAAACTCCTAGAAGATCAGACGAAACTCATACTGATGAGAAAACAACAGATTGAATTGGAACTAATGGGAGTAAGGGAAGAAGAGAGATCTTTAATAGATAAAATAAAACGAGAGACTGGCGAATCCCCAGACTTCTATGCAATACTGCAAGCAGTGAAATCTGAACCCAAATGATCTTGTAAAGTATAAACTCGTAAATACACATCGAAATGAAAGCATTACAATGGTTCAATAAGTACTTCAAGTTCATCGCATTAGGGATAATCGTGATACTTGTTCTTTTTTCGTTGCGGCAGTGCAGCAAAAATGATGATTTAGCTAGAGAAAATCAGAAGCTAAAGCAAACAGAATCAATCCTTTCGAACAACCTGAAGGTCGCAAACGACACCATGTGTTTCTGGAAGGATAAAGCTGGTCGTAGCATGTCAGAAATTTCTGTACTTACTGCGACCAACGAGATGCTTGAGAATCAATACTCTGACATATATGCTAAGTACAAAAGCATGGTCGAAAAGGGCGCTAAGAACAGCGAACTCATCGCCTACTTGAACGCACAGATAGTTTTCAAGGATCAAATGATCCAATACCTGAAGAATAGAATCGCAGGAAGTGGAAGCTACATACTTAATGACTCGACTGTCGTCATAGACGTCGGAAAAACTTACGATCTATTGAACTATTACTTGGTGAACGGATGCGTGACAACTTCGATAAAGGATAACAAGATCGTAGCAGGAAAGGTTGATCTTACCACCACCGTAGGTATTGGATTGGAACTTGGAATAAATCGAGATAAGAAGACTGGAATAGCTAGCGTCACTTCGCGAACGGCATTCCCAGCCAAAGTAAGTCTCGGTGGAATAACGAAAATAGAGGAAGAGCTCAACAAGAAGCCGTCAATATACCTTGGTCTGGCATTCGTCGTCGGATACGGAGCTACCATCGAAAAACAACCGCAGTTACTGCCGTACTTGGGAGTGGCTGTGTACCTGTCACCTAGGTGGCTAACAATTAAAATACATAACAAATGAAATGAATTCAAGCTTCGTAAATCTTTCTAACTATTGTATCTTGGAATACCGAGCTAACCCGCTCGGAGATCCATCGCCAACGGTACTGAGCACCGACTTTTACCTGGTCGACAACAAGAACGTCAGTACGGCACAGATTTACAATACCGATGGATTCTCGGAGACGACTCATAACTCAAGGAATCTTAGCGTAGTATCGTTAGGCGGATCAAAGGTGATTTACGTCGATACTACTCTCGTGCCAATCTACACGGCATACGACCCAAATATCACGGAAACCGCATTGAGTCCATCGCTAAGCACGAACTTAGTGATGGACACTTTACGTTTTCATTTTGCTTCAGGTTTCAATTTTACTGAGATCGAGAACATCATAGTCGGAGCAAAACACAAGATGAACGACCTCAAGCAGATTCAGCTCGCTACGATCCTATTGGACGCAGCTACAGCTCTCAGCCTGCTAACGTACAACAATCATCCGTTATTCATTGCTAATACGATTTACGACAGGTACATCGACGTAAAAATCCCAGCAATTCCATGGATGGATGCAGATTACGAGCAGTTCAGTTCTGCTTCCTTCGAGTACGCAATAACGAATGGAGTAGGATTCATCAAGAACGCGCCAGTTTCGGTGTTCTTAGCCGAAGCTCAGTACGAGGAATACAATGCTCCAAATAACGTAACCTACGACAGGTACAAATTCGTCAATTATTACGAGGGGTCAGTCGCTCAGGTGAATAAGTTCGACGCTCTCGGCTGTCAAATAGCGGAAGCAGCAGACGGCGATTACATTCAGTTCTTTGCTACCTGGAACGGAGCGTTTCCGGATGCTCTGATCACCTCACTAAACGAAAGTGGGCCAGATCAGAATTGGATATTCTCTCATCAGCTGCAAGTTTACGAGCAGATAGGATCGACTCTCTACCCTACTGGAAACGCGATAATCTACCAGGACGATAAGTTCGACGAAGTTCTAACGTACCGACCAATTCTCAAGGAAGCAGGATTCGCAGTTTCGATGTCGATAGATTACACCCTACGTTTGATCAACACTCTTAATGGAGATCAAGTAATCAAAACCGCTTCGCTCAGCGTCATAAACCCAAACAAGTACGGTAAAAAGCTTGCTAAGATCAATTTACCGGACGGCGCTCAATCAATGAAGGTCTACAACAAGATCGTTCAGAAGAACTTCGAAATTTCTAACCTGTTCGCTCCGAAGTCTACACAAGTAACAGTAATTCCAGTTCCGCCTATTCCTGTGGTTGAAAAGATAACAGAAAAGGTCGTTGTTCAGGAATACGTTCCAATCAAGCAGATGGACATCATGCTCAGCCAGGAGAATGCTCTAAATAAGGTCGGAAACGAAACCGACAAGGTTGTTTACGGCCAAGGCAGATTGGTCCTTCCTATCGATCCAGTTGACAATTTCATAAAGTTCACGGCATACCAGGCCAATCCGGTCGATGCCACGAACCAAAAGAGAATCGACCTGAACAACGGATCTACTTTCAAATTGAACTTCGGTCAAACCTCGAAGTACTCGTTCGACTCGTTGGTTGATCCATCTCTTACCAGCCCTAGCCGTGGAGAAATAGCGTTCAGAATTCCAAAGGAATCCGCTTTGCAGATTTTACAGATGGCAAAGGACAATCTATTCATGCTTACCCTTGTTTCCAAGATCGATGGAACTGAAACTTTGTTCTACACAGGAACCTGGGTTTCATCCGTGAATTACGCTAACCTAATCAGCTCTAGGTTGGATGCAGAAATTGCAGTCAAAAAGGACAAGACTATCGCCGGATTGAAAGAAAAGGTGACTAACCTCACCAAGGAAAATGAGGGATTGGTAACGAAAAAGATAGAAGGAATAGCAGTTAAAGAAAATACTCAGAATCAGACCGCAAAAACAATGAATTCGGCTGCCGCTACTAAACCTCCTGCTTCTCAACAAACTGCGCAGGATTAAAGGATAAATAAAGTTAGCGTACTTAGTGCTAATAAATAAAAAAAGATAGCTAATTGAATGAACGGCCTAATACAAGATTTAATAACCGAGCTCAAAACTAATCCTAAACTTAAGGATAGTGCAGTCGTACGAGTAGTACTCGAATCGATTAACAATTCCACTCTCCTTGGAGTTCCGTCCGACCAAATATTGGAAACTGCTCTAACCAATCTGGACGAACTTGCTACCGCAACGGTTAACGAGGATCTAAAGGAAGTTGTTGCGAATTTCAGAAAATTAGCTGAAAAACCGACGAAGCGTCTTCAGAACATGGCAAAAGAAGCCGGAATTCAAATGAAGATGACGATGCTCAAAGAATCGAACGTTGCTAAGGATCCTACTTTCGCTCATATTCTGGGCGAAATCGATAGGCTTCTGCAGAACGTTCCTGAATTCAGGGCAATCGGTCCAGTTTACGAAGCTCTCAATAAGTACTCGTACTCTCCAGAAGTTGCTCAGGTCCTAACTGACTTGACCAATTACGTTAACGAAAACAGAGCAAAACTTGAGATACTGAACGCAATCTTCGAAATGCGCCAGACCAGCGGAATGATGTACAAGGAAGCTATTTCTATCCTTGAGGAATCTCTGCTAGCCCAGCAATTCGAATCCGATACGATCAAGATGAAAATGCGTGGTCATGTCGAAATGCCGGTGGTAAAAAGGCTTGTCAATACCTTGAGCATGGTAGAAGCTAAAAATCAGGGCAAATTCAACATCGGCTTGGGAAATTCCGAAGTGAAGGTGAAAGCAGTCATCGCTCCTTTCCATAAGTTGGACGAAGCGTCAGCTATCATTTTGATCGACAGTGCATTCGTTAAGCTTACGGAAAATGAAGATCCTATTGCTCTTCCTGTTGAAGAAGCTCAGAAATACCCGGAATTCTATACTTTGTGCGAAGCTTTCGCAAGGCTGAACTTCCAGGAAAGAAACAACGAAATCTTCTGCCGTGGTAGGAATCTCGAAATTTCATTTGCAATCAATGAGGCTAACAACCTTCAGCTTAAGATCAATAACAAGATCGTGGACGATCTAACGAAGATCGATCTATCCCAGATATTCATGATGGAACAGGTTGACATCAGAGCTAACTTAATGAAGGTGTTCAACGGTCTCGAAATGATAGGTAACCTCGAATTTGCTAAGAGACTCGTTAACGAGCGCTTAAATTCCGATGCTATCGTGTTCACAGTCGGAGATCAACAGCTAGTTTTCGAAAAGCTTGGAAACACCAGAGTCATCAAGAAAATGCACGGTCTAGCTTTCCACAGTTACGTGATGGAGAACTTCAATTACGATGTAAGCGAACTTTACGCTATTCAGCTAGAAGAACGCGACATGACGATCAAACGCATCGACGAAGAAAAAGCACAGATCGATAAAGATCTCGAAAAACTTGAAGGTTCAGTACGGCAGTTGGAAGAAGCCCTTTCCGATAAGACTCTGCCAGCGGACTACCAGGTTCAGTTGGGAGATCTCAAGAGCGCGATCGAAAAGAACATCGTCGATCTCAAGAATCATTACATCACACTCGACCAAAGTAAAAAAAAAGTCTAAATGAGGCTGAGGACATAACCTTAGTCCATCCAAAGACTTCTAAGTACAAAGCAGGTCAGAAAGTCATCCTTAAAGACGGAAAATCCGGCACGATCATTGGAGTTGATCCGATGGACCGTGAGTACCAGATTATGACCTGTGACAACCGAGCAATTCCAGTAAAAGCTACTGACATCGAAAAGGTAGAGAAGCCAAAGGACGATAAGTACCAGGAATCTGGAATCAACCCGGACAACAAGAGTGAAATAAATATCAAGGGAACTCCATTCGATTTAGATCCAGACAAGTAAATGTAGTATAATAGTCCCAAAGACTGATTTGTAATGGCGGACGTATTATGCTCCATAGAGGAAGCTAGACTAGCGGGGACTCTCCAAATATACGAAAAACGTACTAAATATCATGACTATCGCTTTCTCGTAAGATCGGAGGAAGAGATCAAGTTCAACATTTCGCAGAACATTTCTATCAAACCTACTGGCGGAGAGTACTTTAAGCCTCTCTTCATACCACATTACGCTCAGGGGTTTCCATCGTTAACTCTGGCAGATCTTGACCAGGAAGATACCTGGTTGGACGCAGGAGCTCACATAGGAATATTTGCGGTCAGGATGCTGACTCAGTTTCCAAGAATTCGTAAGGTGTATGCCTACGAACCTTTCCATAACAACATCGAATTCGCTCAACAGAACCTCGAAATGAACGGGGTAGAAAATCGTTGCGAACTGGTCGAAAAAGCGATCGTTGTGGACGATTCACCTAACGTCGAATTCTTCTTGTCTCACGATTCCGGCAAGCATAGCGTTCATCCGGTAAAAGGCCGTGAAATTATGGTCGTTCCTGCTGAGAACATCAATGACGTTCTGAAGAAGGTAAATTGCGTGAAGATGGACATTGAGGGGATGGAATACGAAACGATCAAAGCCGTTAGAGACTGGAGCAACATAAAACTCATCATTGTCGAGTATCACTTTCATTATAGCTGGCTCCTGGAAAACCGGAAATCGAAATTCGCGGAAATCATGCAGATCATGACCGATAATTTCGAAAGGGTATACGTTAACACCAGAGCCGCAAGTCACAAGCATTTCATTACTCACTTCGCCGCTTTCAAAAAAAACATTTAACCATGGCACCATTAGGATGGATAGCGATCTACGTGATCGGATTTTTTGTCAGTTTAATAGTGTGGTCAATATTCGGAAAGAAATACTGGGTCGATTACAACCAGGAAAAAACTTATGCCAATTACGATGATTGGTCCAGCAATGCAGAAGCGTACACCGCATTCTCGTTGGGATGGCCTATCACAGCAGCAGTAGCGATCCTACGATTAACTTGGGGCGGCTTGGTGAAATTAAGCCAATACCTCATTCTCAAGCTTTCCGCATGAGTCCGTACGAACTACTGCAGGAGATATATTACCATAATCCTTGGAAGTCAATGGTGTGCTGTATCCTCCTGAATTGCACCAGGAGGAAACAGGTCGATATCATAAGAGATGAGCTCTTCTCCACGTACTCAGATGCACTCGAAATGGCGGATGCCGATCCGAAAATTCTATCCGAAATCTTAAAGCCCTTAGGCTTTCATAACAAACGAGCGAACACTCTAATAAAATTCAGCGAGGATTGGGTAAGCAAGGATTGGATCGATCCTCGTGATCTTTACGGCATAGGTCAGTACGCAGCAGATTCGTACGATATTTTTTACAATAATCGAATGGATGTGAAACCCAAAGATGGAGTTCTTGTAAAATATCTCGAATGGAAAAAATCTAATGCTGAATGCTTGAACTCGATAAACTAAAATCCCTGTACGCTTACTTCGGAGAGCTAGGGTGCTTCAACGATAACATTCCCGGACATTCTTTTTACCAAGTAGGTTTGTTGGATTCTCTGGCAGATAAGTACCAATTCGAAAATTTCGATTTCTACAATTACTTGGACATCGAAGACGTACCGGAAAGTAGACCGAAATACCCAGATGGAATCTACGGTCAAATATTCACGACTCATACCGACCGGTTAATAGAGAGGTATAGGTTATCCTATTCGGAAGTTCTCAAGAACATAAGCAATAAGCTTTACTACAAGCTTTTTCTCAAGGCAAGGTTCAGGAACTTATCCACACTCGAAAAAAAGATAACTGACGCGTACCGGTTCGAAACAATAATTCAGTACGCTCTCTCAAATGGATACGCGCCAGAGGACATCATCATCGTCGATACCGACATGTCA